>Ga0209208_10000775_pt1 | contig 43277 bp, 39 predicted proteins | sample S1TSphfallax_3_FD_187694 | JGI IMG/M metagenome (GOLD analysis project Ga0209208, IMG submission 187694) | Host-associated microbial communities from peat moss isolated from Minnesota, USA - S1T2_Fd - Sphagnum fallax MG (SPAdes) (version 2) | ecosystem: Host-associated > Plants > Peat moss >...
GGAACCGCTGTGTCAGGTTCTCCGCGCGAATCGAGATGGGAGAGTTGGTCATCCGTTAAACGTAAAAAACAAATTCGTCCTGCTTGCGGCGAAAAATATTGAACCCGACATAAAGCGTGGCCAGCGCCACCGCGAACGAAACGCCAATGGATTGCCAGGTGGGCAACAGCCCATAGTAAACACTAAGACGAAATCCATTCAGGAAATATTGCAGCGGGTTGAGCTTGAAAAATATCCGGTATCTGGAAGGAAAAGTGTCCAGCGAATAGATGATGGGCGTCACGTAAAACCACACTTGCAGCACAATCTGCAGGATGTGCGACACATCGCGATAGTACACATTCACGGCCGCAAAAAAGAAGGTCGCGCCCAGGGTGAAAATGGTCAGCGCCAGCAGCGGCACCGGCAAATAGAGCCACGTCAGGTGAAGCGGATGGCGCATCAGCAGCACAATCAGAACCAGCGGAATCAGCGACAGCAGCAGATTGATCATGTTCGACACAACCGCCGCCACCGGAAACACCAGCTTCGCCACTTTCACTTTCTTGATAAGGTCGCCGTTGCCGACAATAGATTCAGCCGCGTAAGCCAGCGACTGGGAAAAGAAGGTCCAGGGCAGCAGCGCGGTCAGCAGGAAAATGGCGTAATGGTCAACCTTGATCGGCATGACGGTGGAAAAAACCACGGTCAGCACCAGCATGAACAGAATGGGGTTCAGCAGCGCCCATAAAAACCCAAGCACCGAACGCTTATAGCGGATTTTCAGTTCCTTCATCGCCAGCGCCCAGATCAGTTCCCGGTAGCGGCAGGTATCTCGAATAAGTTCAATCATCTGGCGATCATTCGGCGCAAACCTCCATTGTAGGTCCTAGCGCTTCTGGAACTTGTAGAAAAGCTCCACGCTGACGTTGCCGTTGTAATCGCGCAGCGCCACGGCCGAAATCTTGGGCGTGATGTCCAGCGTGACGCGCACAATCTCGGAATTCGTCTGGGTGACATCGGTAATGTAGGTGAACGTCAGATTGCTGCTGATTTTCTGCTGCAAAGTCACGCGCGCGCTGGGCTGCCCGTTGCTGCCCGATATGGAAGGGTCCACCTTGAATTGCGTCAGCCCAAAAACGCGCTGGACGCGGCTGGCCAAAGGATTCGCCACCGCCTGCCCCAGCAAGGCCGATTCGCCCATTTGGCTGTCCGACTCCTGCGGCGGCGTGGGCTGGTGCGCCGCAATCGTCGGATCGTTCGGCGTCGTGTTGGTGGCCAGCAACTGCACAATCTGCTCAAAGGAAAGCGGCGGATCAGACCGGTAGCTCAGCTTCAAATTATCAGCCGGCCCGGTCACCCCGAGCGTCACATCCACGCCCTGCGATTGCGTCTCCAGAGACAAATCCAGAATCGGCTGAATGGCATTGGCGTTGTAAAAATTGATGCTTCCGTTGTTCACCGTGTAGCTGTTGCCGAAGAACACCAGTTGCCCGTTGGTGACGCTGATGCGGCCAACAATGCCCGGATCTTGCGCCGTGCCTGTGACGTTCAAATTCGAGGTCAGCGAAAGCTTGTCGGCATAGCTGCTGACCACGCGCAAATCCGGCGCAGTGACCACGCGTATATCCAGCCGCATGCCAGCCAGCAGCGGCGACGGGGCGGACGGCGTGGAAGGCGGCGCAGACGCGGTGGACAAAAACGAGCCGACATCGCTCGAAGACGAATACGCAATGCGCTGAATGGAAACAGTGCCGCTCAGCGTGGACCGGTGCGTGTTGCCGGCAAGCGAAATATCGGCGCTGGAAGTGACGCTGGCATCCGCATAGCGCGTTCTCACTTTTTTCGCCGTCGCCCGCAAATTGAACACCGCATCGTTGGGAGACAGGCCCGCAAAGCCCGTGACGCTAATCTTGCCGCCGCCGCTTTCGCCAGTCAGATTTTGAATGGTCGCGTTCGTGCCATTCAGCAGAATGACGCCATTGCCTTTGGAAAGGCCGTTTGAAAAATCCGCGTAATTGATGGCTGCGTTTTTCAGCTCCACGCGCCCGTTCACCAGCGGCTTGGCCAGGCTTCCGTGAATGGTGGCCGCCAGCAGGACGTTGCCCGACGAATAAAAATCGCGGTCGGCATTTTGCAGCGCGGCCAGGTCGGCGTTGGCATCAACAGTCAGCCCAAGCGCCTGCGCGTCATTCTTCAGGCTAAGCGCGCCTTGCGCCTGCGCATAAGATTTGCCGTCCTGCAATTTCAAATGCTGAATTTTGACAACCGAATGATCCAGCGACACAATCGCCGGCGCGTCGTTTTCCACATGCACGCGCCGGTTGCCCGATCCTGCTTGAAACAAAAAATGGTTGATTTGCAAGCGCCCCGTGAGCGCGTCCACATTCAGCACCGGGCCATCCACCGTCGCCTCGCCATCGGTTTGCAAACTGTAGGAATCGGTGGCGTAGCGCAGGTTGCCAATGGTCAGCTTGGCGTGCGTCGGATAGTCGCTGGCTAGTTCCGTCTGCCCCGTCGCCTTGATGTCGCTCTTGGCGAAGTTCGAATCCAGTTCATACTTCACCACATGCTCCTGCGTGCGGGCGGTGGCGTGCAAGTCGCCCAGCTCTTGGGCGCCATAGCGCAGCGAAGTACCGGCAATATCCGCGTTGGCGTCGGACAGCAGCAGCTTGCCGCTGCGAACGTCGCCAGCCACGTCGGCGTCGAATTTCACGCTGCCGGCTGCGGTTTCCAGTTGCCTGATCTTCGCCAAATCCACCTGTCCGCCCTGCAAATGCAGTTGCACGTGCCCGTTTTGAAAATCGCCGTCTTTATGCGTGTAATTCGCCGCCGCCATCAGCTTGCCTGCGGCCGCGCTCAGGTTCAAATTCGATATATCGACAAGCGTGGAAGTGTAATGCACCTGCGCCGACAGATCGTTCAGCCCTTCCGAATACACCACGGCCTTCGTCAGCTTCAAATCAAGAAGCGCTTCCGGATGCGCCACCGTGCCGGAAACTTTGCCGCTGGCCGAAAACAAGCCCTTCACCGGAACAGCCGCCTGGCCCGCAATCGCCAGCGCTTTTTCCACCGCCAGATTTTGAATAGATGTTGTGGCCGTCGTGGGATAATCCTTCGCCAGCAAGGTGCTGCCGTCCACCTGAATCGCCGATCCGGCAAAATTCGAATGCGCGTCATAAACAACGCTTCCATTCACCGTGTGCGCCTGAGCCTCAAAATCGCCCGCCGCCTGGTGATTCACCTTCAGCCCCAGCGCGGAAAAATGAGTGTTCAAACTCGCAAGCTGGAACGCGCCATTTTGAATATCGCCCGCGCCGTCGGCCGTCAGTTGCAAAACACCGGCCGCGCCCGGGCTCTTCTCTTGCAGCGGCTGAATTTTCGCCAGTTGAAAGCCGCTGGCCGTGGCATGGACATTGGCGTGATTCGTCTTCAGCCCAAAATTTCCGTTGGCCAGCAATTGGCCGCCCGCCGCATCTAATTCAAGATTGGTCAGCGTCACCAACTGATTTGCCAGATCCACATGCGCCTGCACTTTTTGAAACTGCTGCCCTTCATAATCGCCATTCAAAAGCTGAAAATCCACCGCGCCCAGCGGATCGCCATAAGTCCCGCTGACATGCGCCTGCGCGCTCACCTGGCCGCCAGCAAACGGGTCTTTCTGCCCCGCCAATTGCACATTCAGCGCCACTGCCGACTTCGCAACCGGCTTCCACCGGCGCAAGCCAATCGACCCGTCAAAATTCCCATGCAAACCCTCGCCCGCCACCATGCCATTCTTCACCGCCGCTCCGCTGGCTGAAGCCGACACATCCAGCGCCACCTGCTGAAACGCATTGCCGCGCACCGCAAACCGGTCCATCGCGGCGTGCGCCGAAATTCGCGGAGCCGACAAATCTCCCTGAATCTGCGCCGTGACCCGCGCCGCGCCGCCATCCAGCGTGACAGGAATCGCGCCGGTCAGCGGAGCAAAATCACTCAAGTTCTTCGAAACCAGCGCCACATTCAACTGCTTGTTGATATCGCCCGACAAATCCAGCCGGGTGTGCGGCAGCGCGACAAAAGATTTCTCCAGCCGCACCGTGTTGCTTGCGCCCAAATATTGGCCGTCAATTTTTCCGCTGACGCCAATGCCGCGCTTGCCCGGCGAAATCACCAGCCGCGCCTGCGCCGCCAGTCCGCTGCTGCCTTTGGCTTTCAAATCATCCTGCGCATTTACGCTGCCGCCGACAAAGCCGGAATAGCCGCTGGAGGCAAAAGACAAATCGCTGACGTTCGAATCCACGCTCAACTTCTGCTGCCCATCCAGGCGCGCCTGGCCATTCACCCGCACCAATCCAGCCACCGGACTGTTTCCGACTTTCAGCAAACGCGACAATTCATCCACCGCCAGCTTCGCATTAAATTGAATCGCCTGATTGCCGCCCGCATGCAAAGTGCCGGCCGCCTGAAAACTGCTCTGCCCCAGCGCCAAATGCGCCGCCTGCAAATTGATGGCCCCAGATGCGTCGTCATAACTGCCGCCTATATCGGCAGTCAATTGCTGCTTTGAATCCACTTGCAAATCTCGCAGCGCAATCTCCGCATTCACGCGCGCCGTGATCTTGGGCGAATTCAAATCGCGCAAGCCGGCATTCACCAAAATCTGTGAAAGCTGCGTGTTCAGCTTGCCGCCGCTAATGCTGACCGCGTCTTTTTCGAGCAGCACCGGCAGGTTCACCTGCACGCGCAAGGGCGAGCCGCTTCCCGTCGCCAAAATCAGCGGATCAATCATCACGCGCCCGCCATAGCTGAAGTTGAACGAGTTGTAATTCAGCAGCACGCGCAAATCGTTCCCTTGCGCCGAAAATTTCGAAGACTTCTGCGAATACAGCAGCAAGCCATTGTTAATGCGAAACTCGCCGATGGCCAAATCCACCACCGTTTCCAGTCCCGAAGTCTGGCTGGGCGCTTTCTTGATTTTCGGCGCGGGAACATTGGTGGTGCCGTCCGCGTTCACAATCAGGTTCACCTTCGGATCATTCACGCCCAAATACGCCAAATCCACCGCTTTCTTCAGCCCGGAAAAAAGCTTCAGCCGCAATTCAAGAAGCGCAATGCGCGCCAGCGGATCTGCATTCGGCGCTTCGGTCCCATGCAAAGTAAAATTGGTGATTTTCACCGTCAGATGCCACAGATCAAAATGAAAAGATCCAATCTCCGCGCGCCCGCCGGTGGATTCTTCCACCGTCGCAATCACCTTGTCTTTGACGTAATTCTGAAACCACTCGCTCTGAACCACCACCAGCGCGGCCACAATCAGCGCCGCCAGCGCCACTCCAAGCCAAGCCAAAAATTTCTTCACGCCAGGCTCCCATCCAGATAGCGCACCTTGGCATCATGCCGGTGCTGGTCCAGCCACTCAAACAAGAGCTTGTTCACCGCTTCCGACGTCAGAATGTCGCGCGCATCCATTTTCAAATCGTCTTCGTTTCCCTTGGGATTTTGTTTTTTCAGCGCCGCCAGATGCTGCGCGTAATATTTGTTTGCCTGGTCGTCGGTAATCAGCACAGCCGGCCGGAAGCGCGCGTCAATGAAGCGCAGCACGGTCAACTGCCAGCGAAATTGTTCGCGCAAATCCGCCTCAGTCAGTTGATAGCGCTTCAAGGCGGCGGCAAAATTAGCCTGCGTCTTGTAGCGGTCGGCAATCAGCTTGGTCAGTTCCTTGTCGGCGTCTTCCTCGCTCGCGGCGGGATAATCGCCGGCGCGAATTTCCTCGCGAATGAAAATCTGGTCAATCAAGTGAGCGGCATCTTTCTTGCGCGCGGCCGGCGACAAATTCGGCGGATCGCCGTTCAGCATCTGCGTGGCCAGAAGATCGCGATTAATATCGCTGGCCTTGATCAAATCGTGATTCACCACCACCGCAATGCGGTCCAGCTCCACCGGGGCAGCCAATAACAACGCAACCAGAAAAATCAGCATCAGAATGCCTGCCCAATGGAAAAGAAGAAATTAAAATGGCTCAGCTTTTGCGTGCTGATGGTGCAGGCCGAGCCGCAGGCGGACAGGTCCAGCAATTGCTGAATGGTCACGCTGCTGCTGTAGCCTTCGTAAGAAGGCGGATTGAGCGCGTAAGAAAAGTCCACGCGCAGCGGGCCCAGCGGCGTTTTGTAGCGAATGCCAAAGCCCGGCGCCTGCACCGCATAGTTGAAGTTCCCCGGGCCGGGCTGCTTGTAGGCCAGCGACACGTCTCCCAGGCTGGTGTAAATATTGCCCATGTCATGAAAGAACACGCCGGAGATATTCGGGCCCAGCAGCGGAAAGCGCAGCTCAAACGTGTTGAAGAAAAGCGCATTGCCGCCAATGGGAAAGCCGGTGGCGGTGGTGGTGGGCGCGCCGGTCTCCGTCACCGTGCCAATGTCGCGCGGGCCCGCCTGGTTGTCGCCAAAGCCGCGCATGGACGTGCCGCCGCCGCCAAAAAAACGCTCCGGCAGCGGAATCTCATCCACGGCATTGGTGCCGGGCGCCACGTCGAACGGCTGAATGACGCCAAACTGCGTCTGGCGCGCGAAAACTAGATTGTGGCCAATGGAGGTGTAAGTGGCGTTGCGCGCCAGCACCCGCACAAAGCTGCGCTGCGACCCGAAGAAATCACCTGCCACTCCGGCGTCGATGGTGTTCCAGAATCCGCGGTGCGCGTCCGCCGGATTATCGCGATGGTCTTGAATGTAGCTGCCCGACAGAATGCCAATCCGCACTGGCTGCGCCAGCAGCGGCACCAGCAAAGATGGAATGGCCAGGCTGCCCGTGCTGACGCGCCGATAAGCAAATTTCATTTGAAGCGTGGAGGCGCGGTTAAATCTCTGCGAACCCTGCACCGAAGCCTCCTCGCGCTTGGAAGAAAAGGTCTGCACGTCCTGCGTGGTGTCGTAAAGAATGGAGAACGTAATGGTCCGGTTCTGAGACCCCAGAAACCGCGGAATGATGTAGTTCAGGCTCTCGCGCTGCTCCAGTTGCGAATACCGGGTCTGCAATGAGAGCGTCTGCCCCAGGCCCAGAAAATTCAGCCGGTTCACATCGAACGAAACAATGGGAGAAACGCCCTTCGTGCCGCCGGATTGCGAAAGATTGGTGGTGGTGCCGCCGAACTGCCCCACTTCCAGGCCCAAGCCCAAATTGAACGTGTAGCGGTTGGCCTCATCCACGTCATAAAGAACGTATTTGTACAGGCTGCGGCCGTCAGGGTCCTGCAGCGCCGCGCTGACGTTGGCAAACACGCCCAGATTCGAAAGCTTGCGCGAAATATCGTTGACGCGCGTCATCGAAAGCGGCTCGCCTTCTTTCAGGTCAATGTCTTTGGCAATCAGCGAATAATGCGTGATGTCCAGGCCCGTGACAATCACCTGGCGCACAAATTCGCGCGGCCCTTCAGTCACTTGGTAAATAAGCTGAACGGTTGCATTGTTCTCATCGGCGTTCGTCTGATAGTGAAAAGCGGCGTTGGGAAATCCGTTCGAATAGTAATACTCCAGAATGCGGTTTCTGTCCGTCGCCACATTCACGTCGGCGTAGGGCTGGCCTTCGGCCGAAGTTAAATCCTTCTGAATGGAATCCAGCTTAAGCCGGTTTGTGCCCTCAATCTTGAGCGAAGCCACTTTCCATTGCGGACCCTCCTGAATGTGGTAAGTGACGGCAATATCATTCTCTTTGCCGTTCACGTTCGATTGCAGCGAAGACGTCACCTTCACGTCGCGAAAACCGTTGCCGCGATACAGATTCGCCAGCGCCTCTTCATCCTTTTTCACGAAACCCTCGCTGTAGCGGCCATAGCGCAGCAGCAGCGATTTCGGCTTCAGAAAAATGCGCTCGCGCAGCGTTTCATCCAGAAAATAATGGCTGCCTTCCAGCCGCACGTCCACCAGCCGCCGCCGCGGCCCCAGCGTGATGTAATACCGGATCTGCTCCTGGTCGTTTTTCACCGGCTCCTGCGCAAACGTCACATCCACATCCGGATAGCCCTTGTTCTGAAAATAGTCGTTCAGGTTGCGCGCGCCTTCCGTCAACAGGTCGGTGTCCACCGAACCTTCTTCATACACGGGCACAAGCTCGCGCAGCTTGCCTTTGGACACCTTGGCCTCCAGCGCCTGAATGGAAATCTTGGGGCCCGCGTCGATATCCAGGTGCGGCGTGGCGCTGTTGGTGTGGGCATTGTAATCAAGCGAAGTCAGGCTGACTGTGGCCGTCAGGCGTTCCTGTTTCGCGTACTTTTTCTGGATGCCGTCGGTCCCCTTGTCGGTCAGCGATTGCGTCACTTGCCGCCACTTGTGAATGAAGCGCACGCGCCAGCCAGTCGCGGCCAGAATCGCTTCGTTCGACAGTTTGGTGTCGCCGTTGATGACCGGAAAAGTGTATTTGGCGCGCTTGCCCGCGTTCACCAGGAAGCCAATCGTCATCTGGTGGTCCACCGGGTCTTCCACCGTGGTCGCGTCCACCGTGCCGGAAAACAAGCCGTTCTGGCGCAATTCGTCTTCAATGCGCTGGCGCGCCTGCGCCACCAGATCCGGGTCAAACGGCTGCCCCAGCGACAATTGCGCGTCGCCCAGAATCACGCCCCGGTTGGGAGGGTCTTTGATTTTCCCGCGCGCGTCCACATGCCCGATAAACGTCTGGGCCACCGTGACAAAAATCACGCGCACGCCGCTCCCATCGGCTTCGGCGTCCACTTTCACATCGGCGTACAGGCCGGAGTAAAACAGCCGGTCGATGGAAGCGCCCACATCGGACTGCCTCAGCGGAGCGCCCACTTTCACCATCTGCGCATCAGCCAGATCATGCGGGTCGGCGGGCTGCTGCGCCGGCTGATACTCAATGGCCGTAACGGTTCTGCCCCAAAATTCCTGCCCATAAACATTCACGCCCAGCGCCAGCCACAGGCAGCCAAATAAAATATGTTTTCCCACCAATTTTCAGCTTGTAGATGTCGATTCCGATTTTGCGGTTTCTAAGTGTCTCAACTGGCCCGCATTTTCAGTCTCATCAGGGAAAATGGACCGACCCACCGCAATCTCTCTGTTAAAACAGACCGCCCGGAAATGGAACGCCCACAACGCTCCCAGCCTGGGTGCGTCGCTGGCGTATTACACATTATTGTCGCTGGCGCCGCTGGCCGTGCTGGTGGTCGCGCTGGCGGGCGTTTTCCTCACCCGCAGCGCAGCCGAACAGGATGTCCTGGCGCAAGCCCGGCAACTGGCCGGAAATTCGGCCGCCGACACGCTGCACTCCGTTCTCATGAGTTCCCACCACGCCACGGGCGGAGCGGTGGCCAGCGCCGTTGCCATTGTCACCCTGCTGTTCGGCGCTTCGGGCGTTTTTGCCGAGCTGCGCCAGTCGCTCAACACCATCTGGGATGCGCCGCCCGATTCCGGCGGACTGCGCGACATCATTGTCCAGCGCCTCGCCACGTTTCTCATGGTAATCATGCTGGGAGTTCTGCTGCTGCTGTCGCTGCTGGTCAGCGCCGCCATCGGCGTCGGAGAGCATTATTTCGCCAAAGTGGTTCCGGCCGGCACCGCCGTGGTCAGCGAAGTGGTGAACGTGGCGGCAACGCTCGCGGCCATCAGCGTCTTGTTCGGCCTCATTTTTAAATTTATCCCGAACGTGCCCATCACCTGGCGCGACGTCGGCATTGGCGCCGTGTTCACCGCCGTCTTGTTCACCATTGGCCGAATGCTGCTGGCCTTCTATCTGGCAACGGCTGGCGTCGGCTCCACGTATGGCGCGGCTGGGTCCATCATTGCCCTGGTGGTGTGGGTTTATTATTCGGCGCAGATCTTTTTTTTCGGGGCGGTCTTCACGCGCGTTTACGCCGATTCCTGCGGCTCCAAACGCCCGCGCCGCGGCAAGGCCACCGCTGCGATAAACTAAAAGTTCCCACCCAGGTAATCTTTTCCGCAATGATTTCTGTCAGCAATGTAAGCATGCGCTTCGGCGCAAAAATTTTATTTGAAGACGTCAGCACGTCCTTTCTGCCGGAACGCCGCTACGGCCTGACCGGCCCCAACGGCGCGGGCAAATCCACCTTCATGAAGCTTCTGTCGGGCGAAAATGAGCCGCAGAAAGGCACCGTGGTGCGCCCCAAAAAGCTGGGAATTTTGCGCCAGGACCAGAACCTGTTCGACGCTTACCGCGTCATCGACACCGTCATCATGGGCAATCTGCCGCTGTGGAAAGCGCTGGAAGAACGCGAAATTCTCTACGCCAAAGCCGACCTCACGGATGAAGACGGCATGCGCCTCGGCGAGCTGGAAGGCATTGTCGCCGAGGAAGACGGCTACACGGCGGAAAGCGATGCGGCCGTGCTGCTGGACGGTTTGGATATTCCCGAATCGCTGCATGACCGCAAAATGAGCGAACTGCAGGGCGGCCAGAAAGTGCGCGTGCTGCTGGCCCAGGCGCTCTTCGGCAACCCCAGCGCGCTGCTTCTGGACGAGCCCACAAACTATCTGGATCTTGAATCCATCCACTGGCTGCAAAACTTTCTGACGCATTACAACGGCACGCTGATCACCATTTCGCACGACCGCCATTTTCTGAACAGCGTCTGCACGCACACCGCCGATATCGATTACCAGACCATCATCACCTACACCGGCGGCTATGACGACATGGTGCTGCAAAAAACGCAGGTGCGTTCGCGCATTGAATCGGAAAACGCCCAGCGCGAAAAGAAGATTGCGCAGTTGAACGAATTCATCGCGCGCTTCGCCGCCGGCACGCGCGCCAGCCAGGTGACTTCGCGCAAGCGCGAAGTGGAGCGCTTGCAGACCACGGATCTGGCCCGCTCCAACATCGCCCGCCCCTTCATCCGTTTTGAGATGAAGCGTCCTTCCGGCCGGAACGTGCTGGATTTCAAGGGCGTCACCAAGGGCTACGACAATCTGGAAGTCATCAAAGGCTTCACGGCATCCATTCAGCGCGGCGAAAAAATTGCGCTGATCGGCCGCAACGGCATGGGCAAAACCACCCTGCTGAAGGCACTGCTGGCCAACGCTCCCGGCGTGGACGATCCTGACGTCGGCATCGACGCCGGCACCGTCACCTGGGGGCACGAAGCCCAGGTGGGTTACTTCGCGCAGGATCACCGCAGCAGCATTCCGCCCGGAATGACCGTGGCCGACTGGCTGCACAACTGGGACCCGCAGGCCTCGCGCGAAGAAATTCGCGGCTTGCTGGGCCAGATGCTGTTCACCGGCGAAGAAGGCGCGAAAAAAACCGAAGCGCTGTCCGGCGGCGAGGCCGCGCGCCTCATGTTCTGCAAGCTGATGCTGCAGAAACCCAACTTCCTGGTTTTTGACGAACCAACCAACCATTTGGATCTCGAAGCCATCAACGCTCTCAATTTTGCCTTGCAGAAGTTTGAAGGCACCGTGCTGCTGGTGACGCATGACGAGGATCTGGTGGACGAAGTGGCCTCCCGCATCTGGCATTTCGACCACGGCAAGGTGGAAGATTTCGCCGGCAAGTTTGAGGATTTCACCGCCGGCGCTAGAAAGTAGCCAAATAATTCGTGGTGCGAAAGCGTTCCAGGCTTTCGTCATACTTTTCTATCGCCAGCAGCTTCCCGGTGGGCATCACGCGGTAAATCCGCATTCCCTTTCCGGCCAGCAAATCATACAAATCGCGAAAGAACACGCGCGTGTCAATGTTGCACCCGCCAAACTCAAACAAGATGCGCCGAATGGCATCGCGGCTCAGCAACTCCGCTGCGCCTTCCAGCACCTCCAGCTCATGCCCTTCCACATCCAGCTTCAAAAGATCGATCTGCGTGATCTCGTTGCCGGCGCAATAATCGTCCAGCGTCTCCAGCCGAACGCCTTCTGATTTCGCCTGCCCAAAGCGCGCGCGCGCCGTCAGCGAAGCCAGTTGCGAATCGGGCTCATCGTAAAACAAAACGCCCGAACCCGATTCACGGCTCAAGGCAATCCGGTTCAGCCGAACGCGGCCCTGGTGGCCAAAGTTCTTCGACAACTGGCGGTAGCTCAAGTTCGCCGGCTCAAAAGCATGAATCATGGAATCGGTGGAAGTGCGCTTCAGCGCCGCCTGCAAGAACTGCCCGGTGTGCGCGCCCACGTCGAAGACCACCGCCTGGGACGCCGGAACGCCCGCAAACGCGCTGTTCAGCTCGCGGCTGCTAAAGCGCGCCCCCGTGCCAATCCCTTGCAGCGCTTCAAAAAACCGGACCACGTTTTCAGCGCTGGCCTGCGCCGCGCGGGATCGGAATAACGGCGCCATGAACCGGGCCAGCGAAATTCCCGCCGTGCGAATAGTCATTTCTGAATCATGGTCACTGACTTCAAAGCCAGCGCCCCCCGGGCGCGCGTCGTCCCCAAGGCGCGCGCATATTCCAGCGTCAGCAAAAAAGCCTTGGCGCTGGCGGGCGCAACGAAATCCCACGAAGAGTTAGGAGACGCATTTGCGGAAATGACATCGCCCGAAGCAATGTCAGCCGTGCCGCCATCCACCGCATGCAAATGCCACGCGATGCCGCTGGGTTCGCTCAGCTCTTCTGATTGGTGGCGCCACGTCATGCGGTAGCGCGCGCCCGGAGCAACCACAACATACTGCTGCAGCAGCACCATTTTTTCCGCCTCATCGCCGTAAAAATTGATGCGCAGTTCGGCAATATCGGGAAGCTGTTCCACGCGCGTGCCGGGGTTGTCGTTGATCACCCAATCGAAGCCATGGCGGAAGAAAGGCTGGCGGAAGTCGCCGTTGGTCAGCGGGCTCTGTTCGCTGGGAACCGATTCATCAATCCAGCCCGCATTCTTCAGCGCCGACCAGACCCGCAAAGCCGGCTGCAAATCGCCAGCCGCCAGCATGTGATCTTCGCTCAGCGCCAGCAAATCGTCGCGTCCCCACTTGGCTGCGTCGTCCTTGTTCACCAGATGCACCAGGCGTTCCACAGCGCGCGGAATGTGGCCGTACTGCTTGCTGTTGGTCAGATACCAGGCGTATTGCAGCAGAATGCGCGGCAGGTCCGGGATGGCCGCCTCAATCGTGTCTTCGTCCTGGGTCATCTGCCACATTTGCGCAAAAACGGGGTCAGACGCGTAAGGCGTGACCGCCAGCGTTTCCCTGGTCCAGTGAAAAAAATCATCGGGCCGCTGCTGGCGAAAATAAAAGTTGGCCAGCGTCCAGCGCGGCAGAAACATATGGTTCACGTTGGCGGCCTGCAGATAACAGCGCTCGGCCGCGGCGTTGTCGCCGTCCTGCATTTCCGCCAGCAGGCCCAGCCGAATCCAGGCGTTGTAATTGAAACGGTTCTCGGCGATGGAGCGTTCCAATAAAGCTTTGCGGTCATCCGGCTGCCAGCTCGCCAGCCGGTCCAGATATTCAGCGTTATGCGGCTGAAGATGGACGGCGGCGGCCACCGAAACAGCGGTGTCCTCATGAAACAGATAGGAAGCGCGGGCCAGAATCAGTGCGTAAATGCAGCCCGCAACGGCCCCGCCCGCGACAGCGTGCCGCAGCCCATTCAGCAGCGCGCTCTTCATGGAAGAACGGACAACAAAACGGCGGCGGAAGCCTCACACGAGCGGCCCTCGCCCACCGGGCCGACTTTTTCGGCCGTCTTGAATTTGACGCTGACCACGTCAACCGCGAGGCCGGTGGCCGACGCCAGGCTCTCGCGAATCTGCAGCCGGAAGTCTTTCAGCTTCGGCCGCTCCAGAATAATGGTGCTGTCGATATTAACTGGATGATAACCCTGATCAGCCGCCAGCTTGATGGCGTGCTGCAAAAATTGCAGGCTGTTCGCGCCTTTCCATTCCGGCGCGGTGTCGGGAAAGTGCATGCCAATGTCGCCCAGCGCCAGCGCGCCCAGAACGGCGTCCGTGACGGCGTGAAACAAAACGTCCGCGTCGGAATGGCCGTAAAGGCCGAATTCAGACGGAATGGAAACGCCGCCCAGAATCAGCGGACGGCCGGGTTCAATGCGGTGCGTGTCCCAGCCCTGCCCTATGCGAAAAGGTGCCGGCATTAGTGCGTTTCCAGCGGCGAACTTTCCAGCGCCAGATACAGCCGCGCCAGTTCCATGTCGGTCGGCTTGGTGATTTTGATGTTGCGGTCGTTGCCCAGCACCACCGAAACCTCCACTTTCTCCAGCCGCTCCACCAGCGACGATTCATCGGTGCCAATAAACACGTCTTCGCGCGCCTTTTCAAACGCCTGGCGCAACAGATCCAGCCGGAAGACCTGCGGCGTTTGCGTCAGAATCAGCCGTTCGCGCGGCAGCGTGGCCCGCACCTTGGTGCGGTGAACCTGCTTGACGGTGTCCACCGGCACAATGCCGACAATGGCCGCGCCCGCCTGCGCCGCTTCGGCGATCACTTTTTCGATAAGGTCGCGTTCCACGAAAGGCCGCACGGCATCATGCACCGCAACCAGTTCCATATCCGCGCCAATGCTGGCCAGCGCGTTCTCCACCGACTGCTGGCGCGATTCGCCGCCCGCCACCGTGCGGACAATGTGCTGCAGCCCTTCCTTATGGAACAGCTCGTTGGCCCATTCCATGTCGTCCGGCCGAAGCGCCACGACAATTTCCGCCACCGACGGCGCGGAAACAAATTTGCGGATAGTGTGGACCAGAATAGGAGAGCCGCTGAGCAGCATAAACTGCTTGCGGCTGATTCCTTCTTTTTCAGGTGCGGTGCGTCCCATGCGCGTGCCGAGCCCGGCCGCCGGGATGATAACGGAGACTTTCACGAACTCTCATGATAGTTTACGCGCGCTTCCGGCGGCGGATCAGTGAGCCGCAAAGAAGAAGTCCGGAGAGCAGGAAGCCGACTGTGGCTGGTTCGGGCGCAGTTGCCGGGTTGACAGGTGTGGTCACTGGAGCGGCTGAGATTGTCCACAACCCGCTGTCAATGAAGCCGGAGTAGGACTCGCCGTTTACCGCACCAAACTCATACGCATCACTGTTGACACCGACGGTGTTATTCGCAATGACCAGGGTTGCGCCCTCAGTCGTCGCGCCTTGCAGCGAGTAAAGCTGAAAGCCTTGGACATTCCCAGCCAGAATAAGTCCCGATTCCGTAAACGAATTAGTGGCCGGGTGATAGTAGACAGGAGCCGGGTAAAGCGTGGAAGTGTTAAAGTCAAGCACTTCACCGGTTGTCAGGTGAGTGCCATCAAAAGTATATGGCTGAAGCATCGTGAACGAAACATCAAAGCTGGTGACTTGATCAGAGCTGTTGATGCTGAAAGTTCCCGTGGCATTGCTGAAGTACGGATTCCTGCTCGAGTCCGTGAACGTCATGTCATAAACAGTGTCAGCTTGCAAGGCACCGTTAAACAGTAATCCCAATCCGAAGAGGGAGGCGAAAGTTATTTTTTTGCTGAGTTTCATTACAATTCCTTTTCTGAGTTTTGCCCGGCATAATCAAAGCCTGCCGTGCTAACTGTATTGCGAAAAAATTGTGGTTTGGCGCTCATCTTTTTCTGGAAATATTGGACTTCGCCGCCCACGACGGTGCCGACAACGTGTTGAAGGCGCTCTTTCTCAAACAGTTCCTTGGCCCATTCCATGTCGTCCGGCCGCAGCGCGACAACAATTTCCGCGACCGAAGGAGCGGAAACAAATTTGCGGATAGCGTGGACCGGAATAGGAGAGCCGCTGAGCAGCATAAACTGATTGCGGCTGATGCCCTCTTTTTCAGGTGCGGTGCGTCCCATCCGCGTGCCGAGACCGGTCGCCGGGATGATACGGATACCTTCACGAACTCTCATCATGGTTTACGCGGGGGTTGCGCGTTTGCGGCGTCGGAGGAAGAACACGCTCAGCAGTGCCGATCCCATGAGAGCCAGGGCGCTGGGTTCCGGAGCCACTGCAGCGGTTGACGGTCCGGCGTAAATGGCGATTCCGTCCGCGCGATCACCCACTCCGCCAATGATTTGTTCGATGACTCCGGTCGTGAGGCTCACTTCCTCTACTGTTGAATTATAGTAATTGGTGGTCCAAAACGAAGTTCCGGTGGGATCGATGGTTAGGCCTGTTGGGTCCGCAAGGCCGCTATATGTTTTGAGCAGGTTACCCTGGCTGTCCAGCAAATAGACGGCATTCGAGGTGTAGCCCGCTACCAGAACGTCGCCATTCGCTAGCACGGTGATACCCGTGTTCGCTCCAGACGTTGTCGCAAAAGTTGTTTCCATGCCTGTGGTCAGGTTTACCGAATGCACCGTGCCCGACTCGTCCGTAAACAACATTATGTTTTGATTTGACTCAAGCGCGAGTCCAGTAACGATTGCCCCGGGCACGTAATTATGGATCAATCCGCCGGAAGTATTGAACTCGAAGATGCCGCTGCCGGCGGTGATGCTGCCATTCTGCGTGCCAGCAAAGAGGTCTCCCGCGTTATTAAAGGCGAGGCCGCCCCATTCAGAACTGGCTGTAGTCGCGAACGTGCCCAGAAAATTTCCATGCGAATCGAACCTCCCCACGCTGCCTTCCTGGCTGACGTACAAATCGCCCGAAGAGTCAAACGCCAGCGAGTTAGCAACGCCGTTTGCTGGCGATGGAGTGAGTGTAGAGACCAGGCTCCCACCCCTGTACCACTCGACAGTATTTCCCTGGTTGGTGGCATAGAGAAGATCGCCAGGCAGGAAGGTGTCCGCATTGAGTGCGGAGGCGAGTCCGAAGATAAGAGCCAGCGGTGCAAACACCATGTGAATTCGCATCATAGGTTTTCAAATTCCTTTTTCAAGTTGCCCGGCACATCAAAGCGTGCCGTGCTAGCTGTAATCGCGGAAAAATTGTGGCTTGCGGCCACAGCGCCTTGTAGAAATATCTTGAAGTTCTCTGTACACTGGAAATCCAGTTATGGAAGCATCCCTCACCGAGCAGTTACAGCATTTCGGCGGCTCTGACAGGCGCATGGCGAACGATCTGGCACGCCGCATCCTGCCCGAACTTCACCGCATCGCCGTCCGTGAGCTTTACCGCGAGCGCCCCTACCAGCCTTGCTCGGCAACAGAGCTGATTAATGAATACTGGCTGCGCGCCCTGCAGCGGGGCGGCTGGGAGTTCCGCAACCGCGCTCACTTTTTCGCGATGGCGGCGCTGGTCATGCGCCGCGTTCTTGTCGATCTCGCCCGCAACCGGAAAGCGCAGCGTCGCGGCAGCGGCATTGTGCCCGAATCACTCGACGAATCCAGGGCTCACCACAATCTGGCGCAGGACGATTCCACCTTGGTTGAACTGGGAATGCTGATGGATCTTCTCGACAAGGAGCGTCCCGACTGGGCGCGCGTTGTCGACATGTATTACTTCGCCGGATTCACGCTGGAAGAGATTGCCGAAACCACCGAACTCTCGCTCAAACAGATCCGTTACCGCTGGGAGAAGGGACGCGACTGGCTGAAAGACCGCTTATTCGGTCCCGATATGGGCTGAAGCGGGCTGTTTTTGCGCAATTGTCTTTTGATGCGCGTTGTTGTCATTGCGTTGGTCCTCGCGGCTTGCCTGTTTAGCCAGCAATATCCGTTTGTCGATGTCACCGCCAATGGCCGCAACGCCTCCATCATGCTGCTGGATCATCGCGGCGGCCTTTGGGTGAACGTCATTGGCGGCCTGCGCTACTTCGACGGCCAGCACTGGTTCTCGCTGCAGGACGTTGGATTCCCTGCCGGTGTCAGCGCCTACCTCGCCGAAGATAGCGATGGCGGAATCTGGCTCGCAGCCGGCGCGGCGGGCTTGTTCCGCTTTCACCAGGGACATCTCGCGAAAATGCAGGGCGGCTATGCGAGGGATGTGATCGCCGTTCGGCCCGGCCTCGTTCTCGCCTTCTGCCAGCCCAACAAACCAGCCATCCTGGGCCCCAACCTGTATCGCTTTACTAAACATCAGGGCCGCTGGACCGGAATGCAACTCGCCGACTGGAAAGCGCGCAGCGGCGATTATCCGCATGTCGACAGCCAAGGAACCGTGACGTACGCATGCCCTGGCGCATGGTGTGAACTGCCAGCGCAAACCATTGCTGATTGGCATCCCAGCTCGAATTCAGCTCCCATTAGGCACAAAGATGTCTATCCCGGACTGGAATCTGTCCTGCGCGACCGCTTCGGCTGCCTCTGGTTTCGTTCCGCCTCGCTAACAACCTCTTATCAATGCCCGGGCCAGCCCCTCCAGGAACTGCCCTACCAGATCGCCGGCGGCGAACTGGACATGAAAGAAGCCAGCGGCGGATCAGTGTGGATTCCGAGCGGCTCGCGGCTCGCCATCGGCCGCCCCGGCGCTTGGCGCGTAGTCCGCGCCTCGAACGGACTCCCTGACGCCGAGCACACATTGGTTGGCCCGGACGGCACAATTTGGATCGTGGGAAGCAACGGCGTGTTTCGCTGGCCTTATCCTTTGCAGGCCGAGTATTGGACGGCGCGCGATGGAGTGGACCTGGCGTATTCGTTTCTCCGCGTCGGCAACCGCATGCTTGCTGTTGCTGGGGCAGGTATTTCCGCCCTCAGTGCCGAACGGGATCGCTGGCTGCCGCTGGCGTCTTCCTCCAGCCTGAACGGCGTGCGAGCTTTGCATCCGGGACCAAACCAGACGTTCTATGCCGATTTGAATAGCGGCGTCTGGGTGCAAATGACCCGCGCCGGCAGCGAGATCGCCCGTTCACATAGCAGCCGACCATTGAACTTTGCCCGCGCAGCGGAAGGCCCGCTTTGGATCGGGGAAGGCGGCGTCACGCGCTTGGTTGCAAAAGGAAGCCATCTGCTGTTTCAACCAGTAAAGCTGAGCCGCGCCACAGATCAGAAGCTGGCCTCCTGCTCGTCAGGTGGCGTATTGACTTTGGAAGAACAGCATCTGCACAGAATTCCCACCTCGGTCGGACTCCTGAATGGCTGCCGCTCCTTGAAGATTCTTCCCAGCGGCGATATATGGCTGGCTTATGATCCGGCCAGGGCTTTTGCCCTGATCCGTCGCGATGCCGCAGGCCACGCAACCGTCCGGCAATATGACAGCGGCGCTGACGTCGGCGAAGCCTACACCTACACCTTTGACACCGATTCACGCGGCTGGCTTTGGCGCGGCGGCGACAATGCCATGTACGTCGCCGACCCAAAAAGCGCCGAGGATGGGAAATGGATCAAGCTGGACGGCGTAGATGGTTTCCGCTCCACCATCATTGCGGCAAACTCCTCCTGGAGCGATCCCGACGGCTCCGTCTGGTGGGGCACCCAAGACAGCTCCATCTACCACTTCACCCCCACCGAAGACTTCGTCCGCCCCACAAAGCCCCCCAGCGTCTTCCTCTCCGGCTATTCCTGGGACGGCACCCAACCCAAACTCAGCCAAACCGTCCACCTCATCCCGCACGGCGCAAACCTCACCGCCTTCATCGGCTCCCTCCAGTTCGACCGCCGCAACGCCCTGCGCTTTCGCTATCGTCTGGACCAATCCGCGTGGCAGGAAACCCGCAGCGTCGACATCGCGCTGGGCCAACTGCACTGGGGCCCCCATCGCCTCGAAATGCAGGCTCATCTTCTGAATGGCCCCTGGTCCTCCGTGCAAAGCGAGACCTTTGAAATCGCGCAGCCGTTCTGGGCAGGCTGGCGGTTTCTTTTGGGCTGTTTTGCGGTGATCGCCGCCAGTTCGGCAGGCGCTTGCCGCCGGCTCACGAAGCGCCGCGCGCGCCTCGCCAAAGCCTTTCCCAATCTTTCCGAGATGCGCTTCCAGGCGTTTTCTCCCGAAGTGCAGGGCCTGGTCGGCGGCGTGCTCGGCCAGCGCTATAAGCTTGACCGCATCCTGGCGCGCGGCGGTTTTTCCACCGTCCTCTACGGCGAGGATCTGGCCGCCCAAAACCAGCCCTGCGCCATCAAAGTCTTCCGCCAGGAATTGAGCGATAAAGACTGGCTTCTGCGCCACTTTGAGCGCGAGGTCGCCATTCTGCAGCAGATCCGGCATCGGAATGTCGTCGCCATTTCGGGCCACGGCATGACGCCCGAAGGCTCGCCTTATCTGGTGATGGAATTCATTCCCGGCATCACCCTGCGCGAACTGCTGGGCAGCGGCAGCTTGCCGCCCGTTCAGACCGCCCTGCTGCTGCGCCAAATGGGAGCGGCGCTCCATGCCATCCACGCGCACGGCATCTGCCACCGCGACTTAAAGCCGGAAAACCTGATGATCCGCTCCTCCGGGCCCGCCGAAGAAAGCCTGGTGCTGATTGATTTCTCCATCGCGATTGTGCGCCGGCCCGATGAAACCATACACGGCTTGTCGCTGGCCGCCGGAACCATTTACTACATGGCGCCGGAGCAAGCCATCGGCTTTGCCGACACCACCACCGACATCTACAGCCTGTCCAAAGTGCTGGTGGAAATGCTGACCGGAACGCGGCTTTCCGAATTGCTGCCCGACGCCTCCATGGATTTGCCCGACCGGGTGCGCGAACTGCTCAGAACGCTGTCGCAGTCGCGGTCGATTCGCCTGTCATCAGAAACCATCGAACTCATCGCGACCGCCCTGGAATACGACCCCGCCAAGCGTCCCCGCGATGCCGCTGCCTTCGCCTCCGCAATTGCCGCAGATCTCGATTACTCCGCAAACCCGATATAGATTATACTTATGGTGTGAACTTCCGCATAAGCCTTGACTGGTTGTCCGTCGTTGTCGCGCTTCTGGCCGTGGCACTGATCAAATTGAACATCGTTCCCCACATTTCCTGGTAAACCATAATGAGCGCCGCCGCACCTGCAAAACCCATCGTTTCCGCCAATGAAAGCCCTGCATCCGGCCTGCTGGCGCTGATTCCCGGCCTGATCCTTCTGGCCGTCATAGGTTTCCTGGGCAAACTCACCGAACAGGGCATTGCCGCCTATGGCAAAGCTCATCATCTGCACTTGCCCAATATCGAATACGTGCTTTGGGCCATCATCTATGGGCTGATTGTGGCCAACACCATCGGCGTGCCTGCCATTTTCAAGGCAGGCGTGGCCACCTATGAATTCTGGCTGAAGCTGGGCATCGTCTTTCTGGGCGTGCGCTTTTTGCTGGGCGACGTGCTGAAACTGGGCGGGGCCAGCCTGCTGTTCGTGGCCATTGAGCTGGCGGCTTCCATCATCCTCATGACGCTGCTGGGCAAGTGGCTGGGGCTCAGTCCGAAGCTCACGTCCCTGCTGGCCATCGGGTCCAGCATCTGCGGCGTATCGGCCATTATCGCGGCCAAAGGCGCGATTGACGCCGATGATGAGGACGTTTCCTACGCCATTGGCGCCATTCTGGCGCTGGGCGCGTTCAGCCTATTCGCCTTTCCGGCCATTGGCCACGCCTTGGGAATGTCCGACCACGCGTTCGGTCTGTGGGCCGGTCTGGCCGTGGACAACACCGCCGAGGCCACCGCAGCCGGTGCCCTCTATTCAGACGCCGCCGCCAAATTCGCCGTGCTTGCCAAAACCACCCGCAACGCCACCATCGGTTTCGTCGTGCTGGGCTACGCGCTGTATTGGGCGCGCAAGACCCAGACGGCGTTCACCGGCAATAAGGCCGTGTTCCTGTGGAAGAAGTTTCCCAAGTTCGTGCTCGGCTTCCTCCTGATTTCGCTCGCCGCCACGCTGGGGCTGTTTTCAAAAGCCCAGATGACGGACATTGCCAACCTTTCGCGCTGGGCATTTTTGCTCACCTTTGCGGGCGTCGGCTTGCAGACGAATTTCCGCCAGCTCAGCAAACAGGGCCTCAAGCCGCTGATCGTGGGAGCCGTCGGCGAACTGGTGATTGCCGGATTGACGCTCGGCATGATCGTTGGATCGTCGCGCTTCCTGCCGCTTTAAATAGCGCCCAGGCTTAACAAGTGGCCCAGCGTGAACGAACCGGATGAGGAACTTCCGCTGGGATAAGACCCGTCGTTGCCGCTTTGCCGCGCCATCTTCATGGTGTTCATCAAATCGGTGACGTTTGGCAACTGGCCGGATTGCGCGGCGGTGGAAAAGTCTTTCGACAGCGTCGACAGCGCAGTGGCCAGCTTGCTGTTGCCGCGCGCCTGCACGGTGGACGACGCGGCGGCCAGATTAGCCGAAAGCTGCTGCGAAACCTGGGCATACTGGCCGGGGTTAGCCTGCTCCATCTGCTGCAACTCAGCCAGCATCTGCGCAAACGGCGATTGCGCGGTGGACGTGGACCCGGTAGACGAACCAATCGACAAATTGCTGGTGCTCGTTTGCCCCGTTGAAGAATAGCCCAGAATGCTCAGCATATGCTGGCGGGCCAGATCTGAGATGGAAGATACCATGCCGGTCTTAAGGCATTCATGATGCCATTTGTAAGTGATTGAGAACGTGTAACGGATGGATGGCAAAGCCGTCAAAATATTGACGAACGCTTGCCAAAACGTCAAGACTTTGGCTCAGTTGGGCCGCGAAGACAAAAGCTCCACCTGGAGCGAGGGCCACTGCCTGAGTCCTCTGTCGAAACTAACCATATTGAGTCCAGCTTTTACCGCGAAAGCGGCCAGGTAAGCATCGGTCCAGGAGTTGCGAGACGCCGAGGACATAGCAGCCCCATTTGTGTGACACGGCAGAAGAAGAGCGGGTCTGCCCCTCGTGAAAACCACTGGCTTGCCAGCGTATGATGTTCGTGCCTATCGGAGACCAATGCCAGCCAGAAATTAACATCCGGCAGCCATGCTGGAACGGATAATTGGCAGATTCACACGATTTCCGGATCTCACTGCCTGGGCGGCCGCTGGCCTTGCCGCTAGCGCTTTCTCCAGGACGTCAATCATGACTGTTTCGAGACTCAGGTGGGATTTGTCCGCCAGTGCCTGAAGCGCCTCCAGAATATTTGGGGGAAGATTGATTGACGTTGTGATGTCCTCAGCTTCGCATGATTCTCGCGCTTAATTGCCCGCAGAAGCCGAAATCGGCCGCGCTTCCGCTTGCGCGCGCTCGTCATAGCGGCCAAAAATCATTTTGCCGGCCGTGGTTTGCAGCACGCTCGTCACCACAATGTCGACATGTTTGGAAATCAAGCGCCGCGCATTGTCCACCACCACCATCGTTCCGTCCTCCAGGTAAGCAATCCCCTGGTTATGCTCCTTGCCTTCCTTCAATATGAAGACCCGCATCAGTTCGCCGGGCAGAACAATCGGCTTCAGCGAACTGGCCAACTGGTTGATATTCAGCACCTGCACGCCTTGCACCTGCGCCAGCTTGTTGAGGTTAAAGTCGTTGGTCACGATTTTGGCGGCGCGCAGTTTGGCGAATTCAATGAGTTTCAGGTCCACTTCGCGCGTGCTGGGGAAATCCTGTGTGGAGACCTCAATTTTCAGGTCAGGAAGGCTTTGCAGGTGCTGGACCACATCCAGGCCGCGGCGGCCGCGGGCGCGCCGGGCGGCATCGGCGGAATCGGCCACCACTTGCAGCTCGTGCAGCACAAACCGCGGCACCACCAGCGGGCCTTCCAGAAAGCCGCATTCCACCACGTCGGAAATCCGCCCGTCAATCAAAACGCTGGTGTCCAGCAGCTTGCTGGCCGGGAAATCGGCGGCGGGCGTCGGCAGCGCGGCGAAATCGCTGGATTTGGCAATGCCGATGGCCATGCCCACATAAGCCAGCAGCAGCGGAATCGCAATCCGGAAGAATGCCGAGGCGGGCACAGGCGACTGGGCGGCTATCAGAACCAGCGCCCAATCGGCGAAACAGCCGAGCAGGCAGCCGCCGAGTGCGCCCAGAAAGCCGCCCAGCAGCAGCTCGATGCGGGCGCGCAGCAGCCAAACGGCCAAAACGCCGGCGCCTGCCAGAGCCGAAAGCCCCACGCAGACCGAACCGATGGGCGTGAATCCAAAAGGCTGAGTGGCGGCGGCTACCCCGCAAATCAGCACCCCAAACACCAAAAAAAGAGAAGAACTACCCCAAGTTAGACTTTTCAAAGAGATCCGACCTCCGACGCAACCCGAGAACGTCTTCTGGGCCAAAAGGCGACGGGGCAAGTCGAAACCCAGAGCAGGACTAAAGTTTTGCGGTTGTTGGAGGGAGTATATCACTGCGCGCGAATAAATAAAACCCGCCCTCCCGAAATCTTTAGCGGGATAGGCGGGGTCTAGATTTTGAGCGCAGCTTAAAGGGCTTTAGCCAGTTCTTCGGCAAAGGCGCTTTGGCGCGAGGGGTTAGCGGACCTGCGCGCATTGGCAACGCTGGCCTTGCTGACGTTGTTGCGAACGGGAGCGGCGGAGCCTGCGGGCGAAGCTGTGCCGACGGGAGCAGTGCGTTTCGGCCGGTCGGCGGCAGGGAGGGGCGGTTTTCCGACAACAACTTTGCTGCCGGCTTTGGGCGGTTGCGCGGGATTGGCCCGCAGAAGGCGGTCTTCCAGGGGGGCCCGGTCAAAACGGCGAATAATCGAGTTCATTTCTTCCTGATTGGGAGATTCAATGAACGCGAAGCCTTTGGACTCCTGGGTTTCGGGGTTGCGGATTACCTTGACCGCGTCTGCGACCAAGTTCTCTGAGGACAGCCACGATTTGATATCGTCGGCGGTCACCCAGACAGGGAGATTTCCGAGGAAAACGGTAAAGCTCATGTAGTAGGTTTTATTTGCTCCGTGAGGGAAGTGTTTGAACGAGGTGAACCTCGCAAGAGCAAGCCTCGCGGAGGCTATAAGTAGAGTAGCATAGGGCACCATTGCCGGTAAATAGAAAAAGCACAGACCAGGTGAGAGGCGCTACACTTGTGGGGAAATGTCTAAATGGTCTTTAGCAGTGATTTTGGCGGCTGCGCTGCCGCTGGCTGCCCAGCATCTTTATAACATCGACACGGCGCACTCTTCCGCCCAGTTCTCGGTGGTCCACCTGTCCATTTCCAAGGTCAACGGCGAGTTTCGCAAGGTTTCCGGAACCGTTTACTTCGACCCGGCCAATCCGGAAAAGGACAAAATTGACGCGGTGATTGACGTGACCACCGTCAGCACGCGCGAAGACAAGCGCGACGAGCATCTGAAGAGCGACGCCTTCTTCGACGTCGCCAAGTATCCCACCATGACGTTCAAAAGCACCAGCGCCATGAAGCAGGGCGGCAAGCTGCTGGTAATGGGCGATTTGACGCTGCACGGCGTGACCAGGCCGGTGACGCTGGAGGTGGAAGGCCCCAGCGCCGAAATTAAAGATCCCCAGGGGAATTTCAAGGTCGGCGCAAGCGCCACGGCCAAAATCAACCGCAAGGATTTCGGCCTGACCTGGAACAAGACCCTCGACGGCGGCGGCGTGATGGTGGGCGATGAAGTCACCATCAATATCGACGTCGAGCTGTCCCGCAAGCCCTAATCTAAGCTTCCGATTGTTTGGCGATATGCTCCAGAAAAGTGGCGTTCGACACGCTGATTTCCTGGCCTTCCGTTTCAAGCAGCGCATGCGTCGCAGTGATGCCTTTCAGAATGCCGCGCTCGCCTGAAATCTCCACCAGCTTCCCAACCTCCAGGTGCTTCCTGAGATAAAAGCCAGCCGTGATTTGCCGCACCACGTCGCGCGTGCCGAATCCGAAAGCAATGCCAAAGGCCAGCGCAAACGCTCCCAGAATAAAGCTGGTGACAATGCGCACAATGTCGATGTCCACTTTCAACTGGCCAATGGCCATGATGGCGACGACGAAGACGATCAGGCCGGAGACCAGCTTGCCCAGCGCGGGCGCAAAATCAAGGCCGGAGTTGCGCGCCGCTTCCGTCACGGTTTCGCTGGCGAACTGGGCAATCGACGTTCCCAGAATCATCAGCAGCAGCGCGGCGACAATGTTGGGAAGATAGCCGAAGAACGCGCCGATGGCGTCGGAGATCGCAATCAGCCCCAGCGCGTCCGAAGCGGTCTTGGCCAGCACAAAAATCACCAGAAAATAGACCAGGCGCGGGATAAAGGAGTTGAGCTGCTGGCGGACGCCGATGCGCTGCAGGGCTTTGTCAATGCCGGCGCGCTCCATCAAGGTGTCGAAGCGGATGCGCGTCAGCACAAAGCGCAGCGCCACTTCAATGAGCTTGGCGAACAGCAGCCCAAAAACAATCAGCATCAGCCCCACGGCCACTTTGGGCGCGGCGGCAATGGTGGAATCCAGAAGGCCCTGGAACGCCTGCTGCAGCTTTTCGATCATGGTTTGGCTTTGTCCTTCGGGCCGGCGAAGAAGTGCGCTGTCAGCATGAGCATTTCCATCAGTATGACCCTGGGAAGGTTCCAGGAAAAGGCCGCCACCTGATTGGCGGTGGTGCGGCGATAGATCTTCTTGCGCACCGCTTCCAGAAATTGCGGCGAGACATCCTGCCCCAGCTCAGCCAGCGGCGCAATCGGTTCCTCATCGCCCCGGGGCATTCGCTTCCCCTTCATACCGTTCGCGGAACCATTCGCGGGCCCGCTTAATGCGCATCTTGGCGGCCGACAGGCTGATCTTCAAATGCGCCGCCACCTCTTCATACGACAGTTCATCCATGTCGCGCAGCACCAGCGGCAGGCGCAGCGTTTCAGGCATGCTTTCCAGAATCAGATGAATGCGCTGGCGGTCCGTCAGGCGCTCCAGCGTCTTGTCGGCCGTCGATAACTGGACTGAGTTCGCCATGCCTTCTTCTTCGTGATCGATGCTGACCTGGTTCTTGCGGATGCGCTTGAGGTGGTTCAGGCAATGATGAACCTTGATGACTTGCAGCCAGTGCCGGAACGAAGACCGGCCTTCAAAGTTCTGCATGCCGAAATAGGCTTTGACAAAAACTTCCTGCGCCAGATCTTCGGCGACGCTTTCGTCGCGCGTGATGTGACGGCAGTCGGCCACAATCCGGTTCTGGTTCTGCTGCACCAGCGCTTCAAAGGCTCGCAAATCGCCTTCGGGCGCTTTCCGGGCCTGCTCGAATAACTGATCCTCCTCTTCTCTCGCCAACTGTCCCGCTTCTCCTCCGAAACGAGCATCCCACAAGAACAGATTCCTTTGGCGCGGCAAAAGTCACAACCGATGTGACTTTGCCTTTATCGCCGCGGTCTGAGTGGTCAAGATTTCGGCGGAAAGGTTAAACCGGCAGGCACGGAGAAATCGTAATGAAAAGCATGAGTGAGGAAGGAACGGGAGTCTCGCGTGAATTTATGCTGAAACAGATTGAAAATGAAATTCAGGCGGCGCGCAAGGCGCTTCACCTGGGCAATGGGCAAATGCCCCAGCATCCTGCCGAATCGGAGGCGGAACAAGTGCGCGCGCTGACCCGCCAGGTCGCCGAGTTGCGGGCGGCGGTTGACCGGCTCCTCGAAAAATAGCGGGAACTTTTCACCGCGCGTTTGCTTCTCAACCTGCATGAAGCGTTTGCGGGTATTGTGCTGGGTTCTCATTGGGTGCTTGTGCGGTGATTCGGCGGAGATTCCAGTTAGGACAATTGTCCTGTATAAGCATGGCGTCGGCTATTTTGAGCGCGCCGGCACTGTGGCGGCGGGCCAAGAGGCGCGCCTGGAGTTTAAGACCTCGGACATGAACGACGTGCTGAAGTCTCTCACCGTGACAGACCGCGCCGGTGTCCAGGTCAGCGGGATCCGCTATGACTCGAACGAGACGCTGGAGCAGCAGCTTCTGGATTTTCCTTTTCAAATCGGCCCCGCTGAGCAGTTGAGCGGATTTCTGGATGCGCTGCGCGGCGCGCGCCTGGAAGTGAAGACCAAAGATGGCGCGCAGGCCGGAACCATCGTCGGCGCGCGCTTGGATCAGGGCGACAAGGCGGCTCAGGAGCATCTGACGCTGCTGCTGGATTCGGGCGAGATGACGAATTTCGATCTGGCGCAGGTGACTTCCTTCCGCCTCACGGATGCGGCGCTGCAGCAGAAGCTGAAGGATTATCTGGCGATTGTGGCCAACGCCAAGGCGCGCGACAAGCGCAGCGTTTATATCGATTCGGCAACGGCGGGCGCGCGCGATTTGAAGGTGACCTATGTCGCGCCGGTGGCGATTTGGAAAAGCTCGTACCGGCTGACTTTGGATGAGGCGAAGTCAAGTCTGGAAGGCTGGGCGATTGTCGACAACACCACGGATGAGGATTGGAGCAACGTGAATCTTTCGGTGGTCTCGGGGCGGCCGATTTCCTTTATCAGCTTGCTGGATACGCCGCGGTTTGGCAACCGGCAAGTGGCGGAGTTGCCGGAGGATCGGGCGGCCGGGCCAGTGGTGTATGGGGGCGCCTTTGCCAAGTCAGGTACGCCCGCCAATGGGCGGGTCGAGAATTATGCAAACTTGGTGCCCGCGCCTGCGCAAGCAAATGCCGGAGGAGCGCAATGGTTTACGCCGTCGGCCGGTCTTACTATCTCCAAGAGCACGGTTCAGGGCGCAACCGGAGCCACCCTCGGCGAACTCTTTGAATACCGCTTCGCCGGCCCGGTGACCATCAAGCGCAATCAATCAGCAATGCTGCCGTTCTTGCAAGACAAAATTGCCGCCCGAAAGCTGCTGATCTACAAAGAAACCGACGGCGAGCATCCGGTGAATGCGGCTGAAGTGACAAACACGTCTGGCAAAACGCTGGATGGCGGCCCCATCACCGTTTATGATGCGGGCGCTTATGCCGGTGAGGCTTTGGTTGAAACCTTCAAGGCCGGCGACAAGCGGCTCATTGGCTATGCCGTCGATTACGGAACCCGCGTGACCACCAGCTTTGACAGCGGCCGCCAGAACGTGCTGGAGATTCATGCCAGCAACGGTGTTTTAGAGATCAAGTCGTCGCTGCTGGACACCAAGACGTATGAAGTGAAGAATGTGGACGCGAAGGCAAAGACGCTGATTGTGGAGCAAGCCGCGCAAAGCCAGTACCAGACGATTTCGCCCAAGCCGGCCGAGCGCACCGCCAATGCGTACCGTTTTGAGTTGCAGGTTCCGGCGAATGGCGGGCAGACGCTCAAGGTGCAGCAGGAGCGCGTGACCAGTGAGTCAGTGGCGGTGAGCGGTGCCACGCCGGATTACTTGTTGAGTGTTGTTTCAGGGAAGAAACTGAGCGATGCGGGACGCAGTCAGTTGGAAGCCATTATTGCGTTGAAACGCAAGGTGGCCGCAGCCGAGTCGGCGCTGGAGTCGGGCAAGACCGCCATGGATGAACTGACGCAGGACCAGACCCGCCTGCGGGAAAATATCGACAGCTTGAATAAGGTCAGCGGGCAGGAAGATAAGGTTCGGCAGTACAGCACCCGGCTGAATGAGAACGAGGTGAAGCTGGCGCAGATGCGGGGTCAGCGGAATGAGATGAATTTGCAAGTTTTTGACTTGAACGCGCAAGTGGCGGCGGCGGTTGGCAAGTTGCAGTTTTGAGCGCGCGCCCCGGGCCTTTGGCCAGCTCCTGCTTCCCACTGGCACGCTGAGGTAGCCTGAAATCATGGCCTCCGCCATCGCACCGCCCATCACCATCGAACAATACCTAGCCTTCGAATCCCCCGCTGGCTATCACGATGAGCTGATCAATGGAAACATCATCGTGTCCCCCGATCCAAAACCGCTCCACCTGGACATCGCCGAAAACTTGTTCCACCTCCTGCGCGCCGCCGTCGGCGATGCCTACAAAGTGGGCCAGCGCATCAATCTGCGCTTCCCTGCCCACAACAGCATGCCCAGCCCCGACGTGTTTGTGATGGAAATGGCCGCGTGGAAAGACTCGCGCGCCGCCAACGAATATCCAGACGGCTCAAAAGTCCTGCTGGTCGTCGAAGTGGTCTCACCCGGCAACCGAAGTAACGCCATTCGAAAAAAGGCCGATCTGTATCAAAAAAATTCTCTCGAAGCCTGGATCGTTTACCCAAAGAAACAACAAATCAAGATCCACCGGCCCGGGCACCCGACGATGACACTTTCTGCGCAAGACAACGCGCTAGTCAGCTTGCCGCCAGCGCTTCCAGGAAACTCCATCAGCATCGCTCAGCTATTCAAGCTCAGTTGATTGTCTGCCTGCGTCTCCGCCACAAAACCAGCAAACCCATCCCCACCCCCATCACCCCGAAAGCCCCAGGCTCAGGCACCGGAGCAAAACTCGCCGCCGTCGCGCTCAGAATCGAAGGGTCCGCATCGGCAATCAGCAACTGGCCTGCGCCCTCAAAGTAAAGCCCGCGCGGGTCAAACGGCGCGTCCACCGCGCCCTGTGTCAGCACCGCCACCAGTCCCCCCGAAGAGTTCAAAACATCCACCGACCCAAACGTCCCGCCGCCCGCCGCCGATCCCGACACCGACACAAAAAGATCCCCGGAATAATTGGCGCTGGCCGTCGCAAATCCGCTGGGCGCAAAGGCCAGTTGCCGTAAGCCGGTCTGCCCCGCCGTCAGCGGCACCGTCGCAAACAAATGCTCATTCCCGCTGCTGTCAATCCAGTAGATATTGCCGTCCGCATTATCACTCACCAGCAGCACGGGACCCGTCGTTCCGGCAATAAATCCAGCCGGGGCAAATGCCAAATCGTCGCCGATTGCCGAAAGACTGGCAAACGTGCTCAAAGTCCCCGTCGGCGACAGGGCAAGAATCGCGTTTTGCGATTCAGCCGCAACAATCAGCGTGCTTCCCGCAACGGTCCCAAATCCAGCCGGAGCAATCGCCGACCCCAGAAGAGCCGTGTTGCTCAGCGAAAGCAAATTCACCGGCGCGCTGGTCGCCGAACTCATCGAATAGGCCACGCCCACCGGAACGCCATTGATGTTGTCGTATCCATCCACGATAAAGCTCCCACTCGGCGCGAAAACACCGCTGTTCAGTTGAGCGGGAGCCGAACCCGCCGCCAGAATCGTGGCCAGAACCGTGGGCGAACCACCCGTGGGAGAAACAGAACTAACCGTCCCGGCACCAAAATCAGCGACAACCAAAGATCCGGCAGCCAGCCCAAAACTGGCCGGCGCAAGCGAAATGCTCTCAGGCACCACAAAGCCCGAGGAAAACGTGGTCACACTGTCGGCGCTCAGCACCGATGCAGCCGCCAATAAGAGACCGGCAAAAGAAAGCGTGAACCGCATAGGCCTCACGCTACCACCAAAATGTTACATTCCCCACCGCACCCAGTACCCTAGGTAAGCGCAGTTTGCCAAGAAAAACACCGACCGCTAGGGTGTGCCAACAAGCCGTTTTTCAAAAACGAACCCATTCCCCAAGTTCGTTTCGCAAATAACTCATTCCATTGCCCTTTGCCGCTCTCGCAGCGCGCAAAAGAAGGGGACTCCAGAAGTGTGTCCCCAACAGAACTCCTCCCCGCGTCCAGAACGCCGCTGCGTGGACATACCTCTCCGTCCCCTTCTCTTGCTGCCCCTGCAACGACGCTCACAAAACTCCCAAAAAAATGATCTCCCCGTCTTTGCAATCACTTACAACCCCTCCCGCCCTCCATCCCGAACGCCCCAATCCCAAACTCAAACCAGGAATTTATGCTTTCCCAACAAACCGATCCACAAAAACGCAACTCCGGCAAAACCGGACCAACCAGCGCCACGGGCCGCGAAACGTCCGCCCGCAACGCTACCCGCCACGGCATGTGCGCCAAAACTCTCATCCTGGAAGACGAACTCGAATCCGACTGGCTCGACCTCCTCCAAACCTGGCTCGAAGCCTACCATTCCCCCGCCGAATCCACGCTCCTTTACACCTTCGTCCTCAAAACCGCCCAGGCCGAATGGCAGCGCCTCCGCGTCCAGCGGCAATATGACTTCCACCTCGTCAACTCCGGCACTCAGCCCATCGCCGACTGGCAGCCCCAAGAAATCAAGGCCCATGACCTCATCCTGCGCTACCTCACCGCCGCCGAGCGCCGCTTCCAGCGCGAATACCGCATGCTCGAACACCACTGGAAAACCCACCACAAAAACCAGCCCGAGCCCAAAAAATCCGAACCGCCTAAAACCCGCGCCGTCAACTCCGTGGCCAGTGAATCCCCCGACAGCCGCAGCAGCCACTATCCGCCCGCGCATGATGGTGAACCCGGCAGGCCGCGCGCTAGCGTTACATTCCGCCCAAGCGCATCGTCTATTCCACAAGGTTCCCCAAAATGATAAGAAAACGGCCCCTGTTGGCCATCGCTCTGCTGTCCGCTGCGGCTTTACTTCTGGCGCATGACATGAGCAACGTCGAAAACGTCATCACCGGCCCCAACGTCTTCACCGACTACACAAAAGAAAAGCCCGGCACCTTCCGCAAAATCACCGTGGCCGACTTGCCCCAGCCCTACGCCACCAAAAGCGCCGGCAATCCGTCCCAGCGCGGCGAGCGCCCCGAAGGCGCATGGCCCATTGCGCCTCCCGGCTTCAAGGTCAGCCTCTACGCGCAAGGCCTGGACACCCCGCGCGAGCTGCGCGCCGCGCCCAACGGCGATATTTTCGTCGCTGAAAATCACCTGGGCCAGGTGCTGGTTTTTCGCGGCCTCAAGGCCGACGGCACTTACGAGCAAAAATCCGAATTCGCCAGCGGCCTGGTGCAAAATTTCGGCATCGCCTTTTATCCGCTGGGAAAAGATCCCAAATGGGTCTATATCGGCAACACCGATTCCGTTGTGCGCTTCCCTTACAAGAATGGCGACCTGAAAGCTTCCGGCCCCGCTGAAACCATCGTGGCGGAACTGCCCAAAGGCGGCGGCCACACCACGCGCGACCTGGCCTTCTCGCCCGACGGCACCAAGCTCTATGTCTCGGTAGGCTCCGCCTCGAACGTCGACGATCCCGACACCCATCCCGCTGAATTTCACCGCGCCGACATTCTGGAGTTCACGCCCGAAGGCAAGTTCATCAAGGTCTACGCCTCCGGCATTCGCAATCCCGTCGGCATTGCCATCAATCCCGCCACCGGCCAGTTGTGGTGCTCCGTGAATGAGCGCGACGCCCTTGGCGACAACCTGGTGCCTGATTACATCAGCTCCGTGAAAGAAGACGGCTTCTACGGCTGGCCCTGGTATTACATGGGCAGCCATCAGGACCCGCGCCATCCGGGCGCGCATCCCGAACTGAATGGCAAAGTGACCGTGCCCGACGTGCTGCTTCAGCCGCACAACGCCTCGCTGCAGCTGACTTTTTATGAAGGCAAGCAGTTCCCGAAGCAATATCGCGGCGACATTTTTGCCGCCGAGCATGGCTCCTGGAACCGCGCCGTGCGCACCGGCTATGAAGTCATCCGCGTGCCGCTGGACAAGGGAAAATCAAGCGGCGTCTATGAGGAATTTCTCACCGGTTTCGTGAATCCCGATGGCACCGTCTGGGGCCGTCCCGTCGGCGTCGCCACCATGCCCGACGGATCTCTGCTGGTCAGCGACGACCAGTACAAGGCCATTTGGCGCGTCGCCTACACCGGCAAATAAAAGGAATGCGATCCTACAGGCGATGGCCGTAGCCACGGATCTTGATATCGGAGTGGGGCCCACCCTCGCCGCGCGTGCCCAGCAGCGCGTCGCTTCCTGGGGACTGCTGGCCTGTCTTGCCGCCTTCACGCTCACCACGTTTGACGGCGGCGACATTGCGCCTCGCCTGATTTCCGCCGCGCTCTTGCTTTTGGCCGCATTCTATTTCGTCGTTCCGCCCGGCCAGTTGAAATTCAAAGTCCCGTTGCCAGCCGCTTGCCTGCTTGGCATGACGGGCTGGGGCATTTTGCAAACCCTCTTCTTTCCCCAGAAAATCGTGGCGGCCGGCTGGTCCGGCGTGCTGTTCTGGCTGACGGCCGCGGTCATCGCGCTGGCCGCCGCTTCGGCTTTTCAGCGCGCCGACGTGGCGGATCTTTTTCGCCGCTGCTTCATTTATTTCGCCAGCTTCGTCTGCGTGCTGGATCTTCTCGAACAAGCCTCGCATGCAGGCAAATATTTCTGGGTCATTCCCAGCCGCTACAACCTGGTGTTTGGAACCTTTGCTTATTGGAACAATTTCGCGCAATTTGTGGAGCTGGCTCTGCCCGTGACGCTGTGGCAAGGGCTTTCGCGCCAGCGCCCCAATGCCCCTTACCTGCTGCTGGCCGCCCTCCAGATCTGCGCCGTGGTCGCCTCCGGATCGCGCGCCGGGTCCGTTCTGGTGCTGCTGGAACTGGTGACCGTCGTCATTTTGTCTTATCTGCGCTTTCGCAATCGCGGCTTCCTCTTGGGCGCATCCGCTGCCATCGCGCTCACTATCCTTTTCATCTACGCAGCCGGCTTCAGCACGCTGCTCGGCAAGCTCCAGGAAAGCGACCAACTGGCGGTCCGGCGCAACATCAATCGTTCGTCCATCGCCATGCTGCAGCAGCATCCCATCGCGGGCTGGGGCCTGGACACTTACGTTCCGGTCTACCGCATGTTCGCGCTTTATGACGACGGCACATATGTCAACCGCGCGCATAACGACTGGCTGCAATTCGCGGTCGAAGGCGGCTTGCCCTTTGCGGCCATGATGGCCGCCGTGTTTTTTTGGAGCGTTCGGCCCGCCGTCCGCTCCGTCTGGGGCGTCGGCGTTGTCGCCCTGGGCATTCATGCGCTGGTCGATTATCCGTTCGCGCGTTTTGGCGTCTGCGGCTGGTATTTCGCCCTCGTCAGCATGCTCGCTTATCAGAATGCCGTCATGCCGCTGGAACGCGACAAGCTGACCCGCGAGTCTAACTTTTAGAGCTGTCCCTTGCAATACCGATTCATTGTTTCGCTTATCGGCCTGAGCTTCGCCTTGGCGCCGCCATTCAACGTTCCGCGCGAGTTGAAGCTGCTTCCCGATTCAGCTTCGTCATCTAAGACGCTGCAAATTGTGAGCTGGAATATTGACCATGGCTCGCGCCTGGAAACCATAGCCGGCGAACTCAGCCAGCCCGCCCCGCCTGGCCTCTGCCTGCTGCAGGAAGTGGATTGGAACGCCGCGCGCTCCGGCACGCTGGATGTTGCGGCCGAACTGGCCAGGAAGCTTCGCCTGAACATGTCCTACGGCATCGAGTTCGAAGAATTGAGCCAGGAGCACGGGCAGCCCGCCTATATCGGCCAAGCCACGCTGACGCGCCTGCCCATTCGCCGCTCGCGTGTCTTGCGCTTTGCGCGCCAATCCAGCTTCTGGCAGCCGCATGCCTGGATACCGTCGAACCTTCCCTTGATGCAGCGGCGCTTGGGCAGCCGCATCGCCCTGGTCACCGATCTCGAATGGAACGGCCAGCCGCTGGTGGTCTATAACGCGCACCTGGAAAGCCGCAGCATGGGCGAGATTCAGGCCGCGCAGTTGGACGAAATTCTGGCCGATTTGAAGTCCTATCCAGCCGCCACGTCCGCCATCATCGGCGGCGATTTGAACAGCAAATATTTCCCCTCCGGCGTTCTGCGCAAGCTGCAGCAGCAAGGCTTTCAAAGCGCGCTGGGGCAAAAGGTGCAGCGCACGCATGCCATTGCCATGGCGCTCGATTGGATCTTCGTGCGCGGCCCTTTTGCCTGGCGCAACGCAGCCGTCCGGCGCGACTTTAAGGGTTCAGACCACTACCCCATCGACGGCACGCTGACACAGCGGTGATACATTTTGGTCAAATAGTAAATGCCAAAGGAACCATGTCTAGGAAACCAAACATTCTCGAAGGCGAGTCGCTTGAAGACTTCAACGCTTTAAGCGAGAGCCTTCAACAGCAGTTTGAGCCGGCCACTGAGTCCGAGCGGGCCTTGGTGGAAATGCTGGCTCAGCATGAATGGTTCATGCGCCGCGCGCTGCGCATGCAGCAGACGCTTTCCTCGGCCGCGCCGGGAGACGCCGAGCCCGATGCCAAGCGCCTGAACCTGGTCGCCCGCTATTACAAGACGCATGAGCGCGCTTATGCGCAAACCAAGCGCGAGCTGGAAAGCATGCGCAAGCACAAGCGCCGCATGGAAGCCATGTCGGAGCGCGAAGCCGCCGCCTCCAAAAGCCGCCAGCGCCAGTGGGAACAAATTTTGAAAAAGATGCCCACGCTCACCGATTGGGTGAATTAGCCGCTCTAAATGCGGTGGAAGCTTTTCAGAATGTCTTTGGTGCTGTAGCGCAGCGCGATGGGCCGTCCATGCGGGCAGGTCATTGGGTATTCGCATTGCGCCAGCGCGCGCAGCAGCCACTCGATTTTGGCGGGTTCCAGTTTCATGTTTACCTTGATGGCGGCGCGGCAGGCGATGGTGGCGCAAACGTTGCGGCGAATTTCCTCCAGCGACGCGCTGCGCAGCTCGCTTTCGGCCACTTCCAGAATCTCAATCACCACCGTCTCAATATCTCCCGGGCCAACGCCGGCGGGCGCGGCTTTGATGGCGATGGTGCGCTGGCCAAACGGCTCGGTGTCAAAGCCGTGGGCGTTCAGTTCGTCCGCAATGCGCGCGTATTCAAATTGCTGGCTGGGTGAAAGCTGCAGCACCACCGGCATCAGAAGCTGCTGAATTTCCACCCGGCCCGCGGCGCGCTGTTTCAGGACCTGTTCAAAAAGGATGCGTTCATGCGCGACATGCTGGTCGATAATCCAAAGCCCGTCGCGCGCCGCCGCGATGATGAAGCTTTCGTGAAGCTGGCCCAGCGGGCGCAGATCAGGCAGGGCAGCCAGCGTGTCCATGCGGTCCCAGCCTCCCGGTAGCGAGTTCAGCGCGCCGTGCGTGTCGGGTATGCGCTTCAGCGGCAGGCGCTGCGGCTGCGGCGCTGGCTCCTCGACGGCGATCGTTCGCGCGGGAGGCAGCTCCACTTCAGGAAGAGGATCGTCGGCTGGCTGCGCCGCTGGCGTCACCGAGATGTCTTCGGCAGCCATCTCGGTAAAGCGCGAGAATTCGGAGAACGGAAGCTCAGCGGCGCGTGTCTGAACAACGGGGGCAGGCTTGGGCGAAACCGCCATCACCGGCATGCTGGAAACCGGGCGCGATTCCATCAGCACTTCGCGCAGCGTGTCGCGCACAAAATCGTGAACCGCCGGCCCGTGCCGAAAGCGCACTTCCGTTTTCGACGGGTGAACATTGACGTCCACTTCGGCCGGATCGCAATTCAGGAACAGCAGGGCAAACGGAAAGCAGCCGGGAGGCATCAGGTTGTGATAAGCCGCTGATATCGCGTGCATCAGCACCTTGTCTTTGATCAGCCGGCCGTTGACGAACAAGTAAACTGAGCTTCGGTTCTGCCGCTGAATATGCGGCCCGGACAGCAGGCCTTCCAGCGCGAACTGAACCACCTCGGTCTCCTGAATTTCCAGGGTCTTGACGCCGACGTCGACCAGTTCGTGAAGAACTTCGGGCCCGAAAACCTGGAACGCGCGGTCGCGCAAGGTTTCGACAGGACTGACGTTGAGCAGCTCCCTGCCTTCGTGATAAAGCTCGAAGCGCTTGTTGGCGTGGCCCAGGCTGTAATGCGTCACCAGCGATCCGATGTGCGCCAGTTCGGTTTGATCGCTGCGCAGAAACTTCTTGCGCGCGGGCACGTTGAAGAACAGATCGCGCACCGTGATGGTGGTGCCCGGAGGCCGGGCAATTTCGTCGCAGCGCAGCAGCTTCCCTCCGGCGAATTCGACAGCCGAGCCGGTCTGCTCCTCCGCCGAGCGCGTTTCCAGCAGCAAACGGCTCACCGAAGCGATGGACGGCAGCGCCTCGCCGCGAAAGCCGAGCGTGGCGATGGCCAGCAGGTCTTTCACATCGCTCAGCTTGCTGGTGGCGTGGCGTTCAAAGGCCAGCAGCGCGTCGTCCCGCAGCATGCCGCAGCCGTTGTCGTGAATGCGCAGAAGCCGCCGCCCCGCATTTTCAGCGTCAATGCGGATTTCGGTCGAGCCCGCATCGAGGGAATTTTCAAGCAGTTCCTTGATGACGGAAGCGGGCCGTTCCACCACCTCTCCCGCCGCAATCTTGTTGGCGACGTTATCGGAGAGGATTCGGATTCTGCCCATGGATACTTTCTTAGGTTACTGTGGCGATGAAACAGGCATTGCTAAACTTCACGGATGAATTGTTTTCGGCTCGCGTCGTTGGCCCTGGTATTTTCCGCTTTCCTGGCTGCTGCGCCCACCTTCTCCATCTCCTTCCCGGCCTCGCGAAGCGCGGCGCCGCTCGACGGCCGCCTGCTGCTCTGCCTTTCCACCGACCCCTCCGACGAGCCCCGAAATCAAATCAACGACACGCCCCGCTCGCAAATCATTTTCGGAATCAACGTCGACGCCATGAAGCCCGGCAAGCCCGCCGTTATTGGCGACAAAGCATTCGGCTATCCCATTCAGCGCCTAGCTGATCTGCCCGCCAGCGAATATTATGTCCAGGCGGTTTTGAATAAATATGAGACCTTTCATCTGGCCAACGGCCACACCGTCAAGCTCCATCCCGACAACGGCGAAGGCCAGCATTGGAACATCACGCCGGGCAACTTCTTCAGCAAGCCTCAGAAAATCGCCGTCGGGCCGAATTCAAGAATCTCCATTTCGCTGACCGAAGAAGTGCCGCCCATCCCCGAATTTAAGGACACCAAGTACGTTCGCCATATTCGCATTCAGAGCCAGTTGCTCACAAAATTCTGGGGCCGTCCCATGTATTTGGGCGCGCTGGTTCTGGTGCCGGAAGGCTTCGACGAGCATCCCAACGCGCATTTCCCGGTGATGATTTTTCACGACCATTTCGTCTCCGGTTTCGATAACTTCCGCACTGAGCCACCCGATCCGAATCTGAAGCCCGATTACAGCGAGCGCTTCCACATCTCCGGCTACAACCGCATCCAGCAGGAAGAAGCGTACAAGTTTTATCAGCAATGGATTTCGCCGAAGTTCCCGCGCTTTCTGGTGGTCAAAATCCAGCACGCCAATCCGTATTACGACGATTCGTATGCCGTCAACTCCGCCAACCTGGGCCCTTACGGCGACGCCATTGAAACCGAACTGATGCCCTATCTGGAAAAGAAATTTCGCGGCATCGGCGAAGGCTGGGCGCGCTTCACTTACGGCGGCTCCACTGGAGGCTGGGAAGCGCTGGCGGTGCAGACGTTCTACCCGGACCACTACAACGGCGCGTTTGCCGCCTGCCCTGATCCGGTGGATTTTCACGCTTACACGGTGGTCAACCTGTACGACGACAAGAACGCCTACATCCTGCAAGGCGCGCACAAGCAAGTGGAAGTGCCGGCCATGCGCGATTACCTGGGCCACGTCACCATCACCCAGCGCGGCGTCAATTATTACGAATTAGCGCTGGGCGACGATGGCCGCTCTGGCGAGCAATATGACATCTGGCAAGCGGTGTTTTCTCCGGCGGGCGACGATGGCTATCCCAAGAAAATCTTTGACAAGCTCACCGGCGAAATTGACCACAGCGTCGCCGCTTACTGGCGCGAGCATTACGACCTGACGCATATTCTGCAGCGCGATTGGCCCACCATCGGCCCCAAACTGCAAGGCAAAATCCACGTCTACGTCGGGACCGCCGACACGTACTATCTGACCGACGCCGTTTACTATTTGCAGGACTTTCTGGAAAAGACCACCAATCCCCCTTACGGCGGCGAAGTGGCTTATGGAGACCGCGCGGAGCATTGCTGGAACGGCGACCCGAAACTGCCGAACTACCTGTCGCGCCTGCATTACAACACCATGTATCTGCCGAAAATCCTGGACCGCATCCAGAAAACCGCGCCCGCCGGAGCGGACCTGACGTCGTGGAGATATTAGAAGCTCAAGCAGATCTTGCCGAAGTGCTGCTGGCCTTCCATGCAATGCAGCGCTTCTTTAATTTCAGTCCAGGCAAACGTTTTATCCACCACGGGCTTGATCTGGTGAAAGGCAATGGCCTTGTTCATCGCCTCGAACATCGAACGCGATCCCACATAAATCCCCTGCACCTGCAAGCTGTTCATCATCAGCGCAGTGGGGGCGACAGCGGGCGCAACACCGCTCAGCACGCCAATCACGCTGACTGATCCATAAGGCCGCGCCGCGCGCAAAGAGAGCGGAAGGGTCTGGCTGCCGCCCACTTCAATCACTTTGCCGACGCCTTCGCCGCCCGTCAGTTTTTTTGCTGCCGCGTCCCAATCGGGCGTGGTCTTGTAATTAATCGTTTCATGCGCGCCCAGCGCTTTCGCGCGCGCCAGTTTCTCGTCGCTCGAAGAAGTGATAATCGTGCGCAGCCCCGCAACCAGCGCAAACTGCAGAGCGAAAATGGAAACACCGCCCGTGCCTTGCAGCAGCACCGTGTCGCCCGGAGTTATGGGCGCATGGCAGAACAGCGCGTGCCATGCCGTCACCGCCGCGCAAGGCAGCGCAGCCGCTTCGACAAAACTCAAATGCCCTGGAATGGCCACCAGACCTTCTTCGGAGAAGATTCGGTATTCGCTTAGCACGCCGTCAATGTCGCCAGCCAATGCCGAGGCAGCTTTCTCACGAGCGGGCGGTCCTTCTATCCAGGATTGAAAAAAGCACCCGGCCACGCGGTCGCCTTTTTTGAAGCGGATCACGTCGGGGCCCACTTCTTCCACCACACCGGAACCATCTGAAAGCGGCACCATGGGGCGCTTCAGTTTTGGATTGTAGTGGCCGTTCACCATCAAGTAGTCGCGGAAATTAAGGGATGCGGCGGCCAGTCTTACCAGGACCTGATTTGGGCCCGGCCTGGGGACCTGGCGCTCCACAAGCGCCAGATTGTCGATTCCGAATTCCTGAATTTCAAAAGCTTTCATTATTGCGGCACTTCCTGCTGCTGCATATGGTAGTCCAGTTTCGCGCCATACTCAACCAGTTGCTCCAGCTTGCGCCGTGCCGATCCGCCATCAATGGAATGCACGGCCAGCGACACAGCCGAGCGCAGATCCAGCGCATGCTTGGCCAGAAACAGCGCGGCCGCCGCATTGGCCACCACCACTTCGCGCTTGGGCCCGCGTTCGCCGCGCAAAATGTTGCGGATAATGGCTGCGTTGGTTTCCACGTCGCCGCCTTCCAGGTCTTCCGGCCTGGCGGTGGGCGCGCCGAAGTCGCCGGGCAGCCAGCGGCCTTTCTGCACCTCGCCGTTGTCCACCTGAAACACCGTCGTCGGCCCCGTCACCGTCACCTCATCCAGGCCGTCGGACCCATGCACCACAAACGCGCGTTCCACGCCCAGTTTCGCGGCTGCGCGCGCCATCATTTCAGCCGCGCGCACGGAAAATGCGCCCATCAATTGCACGCGCGCCCGAACCGGATTCGTCAGAGGCCCCAGCATGTTGAAAACCGTCCGCCCCTTCAGCATCAGCCTGGCTTCCTGCGCGTGTTTCACTGCCGGATGCAGCAAGGGCGCATACAGAAACCCAATGCCTGTTGCGCGAATGCAATCGGCCACCTGCTGGGAGTTCATCTTCACCGAACAGCCCAGCGCCTCCACCACGTCCGCGCTGCCGCATTGGCTCGAAATCTTGCGGTTGCCGTGTTTGGCCACCCGCAAGCCGGCGCCCGCCACCACGAATGCGGTCGCGGTGGAAATATTGAACGTGTTTGTGCCATCGCCGCCGGTTCCGCAGGTGTCCAGAACCGGCTCGGCCGATTGGTCAATCTCCACCGGCTCCGCCATTTTGCGAATAGCCGAGGCAAAACCCGCCAGTTCATGCGTGGTCTCGCCCTTGCGCCGCAGAAAATGCAGCACCTCCGCAATCTCTTCCGTGGTCATTTCGCCCGACAGCATGCGCAGCATCAATTGCTCGGCTTCCTGCTCGCTGAAGTGAACGAAATTTCGGAAGGGCAGGTGAGGCTTCCCTGAACTGCTCATGATGATCCTGCTTCCACTTGAATGACTAAAAGACTCAACAGCAACTCCCGATGATTCAATACTTCCTGGCGCCCAGCCAGGCCCCCAGGCAGACCGCTCCAAAACCCGCCACCACGCTGCCCGCCAGATAAAAAACGGCCAGCAGATAGTGTCCGCCGCGCGCCGACAAATAGCCGTCGTATTCAAAGCTGGAGAACGTCGTATAGCCGCCCAAAAAACCCACCACCAGCAGCGGCTGCAAATAGGTCGATTGCACTTTCCATCGCTCCAGCAGCAGCGTCATCAGCAGCCCAATCAGAAACGACCCTGTGACGTTGATAACAAAAGTTCCCAGAGAAAAAAATTTCAGGTTGGGAAACCGCTGCATCACAGCGCTACCCAAAAGATAGCGCGTCAGCGATCCCAATCCTCCGCCCAGCAGCACACACAAGTAACGACCCATACCGCAAACCTCTTATTGTGACCCAATCTGTTTTAGAAATCGGTCACCAAGAAGTTATAGGTCGGTGGCCCAATTCACCACGCGTTCTAAATCGCTCACCTGAGAAAACGCCTTGTCGGCGGTGACTAGCGTCGCGCCAATGGAAATGGCATGCGCGGCGATCAGCATGTCCAGGTTCCCCAGCTTCTTGCCTGCGGCTTCCTGCTTCGCCCGCAGCTCGCCATAAACCTTGGCTTCCTCGCGTCCCCACGGACGAGCCTGCACCTTGGCCAGAAACCAGTCCAGCAGCACTTACAAGCCCGCCGCATTCTTGCTTTTGGCAACGCCATAGCGAAGCTCCGCCTCGGTGACAACCGAAATGCAGGCAATTTGATTTTCACGAAGGCTGGCGAGTTTTTCACGCGCCAATTTGGCTTTTTCGGCTTTAGTCACGTTACGAGCCTCCTTCTGATACCTATCAGGATATATCTTTTGAGCAAAGTGAACCACTTTTCAAATTGGATTGCCGTTATCGTCCGTGTTCCAGCTTTGCCCCTGAAACGCAATAAAAATCGCCGTCCACTTGCTGGACCCGGGCAAATAAAACAAGACCGCGCCGTCATTCCAAATCCCATTTTCGTCGCTATGGTCGCTGCCTGGGTTCCCCTGATTCATATGCGTTTCATGAATGCCAGTGCCATCGGTATACTGCCCGCCAAAGGCATAAATCAGGCCATTGGGATCGCTGGTGGCCTGGTTGAGCAGTTCAACAACTGCATTATTCAAATCGCCCGAGTTCCCTTCAGACGGAAGCGGAAGCAACTGCATTTGAGCCAGCGTGACAATCGGTTTGCCCGCGCTGCGGCTGCGAATATAATCAATGGCCGGATCGCCTTGAACCGTAATGGGATTCATGCCCTGCGCCAGCGCCATCAGAAGCGCCGCGTTCGGCGGCTGAAAATCGTTCTGGATGCTGTATAACACCTGCGAATCGCCCACATCCGACTCAATATTGATGGCTATCTGGTATTGCGAGCCAGCCGCGTTCACCGGGACAAGGTAATGCGGCGGTTTTCCATGCGGCCCGTGAACGCTGCCAGGTTGCGGGTCGCCTACAAGCACGCTGTATTGATTTACAGACATGCTTCGAGTATGCATGAGCAGCGAGATACACTAACGGTTGGCATCAAGGCACCGCTCTTGCCGCCGAATCAATTATGAAAATCCACGAGTATCAGGCGAAGGCGATTCTCGCCAAGTACGATGTCCCTGTGCCGCGCGGCG
>Ga0209208_10000776_pt1 | contig 43261 bp, 28 predicted proteins | sample S1TSphfallax_3_FD_187694 | JGI IMG/M metagenome (GOLD analysis project Ga0209208, IMG submission 187694) | Host-associated microbial communities from peat moss isolated from Minnesota, USA - S1T2_Fd - Sphagnum fallax MG (SPAdes) (version 2) | ecosystem: Host-associated > Plants > Peat moss >...
GACGCCACAAATATGCAGAAGAGACAGAGAGAGAAGAGAAAGAGGGATTCCAGGCAGCCAGCCAGCACTACTAATCTACTTAAGTTACCTTCTTCTTCTCAGGGCTTCCCCTTCCGCCACCCCCCCCGTCCTCCCCCCTCCTCCCGGCCTTCCTTGCCCAGTCTGTCTGTGGCCGCCACCCCCTTTACAATTTGCCACTTTCATTAAGTTATCATCGCTTCACAGTGCACACCCAGCTCACAGCACACCACCCCCCTCTCCACCCCACTTCCCACCCCGCCCGGCGCCCCCCCAAAAAAAATTCGAATTCCGGTCGCCACCTCCACACTCCGTCCCATTGAACCACGCCCATACCTACCTCCAGCACACGCACCTACCTACCTTCCTTTAACCGAACCCTGCTTCCAAACCGTATCGCGCAAGGAGATGGATAGATCTCCGGTCGGCAAGGTATAGGTCGGCCTACTCGGTTTTATTACCTTGTATTCAATACCTACATAATGGTTCTTTTTCCAATACCTACCTATTTTTTTATTATTTAAAAACAAATTCCAATACCTTCCTCCTGTTATTTTTTCAATACCTACCTACAGTACTGTCATTTTTCCAATATCTTCAGGCTGCATTGTGCTTTTTTTGTTATAAGAAAAACTGTTACCAGTAATAGGCCTCCCTATCTTCTCAGAGCTCTGGGTTGGTTGCTGCCTAATAATTAATTGTTTTTTGTCGGTTATGTTCAGCTGTAAAATTAATAATAATTTATAATTCATTCAACATTACACTAATTAATGAAGCTTTTGTGCTCGAGAGCTTCATTTAGATTTTTGGCATGACAAGTGACTATTTTTCAAAATTTTCAGCAATTCCAAAAAAATAATGAATTAGTGCCTAACCAGCCTAAAATAATATGAAATTTCAATTTCCCAAGGATTGGACTCACAATAGATAGGTATATGCGAAGGGAAGTGCCAGAGCACATTCAGCTGATTTGAGGGCAGCACCTGAGTTCCCTTTGGTCCAAAGAGGGTGCTCTGGGCCCTGTGGAGCATCCTTTGGACTGGACTTCCCCTACGCAAAGTACTAGAGAAAACTCATGTATTTGGAGTATCCCTCTTAGAAAAGAGAGCGCATGTTACAAGGGATCTTACACCTACCTATTACTTAAGTAGGCATAAGATCCGTCCCACACCTAAGAAGTAGCTGTAATACCTCTCCCACTAACATTACATTTGCAGATAATTGTTAATGCATTACAAGAGTGTTGCTGCAAACTTTTCCCCTCAGTCTGCCCTTTGCCCAATTTTTCCTCACCTTGTCATGTTTTTCACCCATGACCTCTCATGTTACAAGTACTGAGGGGCATATATCAGAAGCATGTGCCAAGGGTCTTCATGTTACATACCCCCTCGCACCCCTAACATGCCCAAAAGGAGTATGACCCAGGAAAAATCTGTAGATTTATGGAATGTACTCTAATAAGTAAATACATATTTAAGTTTTAATCAAAACTTCATTTGAAAATGTGAGAAAATTATAAAATATAATGAAAAAGAAATGAAGGTTTATCAATTTATTGATATCCTCCCTCCCCCCTTTTTATTTCTCTCATATGTTCCCATATGGTTTTCAATAATTCATCATTTATTTATGTCAATCTCAATTTTGATTTTATTCTTTAATATGGACATGAAAAGGCACAGGTTATTGCGCCTTTCCATGTTTTTTAATATGTAGACATATATACATACTATTTTGAATCATATATCTATATATGGATCACTTGAAGCAATAAAATCTGGACAAATCCAGAGATCATAATGAACTGAAACCATAGACTTTGAATAAATCTAGAGAAGACAGACCCAAAACATGTTGAGAAATGGCAAGGGGAAAAAAATGAGGCAAACTGCAGCCTGGAAAAATCGAATTGCAGCAGTACTCTTTTATTGAGTGCCATTGAGAAGTATGGGCATATGCAATGTTAAAGTATTTCTCACTCTCCTTAGGCCTCATGAAGTATACGCCTATAGATACATCCATGATAATGTTCACCAAGTGCTTTAAGGTGGGTAAAGCCTACATGTTGGAGACACTCCTAAAATACTAGGGTGGACTTGGCTACTGGCTCGACTGAAGCCCCTTTTTATTTTTTACAATGCCCCCACATCCTGGGGCTTCACCCTACGCATTAAACATTGACCAAATTTGGAAGGGGTCTGCTAAGAGGTCTTTGCAACTTGCTTGAAAGTTCTACAAAGTGAAGGCCTCAAATACAAAGAAAAAATTAGGTCATGTTATGGGTAAAATGGAGGACCATACCTAGTTCCAGGTTGTTGTGGGTAGGATAAAGATTAAGGGTGGGGACATTCCCAAAACAAGGGGCCTACGATAAGGCAGTAGCTGAATCTAGCCCAACATTTTGAGAATGTCCCCCACCCATGGGGCCTTTGGTTGCTATAAAGCATGAGGCACAACTTAATATAAGACTAGACATACATGTAGATTAAAAGCACTTGGGAGTGGAAGCAATTTTATGCCTGGTGGCTGTGGTGTTAACCCCTCGACACTTTATAAGTCAAAATATGTTCTCTTACAAATGTTAAATGAACATAACAAATTAAATTGTAATTTTTGGTTATGTTATGTGGAATATGATCATAGGCAAATGTTATGCTAATCAAAGAAGTTCGTGTCAATTTTGTTTGGAGGGGTGAGATAAGGCATGTAATGACTTCTGAAGGGGTGGGGGCTCTGCTTCAAGGCAACAAGGAGCTAATCGAGTGAAGGAAAGCTTAAGCATGGGTTGCCTCCATACAGGGATTGTGGGCAATTGGACAACTCATGGTTAATTTCATGTTTCATCACAAATTATATTATTTTAAAAATTGATGAATTTTTTTTTAATTTTTATTTATGGGAAAGAAAATGAATCATCTTTTCAAATATTTCAGAACATTATATTTATGAATTGGAATGTTCAAAGTTAATTAACTACTCAACAGACATGTTTTGAGACTACCTTTGTACTACAGGACACTTGTGGTTTTGGTTCATAGCCATGCACATGTTAGGAGTTTGTGACTTAGGAAACATGTCTTAACATGAAACTAGGGAGGTGACATAGTGTGTATGAAAGTCTACTTATGAAAGCCTTGGGTTCTACAAGTCTTTTGCCAAAGCTCCATCAACTATTATCGACTTTGAAGTTGATTTTTGCATCACTTTTTAATACGATAACAACTAACCTAGATAGGCATTAATTAATTACTTTTTGAAATTGTTGAAATTTTTGAAAAATACATGTAAATGTCAAAAATCTGAATAAAGCTTTCAAGCAAAATAATTCCATTATTTGATATAATTTTGAGTTGTAAATTCTTATTATTAATAATATTATTGTCAAATATAACTAATAAAAATAACTAATTTTGAGGCACTTTGCTTCCAAATCAAACTAGGTCCTATGCAAAGGTCCATTTTGTCCATTATGCCATCCCAATGATCCCAAAATGAAAGTTCTGATGTTTAAATAGGACCAAAATTAATGAGGATGATCGAATTAAATTTAACATTTTAAAGTAAATGGTTTTTGAAGTAGATTATTTTTTGGAAAAATGTTTCTCAAATGTATTCACACACCTATAACATTGCCCGTGTTGTTATTTCCTTTGTAAATTCATTATTTAAGCCTTTGTTTTAATATTATTTTTTGAAAGACAACAAAAACGTTTCTTTTCTATCTTTAGATTGTGACTAATGCAACTAACTATATATATGTATATATATATTGTTAATTGACTAACATGATTGATTTTGTATATTTTTGTTAACGAGATTTTTTATATGCCCATTAGTTCCCTACTTCCCAACTTTTCCGATTATAAATTTTGAAACAACAACAGGTACATTTGAAATCTAAAAATCTATGTACAATCCTACAAGATGCACTTGTTTTGCTATAGTTTCAAGAAATCATAAATGGCCAAGAATAATTTCATTTCCCCAAGTAAAAGAAAAACAAAGATGATTTCTAAGTTTGAAAAGTATAGAAAAGTTGATGCAAATATCCTTTTTAAATTCTAAACATGTACATATTCCTCAATGTCAACAAGTATTCCAACTTGTAGTGAAAATATAAAATTGTATTAACAAATCAAAGTTTGTACATTAGATATTCAAAAAGTGAGTATGGAAAGTAAAAAATTTTGTCTTTCATGTTTCGCCGTCCTTCCTTATACTATAAATTTGAACTTTGAAATGCCTCATGCAAATCACCTAAATAATAACTAGAGTTGATTTTTTTTAAAAATCAACTAATAAAAATTAACTAGTCAAATTATAAAAAACAATCATAATTACTAGTAAAATTCATTGTTTTAATCAACTATTATAAACTAGTAAAATTGTAATAAACAATCATAATTGCTAATAAAACTCCTTGTTTTAATCAACTAATATAAATTAGCTAGTAAAATTGTAATAAATAGTCATAATTGTTAATAATACTCCTTGTTTTAATCAACTAATATAAATTAGCCAATCAAATTGTAAGAAATAGTCATAATTGCTAATAAAATTTCTTATTCTAATCAACTAATATAAATTAGCCAATCAAATTGTAAGAAATAGTCATAATTGCTAATAAAATTTCTTATTCTAATCAACTAATAGAAATTAGCTAATAAAATAATTATAAACAGTCAATTTTTTCAAAATCTGCTACTTGTTTTACCTACTACATATTTTGTACACTACTTATTCAACAAATGTCACTAGTTCAACTTGCATCACCACTTACATTACTATCGGTTATATTGTTTATACCAGTTCATTGACTACCAATTAAATTATTGATCCACAAAGAAATTTGGTTAACAATTTTAATTTTAATTTTTTGAAAATAATGTTTGATTTGACTAAATTCAAATATTATTTTAGTCAAAATGGACATTGGAAATAACATGTGAACCATGAAGAACTTATGTGATAATTATAGTGGTAGAGTCATGATTAAATTTAGTTGTCAAAATAAGATTGAGATGATGGCATGTCATTAGACATGATGTTGTAACTCAAACATGTTATTTATATTGTCTCGTGTCATATTGTGACTAATATGTGTTCTTTTATATTTTGATCTTGTGTGGCATATTATATACAATACTAATGAACTTTATAATTAAATGTAGTTCAAAATTTAAAAACTTGTAAAATTTTATCATGCATTTATTACGATGCACTTTACATGTGAAATGAAAATTTTAATTCATTATTAAATTATATCATTACAATACTATAATTAAAAACATTGCATTATAAATGTTGAAATAAAATTTTAAAACTAATATGATATATTTATATTTTGAAATAAAACCATTAATAAATCATATGTAATTACAAAACTAAATAAATGTCAAATTGGTTACAAAATTTTACAAGTATATTTTTTTCATAATTAAATTTAAGTATCGAGTGACCTCTAATGAAAATATTTTATTTGAAATTGTGCCAAAATAAAGGTGTTTTAATTGACTTTATATTTTTTCATTTGCAAATAAACACATTATAGAATCAAATTAATTGATGAAATTATAAAATTTCAAAAATCAGATATAATTAAAGTGTCTATATTTGAACTTATAAACATATTATATTCAAAACATTGTATTTGATTCTTTGAAATGAATGTCAAAAGGACTATAATGTTTTAACATTACATCTAATAATGTAATACAAAATCCAATGTAATTATGAAAATATAAATTAATTATATTAAAGAATGAAATGAAGGCAAATAGGTAGGTTGTAAATAGGAATGTAGGTATGCAAGTGGGTATTACCTATTGATTAATATAACACCTATTACATGTGAAATTAACTTCATTATGAACTTTAAAATATAATAACATTTTAGTCTTCCAATTTTGAAATATACATGTGTTTATATTTATGCACTTACAAGATTTCCAACACATGAAATAATAGTTAGATGGTTAAAAATCTATTAACTGCCCATTGAAGTGAAGATTCAAATTTGACTCTTAACATTGTATGATTAGGACCAAAATTAATAATGAACAACATATAGTTGTGACTAAAGTTAATTACATCAACATGCCAAGAAAGTGATAATAATAAGTGTACACACATTGACGATGGGTCATAGGTCTAGCTATCTATTGATAATCCAACCCAAAAGAAAAAAGAAGTTGTGTTGTAACTAAAATCAACAAATACTTTTTATGATTCATAAAATTAAAATAACAATAAATATTCAAGCACCATGATAACTCATTAGCAATTTGTGTATCATGTTTAATTATTTATATAAATAAAACATTGTCACATAAACTAACACAATAATCAAAACCAACATGATACATTTTAATCAAAGTAATAATGACAAATTATAATCACACGACAATGATTGTAAATTAATGTCATTATTATTATTTCTACTAAGTCCAAATGTGTCCATTTTGACTAATTTCAACAAAAACGAAAAAAAAAAAACAAAACAAAACATGAAAAATGACATAATCAATTAAAGTGTTTACCCATGCTAATCCAAACCCCCAATTTTTCCTTTTTATCACTTTTAGCTTGAATCCACATACTTGGCAAGGGGTCAATTTATTTGTTGAGTTCAATCAAAAACTAAAAGTTTCAATTATGAAATAAACAAGGGTACATGTTTCATTTATAACTTAAGACAACTACATAACTTAAGACAACTATTTATTTTGGCAATTTTTGCAACCTAGTAATAGAAAAATAAATAAAAGGGCTTGTGATATATACAAAGGATTTTTTTGGGGGGGAATGACTACATGTCATCACATTATGAGGAATTTACCTTTTGAAATCACCATATTTAAACCATAGGTTGTAGCATGTAGCCAAACTATAGTGTGAAACTTAAATTTTTATATTATGTTCTATGACATATAGCCAAATTTGGCCAAGGGGTTTTCTAGACAATTGTCAACCCCCCTATTTCACAAATTTGATAAAAAAAAACACTACATGGAACATGGAAAGACAACTTTCAAATATGTTATGCAAAACAATGAATTCTAATCACCTCAAATTTCTAAAATTTTAAAGAATATTACAAACCCAATTTCAATTTGAAAAAACATGTCTTGTTAAATATTACTTTATTCATCTTAATTAAAATCCATTATCACATAAAATGGCATAGACAATACTAGTGAGCCCTTGCACAAGTATATTAGACCTCCCATAAAATCACCCATTCAAATATTATTTTAATCAAAGTGGGCTTAAGTTTAAAGTTCTTATAAAGGAAACCTTGTTTTAGATATATAGGTGATGAAAGGAAGAAAAAATGAATATTATAATATGTGTTTTATTGTCATATGTACCATATGAGTTGTCACATTTATGGAGAGATAAAATGAAACTATATCATAAACCTCTACAAGGCTTTAGAAAATATTGTTTTCCAATAAAATCAATTGTGAACAAATCACTTTTTTTTTTATGTAATTTTTAAAGACGAAAGTTATGTCAAATTTAGTAACTTTTTTGTGTTCAAAATGTGAAGTTAAAAACTTGCACAATACCAAAAGGGGGGTGGGGGAGGGGATACTCTCGGAATGTTATGATGTGATCACATTCAAAGGTAAGTCAAACGTTGAACTATTATGATGATTTTAATCCTTTTTCGAAGACGTGATTTCCAAATTGGATGAATGAAATATTGGTGGGAAAATGTTGGCGACAAATTCAAATTTTGAATTACAATTATTCAAGTTGAAATCCAATCAGATTTTTGAACTTATGTAACTGCAAATCAATCAACACTTTTATTGGGCCAATGACTTTGAATAGCTAACAAACACATTTAAAAATTATATAAATCTTTAACCAACTTGAATTTAGTTTACTTGTGCTCATTTTGTCCAGCATCGCAAATTTTGAATCCATGATTTGGTAATGAAAATCATGTGAAGTTTGGTTTTCATATATTCATAGTTTTTGCGCACAAATGTCATGCATCGAAAACACATATGAAACCCATATAAGTAGGACGCAATGTTCTATTTTATTATTAATTTGGTGGATGCAAAGTTTGTGATGTTATGTGATCAAATTTTTTTTTCTTTTCTAAATTCATACAAGAACCTTTTTGAGTAAAGTTTATTCCTTAAGTTTCATTATTGTTCTTTAACATTGTTTTTCTTTACACTCCTAATACTTATGTCTAAATATTTGACTTTCATGCAAATGATCAAAAGTAATGATGAAAAATGCATCGAACTTCATCACATGCAAATCATTATTATAAGTGAACCATTTAATTGTTCTCCTTTTAATATATATTTTATGTCTCCTTAAGCATGAGGTTGTTTTTTTTTTAACACCCTTATTTTCCCTTTCATTTTCATGAAGTTATAACATTAAAATGAGGAAAACTTGATAAAATTATGTTAGCATTTCATTTACACATATGTTGGACAACAAATGGAACGAAATGACATTGTTAGGTGAAAATACACAAATAGTGACAACATGAAAACAATTATGGACATTATGGAATTGATTTTTATTGTGGTGCTTTCATTTCAATAATGATTTAATTCACTACACATTATGCATGCAGTAGGTGAAAAATGTAAAATTTTGGGTCAAATTGACAATGATTTTTCACCCATATTAATTTATGGTTGAAAATGAAGGATGTATGCATAATATGCACATGCTTGATTTTGACCTCACTAAAACACAATTTTTACAAATAATTTGAAATGAACCACATATCCCATTTGCCCCCACACCATAACATTAACATGTTTTAAGAACAACATTCCATTGATGTCTCTTTTAACTTTTTAGCTTCACACAATTTGTGAATTTATGTTATTTTTCATATCTTACTGCAAGCATGTGTTTGAATGTTCTTATTCATAAAATTTTGCATTCATGAAGGACTTAAAATTTCAAAATCATGAATAAAAAGAACTCCACAATATAATGCAAACAATATAATTAAAACAATTGTCCATGTTTAGATCATTATTTACACAAATTTGTTACACATTTGTTGCTCCTACAAACTATGAAAATTTGGCATGCAATCATCAATGATAAAAATGTTTCCATGAAGTAGTTGACAACATGCACATCAAACATACCGTTCTCAGGCCTCTTTAGGTTTGGCCAATTTAATAACTTTGGAACATGTAATCATTTAAGAACCCTAGTTCATTCAATCATTTAAAATTGTATTTTCAAAACATTGTGTTCATATTTAAACCCTCTTGAACAACCTAACAATAACATGCACACATAAATTGCAACCAATAGCTTAAAAAGATGTGTATTTTCCATCCCATTCTCACATTTAAATAAAATTTTAAATGGACTACTAGATGTTTCAACTTTCAAGTTACCAAAGTGTAAAAAAATGAGTAGGTGATGAAAGGGTAAGGTTGAAGCTAGGTTTGAATGGCATGGGGAAGGTTTGTAGGTAAATATGCATGTCACCACTCCTTTTATGATAAACATCCATAAAGAAGACCATTTTTTCTCACATGTAAATGAGTTGTTCGATGCACATTTCAAAGAAAAACTCCAATTCTCTTCATTATATGTTTGCTTCACATTCGTGTAAAAACCTTTCATTCCTCAACCTTGAAATTATGGGATAACATTCCCCAAAATGTCATCACAAAGCAACTTATTTTTTCATGAAACTCCCAAGGAGATAAAGACATAATTTCAAATGGGGGAAATGAATGTCAGAAGGACTTTGAACCGTCTCACCTTCTCAAGCATTTGACCTGAAATCATGATCAAAATCTTAAGGTGGGAAGTCATAAATACCTTGAATTCTCTCACCTTCATGCCTTTGACCTATAATACACATATTTCTTGCTCCTCATGCATGCCTTCTGAAGTTTCAGCAAAACCCTAAACCTTGAGCTCACCACTAACATGCATTTGAGCCTTGGAACTAAAACCCCCAAATTCCTAGCTTCCTCTTTCTTGAACCCAATGCTTTCAAAAATCAGCAGCAGACCTGCAATTAAAAATAAATGAATTCCCCAATTTGCAAAAACTCCTTTCCTTTCCTGTTGAAGCATTTGCTTAGATTCCTCACCCAAAAACATTTCTCCCTTTCTATTGAGGGCCAGGGTCTAATTGAGTGGTTTAGGGTTTACGGATCTAATTGTCTGCTTGTAGGGTTTTACGAAACTGTTGCAGAGTCGTCCGCACCTCACAAAAATGGTTTTCCAAGCTAATAATGACCTCCATTTCAGACCCGCTCAACCGGGTATCTCGTCCAAAAATATCATACAAAATACGACGAATGGCGCTCCAATACCGGAAATGTGTGACCTAAATACGTAAATGCAAGCATAGAGCCCATCGCCGTATTTTTACAGCACTTCATGCTATGTACTTACTGTATGGAGCCCATCCACCATTTGGTACGTATTTAGTATCTTACAATGTAGAGCCCATCGCCATATATACATTTTCTTTTGCAAGACGTCACAAATATATTGAAACCCACTTCCTTATTATTTTGCAGCAGCTTACGGTACGCACATATTTACTTACTGTATTGAGCCCCAGGGGACTGCCGTATTTTGCAACAGGTCACAGTACACGTATTATTTACTGTATTGAGCCAACCTCCGTATGTATTTGTATTTGCAACTCCTTCTCCTCCTCGTCACCACCGCTGCTAACGGTAGGGTTGAGACAGGAGGGAGGGTTTAGTGGGCCAGGGTTACTTAGAGAGAGGGGGGAGGGGGGAAGGCGGGCTCAGAGGGCGATGATGGTGATGCATACGACGCGATGGGATATCGCGAGAGCAGATGCATACGGCGCGATGGGATATCACCGAGAGCATGTGTAAGTTGGTAACATAGCAGAAAGTGGCAAGCAAGGAAGGAAGACGGGTGGGTGGGTGAGTGGGTTGGGTTGGGTTGGGTTGGGGCATGCGGGACCATGAGATTATAATGCGGAGAGGAGAGGGAAGGTCCCCAGGGACCATGATGAGCATGGGCAGCCGCCTTATACCATCCATCATGGCTGCTGGTGCTGGTGCTGGTGCTGGTAACAACAACAACAACAGCAATGCCCCTGGCAATACTTCCTCCTCAACCCCTGGTACAACTACTCTTGTGCCTGGAATCTCAGGTGCATCCATTCCTCCTAATCCTCCTCTTGCTGCTGCTGCTGCTGCTGCTGCTGTCATAACCAGCAATGCCGGCGACCGTCATGGACATCATCATCATCATCATGCATTGACGACGGTGAACAACCTGCCTGTGGTGGTGACGGGTTTGCCTTTGCACGGAATCAATGGTGGTGGTGGTGGTGGTGGTGGTGGTGGTAGTAATGTGGGAGGTGGTGTGGAGGGTGTGGCGGTCGGTTTGGCGCGGATTAAGCTGTGGGAGATCGCGCTTGAGGATGGGGTAGCTTCTGGAGTGTACACTCGAGCCGTTGAAAGCTTGTCGGCTTCATTGGCTAGGAATAACGCGGCTGTGATCGAGTTGAGCGCCGAGGATGCGGCGCTGGTACGATGCGCTTTGGAGTCCGCCAAGCTCTACTTCCGGAGCCGGGCGCAGGCTGCCCGCGGATGGAGTTCCTCGGACTGGATCAAACGTTCAGGCTACCTGTCAGCGCCGTCACGGGATATGTACCTCTATCGAGCCGGAAGGTAATCATCGATGGAGGCTTTTTTTTTTCTGTGTGTACAATAATGTCCACGGCTTCTCTAACTCGTGTTTGTGAGATCTCCTGTTTCTGTCTGTCTATTTGGCCAGTAAATGCTTGAGGATCTCTACATATTCAAAGCTTTGGTTGCCTGAAATGTGACGGAGTTGTGATGTGCGATCGGAAATGCCAAGACTGTGGGCACATTTTAGGTTTGAATGGAAAACCTAAATGCCAATGTTTAGATGCTCTGGCATAGCTTTTCTCATTTCATTTCTGTAGAGGAGGAGCTCATGCTGCTGTTGGACACTTAGCATCACTGAACATCAGCTGAAGTTTGGAGGATTTAGGTTTTGCACAGATTATGTGGGTTTGGGGGATGTGGAGTGGGTACTTGTGTAAGTCAAGCTTTTACCAAGGAAGCCTAATTTTACACCAAAAAAGGGATAAGTTAGTCTTTGTGCCTGAGTTCCTTCACTGTTGACATTAAGACTGTACTGGCTGGAGGAAGGAATTCATTTGTGAGGCAGGAACAGAGAAAAAAATTTGCTTGGAGCCTCTGTCTGTTGTTGTTGACCTTGAGCATACCAAAGGCCAATAGGTTAGGTGGTAACTTCTGTATCTCCTGGTCCAACTTTGTTGCCATGTGAGAAGAACCCTTTATGCAAAGTATGAGTTCCTCTCTGATTCTGGAAGATGATGGGGTTCTCCAACTTTGGGTTGCCTTTTGTTCTGAATCCCAGCGTCATCAGTTGGGAGATCATGTCATTATAGGGAGCTTCTGAGGGATTATCTTTTTGCAAGGAAACATATGCCCCATGTATACAACATCAAATGATTGGCAAAAGACCCTTTGTGCTACTAATTTCTCTCAGCACTAAGTTAATTCAGAACCCAGCAAGAATGGGATGTTCTCTTTGCTCTGAGGCTTCATGTAGTAGTGTACTTGGACCTATAGATTCATTGTTAGGTTGTTGGCTTGATGATGTTTTTCTTCTGTGAGCCTAAGAGAAAATTGTATTGTTAGTCTTCATGCTACACTGCAACTTTGCAGATGCCGAGTGATTAACAGCGAGGAATTCTTGATTTGTGTGTAGAATACTTCAACCTGGAGATACAGACCCTCCACCTCCGTGCATGCCAGAGGTTTTCCGGTGCCTGGGTAAGGCATCACGGGCTTCTTTGAGTGCCATTGCACGACATTTACGACTCCGCAGTGAGTAAGTGTTACCTTGGTTTCATGCAATTTATATTCTGACTGTTAGCTGTGCCCTGTAGCTTTGCTGGTCTTTGAGGAGGTTATGCATATTTTACTGTTGAGCTGGTTCAGTGGGTGACTGGGAAAGCAATCATTGGCGCACTGTGGCAGTGTGTTTGGCTTTCTTCTAGACGATTCACCTTTGCCTCCAGGGGAATCTTCATCGTCTGCGTTGACAGCAATGGCCTTCCATGCTGCTGGACCTGGTGGCAAAGATTCTGGAGGGGACTCCAGCAGTCTGCAGGAGGTTGAAAAAGGACTGCTGATGTTGATTGCATCTGATACACCTGGTTTGCAGGTGGGGTCTTGGCAGATTACTTTGCTTCTAGTCCAGTTTGGGATGGGTTGTTGGACACATAATTTATACATTCTTAAAGCTACTGTGCTCCAGCAGAATAATTCTTGTCATCCTCATTTTTTCTTCACCAACTTCAGGTATTTCAAAGTCTCAAGTACCAGAATAGAAGAGCCTCAGTTTGCACAGAGTTTCATAGAGGTGAAATTGATGACAGGGCTAAGATACATGAGGACCGGACAATCTTCACATTTTCTGCAATTCATACATCTATGGATGGTTATTATCTGGTTTCTTGGCATCGCACATGTCATGGAGACGGGATGTCTAGCCTGTTTGTTGTGTAAGTTAGACTGAAGTCTGCAAAAATGTATATGGGGCAGGTCTGTGATCCAAATGGACGCTGGTATCTGGCTGACAACAATTTGGATCCAGGAGATTTGTTATTGCTCACTGGGAAGGCACTTCAGCAAGCTACTGCAGGCCTTCGGAGAGCATGTGTGTACCGCGTAGTGCCAGTAGCTGCAACAGCTATGCCTTCATATTTGGGCAGGTATGTTCTTCTGTTACTTCACCTGTATCAGGGGTCTGTCTGCAAAATTGATTGTGGGTCTCAACACTATCACATGGTGGTGTTGGATTCATGTTCATTTGTTGAATCATTATCTAGAGAGATCCTTGGACATCAACTCATTGCTTTGATATTCAGAATGTGCTCATCATGTATGGATAATGTGATGTGTGATTATCAGAACATCGCTGGCATTCCGGTTGATGCCCCGACTTGGTGTGAATATTGACTGCTCTGCAATATCAGAAGCTGGCCATGTTATTCCTGAGGGATATGGACCCATTTCTGTGCAAGCGTTCCTGGATAATGTTATGGCATCAGACAATTCCCTGCTCAATGGCTTAGATTCCCATCATGTAAGACCATTTTCTGTTGGCAAAGCTGTTAAATACAAATGTGCTAAAGAACTTGCATATTCTTCAGAGCAGACATTATTTGTTCTTGCAGATGAAATTGTGTTCTCATGATTTAGTTTTTCCATTTTTGTTGAGTCAGGATTGAAGGCTGGAGTATCTCTGCTGAATTCTGGTCTGAGTTTTTCACATCTCTGACACACCTGTTGTATGACAATTACTTTGTACCTATTGATGCCATGGTAGAGTGAGCCTCTCAAGGGACTGTAATACCCCTGTGATTGTCCTTTTTCTTGCATCTCACCTGCTGGGCCCCTTCACTTGGCACAAATCAGGCAAACTGCCTAGAGCTTTGAGCCTTTGGCTGTGTCCATGTACTGTGGATAATGTTTTTTTTGGACTCTCCATGCCTTCTATGTGCCACTTGGATGTGAACAAGCCTATTGCTTCATTGATCTGTTATATGTTGTATTGCTTATGGACAGGAACCGGCAGTTCCAAGTTCAGAACCCTTGCTACGGAGTGCCCTATCTGATCCTCTTACGTAAGGCCATCACATCATTGTATTCGGTGTTTAGCTAGCCATGTTTATGTTGATAGTCTGGTATCTTGTGAGCATTACAGGTGTATGGCTGGACCCATTCTTATCATGTTTGTTTGGTTTGGCTGAAACCATAACAGTGGTTATCTGCACAGTGTTATTGTGGAGTTTTCTCTGCCATCTCATAGATATGTGTAAAGGTAGCTATCCTGTGTATTTCTAAGGTGCTTTCACAGTCTTTGACATTCCACTTGCTTAGGCTTGGCTACTAGATCTTTGGCCTTGATTGAGGTCTCAATTTAAGTTAGTGTTTGGAGGATTGTGCTGCTCTGTGACAGATCTCTTGGGTTGCAATTCGTGATTTGATCTGAACTGATGTCTGCAACTATATTTTAGGATGCTCTTGGGCAGTAAAGCATCGAGCTCAAACATTGTGATGCAGATTTGAGGTCAATGGACAGAGCCAAGTTTAGTCTTCTGCTTGTTCTCACAATTCAAGGCAATCAGACAGCTGGTTTTTTCATTGCAAGGATGGTTCTTTTGGTTGTAGGGGTGCTCTATTGGAGGATGCAATGGCTGCTTCATGTGGACATAGTTATGGTGGTGGGACACTCCAGCGTGTCTATGAAACAGTAGGTGTTTCCACAACAAAAATTTATGTTGGGAGGAAGGGTCAATGGGGTGTATGTTTCTTGAGTTGATGTCTATCTCTTCACATATGACAAATTCTGCTTGTATATGTCCTGTTCTTGGCAATCTTGTCCCTTGCTTACTGTGGTACTTGAACTTCACACAAGTCCAGGAATCATCATAGATTGATTGCTTTGCTTCTCAACATATGACAATGATGGCTTCACTGAACTTCATACTTGATGGGGGCTGGAGTCTTGTTTGGTCTTTCCTTTGCAAGCTCTTGATGTTGCATATTGATGTGAAAAGTTCGTCAATGCAAGTATGACCATTGCTGTTCAAATTTAGGGCTGGGTTCCTTTTTTCATGCTCGCTAATTGGTTTCTCTTACATGATTGACCTTACTATATCAGGTCATCTTGCAGTATTTTCTACCTTGACTTAAAACTTTTCAAGATATTTTCTTTGCAAGTTCAGGAAGCATGGAATTCTAAAACTGCCAAGATGATACTTTGATTTTGCAGATGGTGTGTACTTCCTGTGGGGCACCTGTTGACACTGGCTCTATGATCCAGAACCTTGGTGAGCTGCTGCCAGTTGAACCTCCTTGAGAAGTTCAATTACTGTCCTTCAACTCAGCTAACTCTGGGATCCATTGATGGTGACAGTCAGTTTTATGGAATGCCATATTCACTCATTTGCAGTGCAATTGTACTCACTACTCACAATGTGTGAAAGTGAAAGGACTTTCTAGTCACAGCAGGTGGCTGAAAATCTTGCGCTCATCTATTTAGATTTTGTTGTCATATGGAGTTTATTGCCAGTGGTTGTGAGACTTGGTTTATTGTTTATTCCCAGCAATAAGGGCAGCAGCTACAGCTTTTAAGCGTGAGGAGCGGAGTAGACTTTTGCTCTATCAGGGAGTCAAGCGTAGGAAGGACACAGGGGAGCAAGCTGACCAAATTAGACTAAAGCGTACTAACAAGGTTGTCATTATTGTCCATTTTTCCCACCTTGTGTTTGGTTCAAGTCTTGCATGCAAAAAATGTTTCCATATTGCACAATGAAACCAGGTGCTGTTATTGTTGGTTAATCTGAGTCCTGTTGTGATCAAGGTCAAGTGGAGAAAATTGGATATGCTTGCTTTGTAACTGGTATGAATGTTGGGTTTCTTGGTACAGGAACAACCAATGTCACCAATGGACAAAGATGCCCTTCCTCGAACAGGAGCCAAGGGTGTCCAGTACCCATTTTCAGTGAATGAGCGGGTTATGATCAAGGTTTGGGATATATGAAACTTAGTACTTCCCAACAAAGGCTTTCAGCAGGTCAAAGATCCAGCAATGAGAGGACCATTATTAAGTCCATAGAGTCACCTGAGCCATAGTTTGATGTTTTGACCAACTGGGTTTTGCTATTTTTGTCAGGGGAACAAACGCACACCAGAAAAGTTTGTTGGAAGGGAGGCTACCATCACATCTCAGTGTCTAAATGGCTGGTATGCTTCCCCACAAAGCTCTCATAGTGAGTTTATGTGACATGAGTTTTTCTTTGGGAGATATATTGATGAGATACCTCTAGAGGTGGAAGTGCTCCTCTAGAATGTTCTGTCCTATTTTATAATGCCAGCATCACAAGTAGGTTAAATTGATCCTTGATAGTTACTACCCGTCCTGTGAGAGGTTTCCAGTCACCAGATCTTCTGAGGACTCCTTTCTTCAGATAGTTATGATATTGGAATATTCATAACTCAATGGACACTTAGGGTTGTAGCCAGCCTGTGTCAGTTTGTATACTTTTACAGTTCCTGGGGTCATTTACCTTGTAGGACTGGTATTTATATCCTGCTGCAATGTTTCTGTCACATTAAACAAACTGAGTTATATGCTGAGGTATGCATTTTGTCTGTGTTGGGAAGGTACTTGGTGCGAACATTAGACAATGGTGAGAGTGTGCGTCTTCAATATCGCTCTCTCTCGAAATTGGCCGGAGACCACAATGCAGTGAACAATGATGTGCAGATTCCAGGAAGTGGTCAATCATGATAAAGCATCCTGTCCTTGACAATGGACTTTTCTACAACAGGACAACTTTCTGAGGGGCCAGGTAAACTAGACGATTTGTTGCTGGTCAGAGAGCTGACTTGCCCCATTTCTGTGCAATGGTAGACCACTCCTCACCTGTACATATTCGGTACCTTTCTGCAGCAGGTTGCTTTTTCCAATACTCTTTTGTCGACTGGGGAACCCCTTTGATGGTGTCCCTTTTTGGTGCATTTGTAGAATTATGCCTACCAAATCAATGCCATTTGAGAGTGCTCCTGCCCAAAGTTCCATATGCTTCTCCAACAGTGGAGTTGACTAAAATTGATGCCAATTGCTAATGGAACTATTTCATCTATTCTCTATCTGGTTGAGCTCTTCATGATAAAGTCTTCAAAGGGATCTATTGATTGGTCACCCTGGTAGCACTCCTCATTCTTGTAATGACTCTAAAGATCCCAGTGATGCATGAGGCTGATTTTAATCCCAACAATTCGGCATGAGTCTTGGTACCTCCCCTCCAAGGGAATAATGGAGGCAGCAAGCCAAGAGGAGCATGGTTTGTTTTTGGGAGTAAGCATCTAGAAGGAAGGAGGGATGGAGAAACTAGATATTTTTGTTTAGTTTTAAGTTGGATGAAAGTTGAACCTAGAGTTTGTATTTTGGAGTTTTGAGGATGAAGAAACTAAATAGTGAGGGCAGTTGCAGGGGTGTGGCATCAATAGAAGATGAGCTTATCTCAAGGAAATTCATGTAGATGTGTGGTGTTGTTGCAAGTCTGAACATTTAAAATCTTGATGAGAGAAATGAAAAGTTTGAAGCTACCAAATAAGGTTGGAGATTTTAGTCTTCTTGTGATGTTAAGACAGGGACTGTTGGGTGCTTATGATTGTGTTAATCTATGTTTAGCAAAACACAGATGTGAATTGTTCATCCAGTTTTTGAAGCATTGTAGAATGTTCATTCTTCTACTTAACCCTGAATGATACTTTTATTCATGGTCAAGAATTACAATTAACTTATATAGTCCTTGATAAGTTTATGAAAATTGAAAAAGCCAACCTAAAAGAGGGACAAGATGCAATTTGTAATAATTAGATTAAAACCTTCAATCAAGTGTGAATCTTGCAATTAATTCAATTTAATCAATTAGTTTAGGGCATTTAAACATGGATTTGTTTTTTGCCCATGGTATACATATATGCCCAAATTCTAATGTTGAATGTAATGAAAAAGCAAAATCGATGCAAATGCACAAGTTAAAAATTTCAAAGTTCACCATAGTAATTGCATAATCTGCAAGTCTGAATTGTTACACCATACATCCAAGAGTTATATTTGATGACAAAGATTAACTGCAAATTTTCAAGCAATTGTACTGTTTGTGGGTGCATGGAACCATAATAATTGGAACTTTATATAATTGCAAATTAATGGTTTGATGGTTGAGACAATTTTGACAAGCATATTGTTATATAATGAAAGCAACTTTTTAAATGATAAAAATAACATTACAATTAACGTCAATCTACAAAATTTCAAAATAAACAACAAACAAATTTTTAATTTTGTTGGGTATAAACTTTGCTTGGGATAATAAACCTAATTGTTCCAATATGATATGGCACATGGAAATATGATATACGGATTTCCTAATACATGTCATGCATTATTTGGTTTGGAAGAACTTCACCACCATTTAATCACATGTCAAAACAAAAACAATGGGCAAAAAAAAATTGAACAAAATTTGCAAACACAACTACTATACACATGTATATGTTAGTTGTAATATTTTATAATGTTAATTGTGTATTTAGTACCCATGCCTTTGGCATGCAAGGCCAAAATCATGAAACTAACAATTGTTGGAATTCATGGCAACCTTGCAAGTGTTTCACCATGAACCCATCTCACATATTGTGTATTATAATACACTTAATTATAATAAGGTAATTGAGTTAAATTGGTGTTTAAAAAGCCTATTTGGACATTTAGGAATATACCTTCTAAAGGGTTGGGTGTATTTGTAACATTGCATCTTATATATAAATTCACGTAGTCCGTCCGTGCGTCTGTCTGTGTCCACTGGACGCAGAGAAAAGTGACGGGAAAAAGAAAAGACGACCGTAGGATGGAGAGCTTTCGAGGTCCTAAAACCCTGGTCCTGAGAGCCAAATACCGAGGGCCTGAAACCCAGGTCTTGAGATCCAGGTCCTGAAACCTCGCGTTGAGGGCCTGAAACCCAGGTCCTGAGAGCCAAGTCCTGAAACCTCGCGTTGAGGTCCTGAAACCCAGGTCCTGATATCCAAATATCGAGGTCCTGAAACCCAGGTCCTGAGAGCGTCCGTGCGTTATTAATTGGTTGAAGCAAATTAACGGGTACCCGCTAGTTCATTTGAAAGTGACAAATACAAGCACTAGCTCTAAAAACTAGTGAAAAGTCATTTTGGTCACACTTAGTTGGCAAACTTTGACATGCCTTTCTTTCTTTTTTTGGGATTGCAAGGCCATGAGATTCCCAAAAATATGATGTCTTGTGAATTGTTGTTGTTGACCAATGGTAAACAAGCATATGAATGAATCACATGGATAGGAATGCATGAAAGGATGTGTAGGTTTTGAAAGGGTTTGGTTGCAACGACTTTCCACCTTCCTCTTTCCCTTTTGTTATTAATATCTTATTGGTCCTCGCTCAAAACCCTTAAGTCTCATGCATGTGAACTCAAACTCCATACAAGTCACTCTTCCCCTTGAGCATGCCACCAATAATATCTTTCAAGTTGTGAATATTTTGCATAGGAGTTGTCATTTCTCATGTCAAGGTCATAGTAAAACACGGCTTCAAAAGCTTGAATTTGACAAAATTGAAAGCAAGATGATGTGAACAAGAGTCAATAATCCACAAAAATAATTAAATCAATTGTGTTTTGTGACCAAGCTAGAAATTACAAGCAAAATACGTACCCAACTTGCTATTTTAAAAACCTTGGAACGCCCTTTGACATTCACTCAAAGATAAGATTTTCTTTTGAATTGTGGCTTGTGCAACTTTGTGAATTAAAACATTGACATTAATAACAATGAATCAAGGTAAAGGGTGTAGTTGTTGTAAATCAGTGTGTTCAAGTAGCTTGGCAGGGAAAGGTGTGTTCAAAGAGATATTGGATTGTGATACATTCAAGTACTATGTGGATGGGGAGTGGAGGCGATCATGCTCAGGCCACTCTGTCACCATCAACAATCCCTCCACACGTAAACCACTATTCAAAGTGCAAGGCAAGTGAATTTTGCACATGTTGAAAGACCACACCATTTTACATACCTTTGAACCTCTTGTGATGCATCAAATGGGTTTCTCTCAAACTTTGACACAATTATGTGTTGAACCACAAAGGTTGGATCCATTACATCTTTGAAGTATTGCACTCACAAGTTAATCTTTCTTTTGTATCAATGTGGTGTCAACACATGTGAACTTCAAAAAAAATTAAGAACATATCAAGACAGTTCAATATTATTATTAACACAGTTTTATATTTGATTTGTCTTCTAATGATCATGGTTTGTGATAAGTGTATGTGATTTTTAACACAAATGTTCCCTTGTCATTGTTTCACTTTGATACACTAACATGATATGGAGTCAATTGAGTCTATTTTGCCAATGATCACATGTAATATGTGGCTCGAGTACAAGTTTCGATAATCAAATCCCTATGTGCAGTTTGCATGGAAAATGCTAAAACATGTGTGGAATATGACGATCACAAAATTTGTTGACATGTATAGCTTGCACACAAGAAGAAGTAAACCGCTGTATAGATAGTGCAAAAACTGCTCAAAAGATTTGGGCAAAGACACCATTGTGGAAAAGAGCAGAAGCCCTTCATAAAGTGGCTACAATTCTAAAGGAGCAGAAAGCACCAATTGCAGATTGCTTGGTGAAAGAAGTTGCAAAAACTTCCAAGGATGCAGTGGTCGAGGTGATGTTTGATTCTACACCCTTCAACCCCCAACATTATTTGTGCACAGAGTTGTCATCGCAGGCAGTACAAAAAGTACTGCCTGATTCTTTTTTTCCTTGTCTGCCCTTGGCCTGATCCATCCTTTTTTGAAAAAAAATTGTTGACGCTCAGACACAATTTGGACCCATGTTATGCACATTTTGTGTTTGTAATGGACCCCAAAGTCCATTACAAGCAGGAAACATGGATAACAGGACCCAAAGAGTGTATGGGAAGCACCAAGATGTGTCAGGGCAGCACCAGACACATCTTGGATGGGCAGAAAGGCAACCAGGGGGAAAAAAAAGGAAGCAGGCAGTACTTTGGTATTGCTTGCAGTAACAACTATGTGGACATATAATGTCAAGGCGCTCCAACATTCCATGATGCTTTGGAAATGGTATAACAAACATATGAATATAATTAATGCACTATCAGAAACCATCTTCAATGAACATACAAATACGCATATGATGAATGCATTATCGGAAAAAGTCGTGAAAATTGTGACATTGATGGTGGTCTCCATGTTGGTGCTAGGTGGTGCGTTCTGGCGATCTTGTAGCTTATGCAGCTGAAGAGGGGATAAGGATTTTAGCAGAAGGAAAATTCTTGGTTTCTGACCCCTTTCCAGGGAATGACAGAAACAAATATTGTCTTTCATCCAAGGTATTCAAATGTCTTTTAGTCCATATTTGCACAAAGTCTTTGATACCTAGTATTGAGGTGATATGCAATTTGATGTTACATGTGTATTTCCATTGTGATTCTTAAGCCAGAAAATAAATAAATATGATATAAATGCTTTTGTGAAAAGTCTTTGCCATTGGGGCAGTGGGAGGGAGTGGTGTTTTGAATTCTGTAATATTAAAATTTTGCATTTTTTTTCGAAATTTAGCAAAATAAGTTGAATTTACATTAGGAAAACACAATTTTCCAATTTTTTTGGTTGGAAAAATGGAAAATTTTGTTGGGAAAAAAAACACTAGTCTTCACACACACAATATTGATATGACTTGTATGCAATATTACAATTGTGATTTTGGGCAAGTTCTTGACACATGACCTCAATAACATGCACTTGCAACCAGATCCCCTTGGGAGTGGTATTGGCCATCCCTCCGTTCAACTACCCAGTGAACTTGGCTGTGTCTAAAATGGCTCCTGCACTCATTGCTGGAAATGCTGTTGTTCTCAAACCTCCCACCCAGGTATATAAATGTATTGCACATTTTTTGATATTTAAAAAAAAAAACCCCAATTTGCTAGGGAAATATGTACACAATTTGAAAGCAAGAAATTATCAGTTTGCTAAATCGTTTGGCAGAGTTAAATGCACATATTACCAATTCTTTGACTCAGTGCATGATTGCACACTCAAAATAAGACAATTTTAGGAACTTTGAAGTTTTTTGTGCATACTGGCATCATCCTTCTGTCAATGGATGAAAGTAGAACTTACACTCATGAAGTGGGGTACATCCATACACAGGGGGCAGTAGCATGCTTGCACATGATCCACACCTTTCATCTAGCAGGCTTTCCAAAGGGACTCATTAGTGCAGTAACTGGCAAGGGATCTGATATAGGCGACTATCTTACCACACACCCGGGCATCAATTGCATCAGGTGGTCCTCTCTCCCCATCAATTATATATTCACAATGCCCTTGGCCGTTTCTTTTAAACACTAGGAAGAGAGGTATTTACAAAGCAGAATTTCCCTCCCAAGAGATGTGAGGGAGTTCTGGTTCTTCATTGAGCATTGCATTTCTTCACTAGGAGTTTCAGTTCTTCATTGGGTGTTTCATGAAATAATTGTCATTTCATCTGATGTTTTGTTTCTTCATCAACACTCAATCAGGTGACTTCATTAGGTGCGCATTACTCTAGGTGCTGCCTCAGAGTGGGGAGTTTCTAAAATAACTGCCCTTGGGTCCCACCTTGAGGTTGGGTATTTCAGGAACTCCCTGATGCTCAGGAATTACCCTACACTAATGTTCTTCCCAAACAACCATATGTAAAGCTTTCAATACCTATTGAAATCCTATTCCCCTAAAGCAGTTGGAGAAATTTGTAAGACTATTTGGATGGCACCTCATTTATCTGTGAATATTCCTCCTAGAAAAGAAGAGGGCCTTTTGGCTTACTCCTTGAGAGTGAGAGGCTAGGTGTAAGATCATTTCATCTCAGTTGAAATTTTGTTCTCACCTGTGGTGTTTTTGCACTTGTTGATTAAATGTTTCCATTTCAATTTATAGATTGTATGTTTGACATTGAAACCCCGTATGGATGAAAAGTAATTTACACACCATATCAACAATTTGTCATGACTGTGATTGGGATCAATGGATGACATTTCTTGCAATGTCATCAATGAAGACTTCTTAATTTTTACAACCTAATCCTTTAGTTTATTTCTGGTACAATTTCCGCCACTAATTTCCTGATTATCAAACCATTCATCAACCACACTACAACCTTTTTGTCATAACTTAAACAAGGCAGCCAACTACATTCTGATCATGAGGGTAATGAGATTATTTATTATCTTACATATTTGTGCCTAAGATAACTACAAGATAATTAGTCACTATACTTAATCTTACATTCGTAAGCCCTTGTCAATAATTATTGTTACCAAACTATGTATATGATAAATTCAATTTAGGACCAGTGTTTTTTTAGGGACTTTTGTTTGTAGCCAAAGGGACAATTGTCCATAGGAGAATGTAGAAAAAGTGGCTATCATTCCTAGGAAGATTTTGCCAATTCTAGCTATCTACCAGATACGAAGTAAATTTTTTTAATCATCCTCTATATTTTGGGCTACACAATGAAAACCAAATATAGAAATCTGGCAATTTTAAACTATTTTTTCCTCATGTCTACAAAACCTCCAGAATCACTTATTTTCAAAGTTTTCAATTTCAATTTCGCTTTTTGGCAAAACTATGCCAATAAGAAAAATGCATCTAAGTACCAAATGTGTGATGTCTGGTGCAGCTTCACAGGTGGTTGCGACACTGGGATTTCCATATCAAAGAAAGCAGGTATGATTCCACTACAAATGGAGCTTGGAGGCAAGGATTCATGCATTGTGCTAGAGGATGCAGACCTTGAACTTGCTGCTACAAATATCATCAAGGGAGGCTTCTCATACAGGTTTCTTTTCACTCTTTGATATTTTGTTTTTTCTTTCGCATATTAGACAATTATGTATTATGAGCTGGTCCACTGGCAACAGTAATAGTACCCACCAGTGTCCCCACCAATAGACAAATTTGGTCATTTTTCCAACAAAAAAGGGGAAATTTCTGAGATTTTTGTAAAGTGTAAATTCAACTATTTTTGCTAATTTCTAGGAACTTTTGTCAAATTCTTGATATCACAAAATAGTGCATTGATAGGAATGCTTCATTTGAGTCGAACATTGGCCTTGACTCCTTGTGTAAAGTGGGCCTAAGTTTGTTAGTATGTTATAAATTGCTTGCAATAGTGAAAGTTTTTGGAATACCTTTGAAAGTTCTTAAGTGTTCATTTCACCCCTAGGCCCATGGTAGATATAGCCTATAATAGCAAACCCCCAAAAGTGATGTGGTGCGGAAAAAATAGTCATAAAGGAGAAGAGATAATTTGTCACAATTTGTTGGTGAATTTGAAGTTTTTCTCTTTTTTTCTTTTCCTTTCTTACAAGGGCTTCAACCTAAGTCACAACTTTTATAATCACCACACTTTAAACTGTTAAGGACAAAACAAAGGTTTATGTCCATTTTTGGAGTTCAATATTCCAGAATCTCAATTAAGAAACATTTTTTCAATTTGTCTTTGGTGCATCGGCAGCCTAATGAAGGCAATTAGTTAGTGTAAAAACTGAGAATTAAGTGAGTTAATCTACTGTTTTGAAAGTGGGTTTTAGTCGCAACATTTCGCTTCTCGAGGGCAAGAGAGACTGCCCAGATCCCACAAGTCTAGCCTAGTAGTGTGAGGTCCTGCAGGGTTTTTTTTTCCATTTATGTGATGTTGTTTAACCAGATTTGGCATGAGCAGGGAATAAAAGTAAAAAAAGTTTAAGCATCCTTCACATTTTTTGCTTCATGCTAGAACCCAATCGAGAAATCTTATGATTTTTCAAATAAATTTGTCTAAATTTGGCAACTAGAAAACATATTTTAAAAACATATCAATAGCCATTTTTAAAAAGCCAATTGGCAAAATTTTGCCATGAAAATAAATGTTAGTTATGGGTATCAATGTATTAGTCATGTGTATAGCTGTTTACTATAATGGGGTTAAATTTTTTGAACACCACCATGACTTATTTGACTTTACATTTGGATGATAATTTTTTTGAAAGTTTAACATTCATTTTACCTAGAACCCTAAACTCAAAAGGTAAATGTCAAAAGTACATTCACTTTTGGATGCATGAAAGGCTTTAGGTTTTTAGTGGGTTAACTTTCATATTGAAATGCTCCATATGGAGCCATTGGCATTGATGAGGTTTGGGATGATGATGTGTAGTGGACAACGGTGCACAGCAGTGAAAGTGGTTCTGGCAATGGAATGTATAGCAGATGCACTTGTGTGCAAAATCAATGCCAAACTTTGCAAACTTACAGTTGGCATGCCTGAAGATGATTGTGACATCACTCCAGTCATTAGTGATACATCAGCCAATTTCATTGAAGGCCTTGTGCAAGATGCAAGATGCAAAGGTGCTCGGTTTCATCAGGTTTGTTGTTTCTTCCATCATGGATTCCAACTTGCAACCAATGGTTTCTTTTTTGTGGCCACTTGTTTAGCTAATTTTGAGCTTTTAAAAAGCACAAAACTTGGTAAAATATGGTTTTGTTGTAAAATCTAAATTTTGAACATAAATTCACCACTTTTGTGAAATCAAATGATTGAAGGAGAAGAAGAAATAAAGGCAATGCTTGCAACATCACCATTTTCTAATATGTTCTGAGAAAATTATGTGATGGAGTGTTGACTCTCAATTGACTTTGGTGGGTATTGGGTCATGTTGTAGGAGTGGAGGAGAGAAGGAAACTTGATTTGGCCAATTCTAATAGACTTTGTGAGACCGGACATGAGGATAGCTTGGGAGGAACCATTTGGCCCCATTTTACCTGTCATTCGCATAAAGACGGTGGAAGAAGGCATTCATCATTGCAATGCAAACAACTTTGCACTTCAGGTTTAATTTTGTGTCATTTCATTTTATTTGGGAGCTTTATGTTCAGAACAACTTTCACCACACTTTGTGTATGCCATCATAGAGTACCTTGGCAACATCAGCACAAAACAATATTATTTGTAGAAATGTTGAAATTTCCCAAAATAATTTTTATTTCCAAAGAACAAAATTTTGCAAAGAAAATAACAAATCTTTCAAAATGGTATTGACATCATATTTTAAACATGGAATCTTCAATGTTAAATTAATTATTCAACAAGCACATGTTGAAGCTGCCCCTGGATTTCTAGGGTATACAATTTGTGTGTGTGTGAGACATCCATCAATTGAACCCATGAAGCCTCTTCCTTGTAGGGAAACCTACCAATCGCAAGGCTCCATTTTAGGGTTGCATCTTTTTGATAATAGAATTTATGAGCACACCTTGATAAATGTTATTCCAACTTTTACTTGGATGCAGGGTTGTGTGTTCACAAAGAGCTTTGACAAGGCAATGATGATAAGTGATGCCATGGAATCTGGAACCATACAAATAAACTCTGCACCTGGTCGAGGGCCAGATCATTTCCCTTTCCAAGTGACCCTTCTTCACCTATTTTCTCTTACTTATATCATTATCAATTTCATACTTAGGTACATAAATTACATAACAGCACACAAAGTTAAAAATTCATTGTACGAGATTAAAGTACCAACTAACTTACAACAAAGATAAAGAATTTTAGTGTTAACACTTGACAACTTTGTCTTAAAGGTTTGCACATGTAAACCCATTCCAGGCCCAATTCAAAACAAGCTTTTATTGTTAGTTAAAAAGTTGGCATTACTACACTTTTCTCGTGTCATAAATCTTCTGGAAGAGTGATAATTTGGTTGTAGCAACGAGCTTCTTATTACATGTCAAAAAGTCACCAATCATAATGGAATTTCCAACCTAGGATATTTGTAATTACAAGTTTTTACAATGTTTTGTTCATTTTGGTTACTCAAACTACAACCAAGTCACCGACATCATGAATCTTTCCAAGTTACTTCTGTTTTGGTTAGTCATGGCCAATGATTTTATTTTATTTTTGCAAAACATTGTCTTTGTTTGACCAAAAAAGTTGGATTTTTTTGTTTTTTAGTGTAAATTCAACTATTTTCCTTTTTTAGGGGATTTTTTTCAAATATCACAAAATGGGGGGGGGAACCCTACTGGTGGCTTTTATAAATTTCTAAAAATCTTACTTAACTAAATGTAAAGTGCAATGGACACATAAACCCCTTTTCCTTTGTGCTTGTTTAACCAGCAACAGCCTTGTAACAAACTCAAGTCGACACAAGTTTTCTAATTGATATGGGTGGCAATTATCACAGGGCTTGAGAGATAGTGGTGTGGGATCCCAAGGTATCACCAATAGTATCAACATGATGTGCAAAACCAAAACTACTGTAATGAACTTTCCATCACCTACCTATGCAATGGGTTAATAATTATAGATTATCATTGTAGTATTCAATGTTGTTAAATTGATATAGATGTTTTGTAACCTAGAAAGACAAATTCCAATGCCATGAACATTCATGAATGAAACACGATATATGGTCATTCATATATGTCCTAGGACCCCAAAACGTGGGATGCATGAGAAGTTCTTGGTGTGCATGAAATACACAAAAATTCCATATGGAAAATGGGAATTATGAAATCCTTTTTTAAAATTAAAAAAATCACTTGGATATGTCTTGCATTTGTGATTATCTAAAATGAAATTTAATGAAACCTTGGAAAAGGGTGAAGAAAAGGCATACTGAATTGAATGCCTTCTTAATTGGACAGTATGCAAATGTATAATTTTTAAACACAAACCTTGAGGTATTTCGAGATTTTAAAAAATGTTCCAAAAGTAATGAAACAAAACATGTAGTCATCTCCAATTTCATAAATATTGAATTTTGAGCATGTAGATGCCACAAAATGAACATCAATTGTTTTGCCCCAAGGAATCTTAGGATATATTAGACATTTTCATCTTAAACTTCAATACATTGTATGATTTTTGTTTTAAATATCTTGCATTTAAAAGTTAACATTACAATTCACTATTGATGATTACACATGCTTTTATCAACATTTTTTTCGCCACGAATCTCCCCATTGATATGGAATTATTGTTGACCCAACCAATGCAAGATACATATTTGGCATTAATAAATTTGAAAAATCATATTAAATCTATATAATTTGAAATATCATAGGTTGATGACCCATAAAGTTAATTCTTATTTGCATCTATCATTCTTATAAAGGTTAATTATACTTGGGTTTCACATTATTTTTGCATTATCAATGACGATCCATTAACATAAGGTTAAAATATTATTTTTTAAAATTTTTGTTCCAAAAAAAATTAGATTCCAAACATTGGCAATCTATGATCATATTTAAATTGTCCATGAAATCATTTTCACTTCCATTAATTTAAAAATATGATATTTAATTTTAATCTATTAAAACATTAACATTTTTAACACACATGATGTCCATTTTGGTGGCCTCGATTGTCCCAAAAGCAATTTTTTGCATGGTCTCTAACGTCCCCCAACATCTTTCCTACCATGTTTCTCAACAACCCTTGATTCTAAATAAATATGAAATATAAAATATTTTTGACCCTAGTGTTGTAACATCTTCTATGTATTTATTGGTGTCCTCTAACACAATATCCAAAACCCTTAACCTTCAACATATTGGTGCCCCTTATGAATGAAAACAAAATTTTCATGTCTAACCTAGCACACCTAAGGTTGCAAACATCCCTTGCAAGACCCTGACTACTATTTTTTTTGGTCATTTTGTCATTCCTTGTTCGCATTATCGTTTTTTGTTGTTTTCTTTATCTTTTGTCATCCTTGGTGTTTTATGGGTGTGTTTTTGTTGTGCTTAGGCTTAGGTCATTCCCAAACTAAAAGACTACATCAATTCGAATTTTGATTAGAAATGTTTGGATTTGGGAACATTTGCTAGGACTTTTTTTCAATATCTTAGCCTAATAACATTCATAGTGGTTTAAAGACTCAATTTTTTTTTTGAAATGTTAAATGAGACTAGTCCCCATTAATTTTTTAAAAGACCAAAGTTGAAAGGGGAAATATATTTCATTGATTTTCGTATATATAAATAAAAGGGGAAATAATGTTTACCCATTTCAAAGATAGGGTGATTACAAGGGGCAAATTACAGAATTCAATGTCTAGAATGAGTTTATTAAATCTAATTAATTTCATAAAATCATAACATTGACCATAATAATGTATACTTGTCATTTTTGAGAAAATATTATAATGGATATTCATTTTCAATGTTAATTTGAATATGCTCCTCATTTTGATTAAAATGTGTCCACTAATTTTCTAATTTAATTTTTAATCCAATAAAACACTACAAAAATTTCAAATTGGTATTTTATATTTGTATGTTTTATATTCGACCTAAATAATAAAATATGATTTTCTTTAATTTTTAATTCAATTATTCAATTATTCAATTAAAAATACTAGATAATTATATATTAAATTATCAAATTTTTACTTTTAAATGCTTAATTATAATGGAATTTCAGATTGGTTCATATAATTCTGATTTTCAATATAAACCAGAAATTGCCATCATATTAAATTCAATTTTACAACTTGTCGAAATCATGAACATTATGAAAATTAATCAATGTCAAATCTATTAAAAAATGTATGGATATAACATGTGGTTCAATAATTGAAAATGCATCAAAACATGTTTCTTTCATATGAAACAAAATGTGAAATTTAAAATATCACAACACATCTTGGGTTTTACATTTGATTAATAAAATGATTCTTTTTTTTTTTTACTACCATTGTAACTACAAGTTCATGTTCATTACTACATAGTTGTAAAGGACATTGTGGTGCCACTTGGCATTATGGTTTTGCAATTGTAATCAATATCATGACTTGATGATTTTTACACAAATATCACATTTTTCAAATATGTATTTTAATGTATTTTTAATCATCCAAAATTAGGTAATAATAAAATTTCATTGATTCTTGCAATTTTGGTGAATAATAACAATATATGGTTGTGTGATGCTAATGTGACTTGCCACGTGGCAATGAGGTTGATTAGTAGTCACAACACCTCATGACTTGTGACAGTAACTTCACATCATGATTTATGTCATTAATTTGATGAATTAATCTCATTTATTAGCTAGTTGAAAATATTGTTCACCTTTAATATTAATAATGACTCAATATTCCATGCGATGATGGCATGGCATGTTGTTTGGTAACAAGGTGTCACAAATTTTCATGGCAATCCATGATATTTTGTGACACCATAAATTTTTGTGTGTCTTAAATTTATGGCACCAATGTTTGTCATGGCAAACATAATTTTTTATGTGCCATGAGGTTTTTGAAATCATGAATTCACATGCATGTGTATGTTTACTAAACAATCTATTGTTAAGTTATAATTATAATTACAATATTAATAGTCATTTTGAAAAAGGTGACACATAATTCAACTTTTTAATTACTTAACACATTAACTTAGATTAGATTAACATACCTATTAAGTTAACCTATGTATGTAGGTTGATTAGTAAAAACCTACTTCATAATATATGCTACCTTGTAAGTTACTTAATTAAACATAAGAAATTTATTACATCTAATATGTTTAAATACACTTAGAATAGGTTACTTTACTAATAGCTCAACATAGGTAGGCTTGCCTAAGTTCCTGGCTTCAAGTTTTTTGTTAAGTCAAGCTAGGTAGCCTCATTACAATCTATTTTATCAAGTTTGTAACCACCTCAAATTTGTGCAACTAAATGCGACTATGATATAACTAAATCCGACATAATTATCCTAGGTTTTTTTCTAAGCTTAAGAATGTTTAGGTTAACCTAGGCTAAGTAAATAAATAGTATAAGTTGACAAACTAGTTCATCTTAAATCAACCTAAACAAGTATAGGTTTAGGTTAGGGTGATAGGTAGTAAATAGGTTGATGTAAGTTAACTTAGGGTGGCCAAGGTTAATTTGAGGCTAAAACTTTTGAATTTTATAAGGTTGTGTTAAATATAATTAATATAAAAACATGTGGTAGTGCAATGGACAAGGACTTGAACCTCAAAGTGAAAGGTCAAAGGTCAAAGTCTTCATTTTTACAACCTATAATACTTAGGCCACTTGGTTTATGATAAGTAGCCTAGTTTAGGCTTCTTGGCCTAGGAGTCACCTAAACCACCTAACCTATATTAAGTAACCTAGGTTGCATAACATAGGTAGTTAATTTAGTTAAGTTAAGCTATGTTAACTTTTGGTTAAACAAACTAAGCTAGGTTGACTTTTGGCTACACTAGCTACATGGGCTAAATTAGGTTAACTTTTGGTCATGTGCAATGACTCAAAACATGTTTATAGATTTTTGACATGTGCCATCCATCCATCAAGGTGTCTTTTGTAACATTTAATCGAATAAAAAAACTAAGTTGATATGGCATGCATTTTACACGTCATACCAAAGTAATGATGACATGGAATTTCATTATTATAAGAAAAATTTAAAATATTAGTCGTTAAAATAATTGGGCTTTGCAACTAAACATCTTTTGCGATTAAATGGGTGAAATGAAATGGGTTTAAGAAATTAATCACTAGTTGCATATGTCCTTTCTAACTAGTATGTAATTGTAAAGGTCAAGCACAAAACCCAAAATGTGTTATGTATCTAAAACAAATTATAATCATGATATGTATATTCATCTATTTAAACATATATATTATATTATTGAATAAATCATTAAATTTAAAAGTGTAATTGTTGAATGAAAATGTGAAAGAGAAATACACTGTAATGTGAACCATGCATTCTTATATAATATGCACAAAAAAGTCTCAAAGTTTTAAAAATATATAATGACCTAAAGTAAAATAATCTAAAATAGTCAATAATAACCTATGAAAAATAATTTAGAACAACCTACAATAGAATAATTACCAATAACCTATGATAATATAATTTACAATATCTAAAAATAACTTATAATATATTGGTCAACCATAGTTGTAATATACAGAGAATAACCAACAATAATTTATAATACAATAGCCATCAATAGACTTAATATAATTTAAAATAACCACCAATAAAATAACCACTAATAGGATAACCATCAATAACCACGAATAAAATATTCACCAATAGCCATTAATAACCTATGGTAATTTAACCTATAATAACCACCAATATAATTATTATTAATAGCCATAAATAAACATAAATAATGGAAGGTGAAATAATTAAAATTAATGAAAAGTAGCCCTATAATAGTTTAAAGTAACTTTACATAGAATAATATTATTATATTAGCAAATATATTATCCATTTATCAAAAAAAAAAAATTTCAAAATAATGGTCATTAAAATGTTATTGAATAGTGATATTAAAAAATAATCCAAATGATATTACACTTTCAAAAGGAAATAAATGTAATTATGTACATTATTGATTTTTTTTTAAAATAAATTTAAATCATTTCATTTGCACAAAATCTCAATAAGATATGAATTTTTAAATTTTAAATTTTCATAATGTTTAAAATAAAGTATTTGATAAATAGAACGCAGTTTAACATATTATCACAACAAGTGGCATGGCTTAATGGTAGGGGTGTTTGCTTCCATTATAAAAATCAAAGGATCAAACCTCACAAGTGTTGTTTGTGTGGTCAATAATGATAAATTGATTAAATATTTTCTTGTTTAGGTCCCTTAAATAGGTGTTTAGGTTGATTACATGGCCTACATACTTAGGTTAGGTTTTTAGCTTAGCCTAGGTAGTGACACGTGTCAATAACTTATACGTTAAAAAATATGAAATTGTAAATAATATTATATGTTAAATAAATTTAAATTCAATTGATTTTCATGTTGCCTAGTTAACTAACTAACAAGTGAATGACTTGATAAATTTGTATTTCACTTGAAAATAACCTTGTTGTACTAGGTACCAATGAACCAATTTATCATCCATAGTAATTGGTCCCTATTCACTACGGGGTTGACCAGTTTCACCATGGTAAAAATGTCCAAATTCACTCAAAATTTAATAAAACCCTAAGGGAACTAAGATGCATTTTGATGTAATGAATTGCAACTATTTAGTCACAAAAATCACTTTGTAGTTGTAAAAACCATTGAGATGTCATGTGATGTCACGACTTTATGACTATAATTAATATGACAATTAATGGGTTTTTTGGATAGATATATTATTATTATTGAAATTGTAATACTATGTTTTAAATAAATTAAAACTAGTTAATTAAAAATACCTTGACTTTTGTAACTAAAATAACAACTTTTAATCTCATAAGATGATGATGTGGCATTCCACTTGTAATAAATGCCAAAACATGTTTTTTGCGACTTGTCATATTTGACTACAATGGGAAAAAAATTTATAAAATGGCATATGCGACTTTAAAAAAAAAATTAAAATTATTATAATTAAGTAGGACGAGTCATAAAAGACACATTTTGGTAATTGTACATGGAAATTTTGACTATTAAACTTCAACATGATGATTCATACATTACTTTAGATAAAATGAAACATTTATTGGTCGATCCCTAACTATGTTAAAGATGATGTTCAATCCCTCAATGTAGCTTTTTACATCAAGATGTAAATTCAAAAACTTTAGCTTCACCATAATAAACCTTGTCCTTTGAACCAGACAAAAAAATGATAATTAATTTTTTTCAATTACATTTATAATTATTTAGTCATAACAGTCACTATGTAATGAAAAAAAACATCAACATGCCACATGGCATTATGGTTTTGCAATAGTAATCAATATAACAACTTGTTTGTTTTTTGATAAATTATCATATTATTTTTCAATTTCTTTTCATAAGTTAGATAGTTGCAAAAACCACCCACCTTTGCAATTAATAACAATTCAATTTTCCATGATGATGGCATGGCATGTTATATGTCAACAAGATGATGTGGTCCTATTTGTCGACGTCATGATTCATGTCACTGATTTAATAAATTAATTACATTCATTAGATAGTTGAAAATATCGTTGTTCTTTGTGATTGATAACGACTCGATCTTCCATGTGCTAATGACATGGCATGCCATTTGGCAACAAAGTGTCACAAATTTTCATGGCAATCCATGTTTTTTTGTGACACCATAAATTTTTATGTGATTTGAATTTATGGCACTAATATTTGTCATGACATGCCATAATTTTTGGTGTGCCATGAAGTTTTTGAAATCATGAATTCACATGCATGTGTATGTCTATTAAACAATTTATTGTTAATTTGTAATTATGACTATAATATTAATAGTTGTTTTGAAAAAGGTGACACATATCTCCTTGACCTTTTAACTACTTAACATGCTAGTTTAGATTAACATACCTATTAAGTTAACCTATATATGTAGGCTATCTAGTAAAAACCTACTTCATAATATAGGCTACCTTGTAAGTTATTTAACTAAACATACAAAATTGATTACATTTAGTATGTTTAAATATAGTTTAAATAGGTTACCCTACTAATAGGTCAACTTAAGTAGCCTCATTACAAAATATTTTATCAAGTTTGTAACCACCTGAAGTTTGTGCGATTAAATGCAACTATGATGTGACATAATTATCATAGGTTAAATTTTTTTTAGCTTAAGAATGTTTCGGTTAACTTAAGCTAAATTAATAAGTAGTATAGGTTGACAAACAAATTCATCTTAAGTTAAGTTAAGGAGGTATGGGTCTAAGTCAGGTTAATAGGTAGTATGTAAGTTGATCTAGGTCAACCTAGGGTTGCTAAGGTTAATTCAAAACTAAATTTTTTAAATTTCATAACTTTATGTTGAATGTAATTAGTATAACAAAGTGTGATGGTACAATGGATGAAGATTTGAACCCCAAAGTGAAGGTGAGGGGTTCAAGTTTTCATTATTGCAACCTATGATACCTAGGCCATTTAGCTTAAATTAGGTAACCTAATTTAGGTTATTGGACTAAGAGTCCATTGTTTGTTTTTAATTTAAACAACCTAGCATAATTTAGGTAATTTAAGTTGCCTAGGATAGGTAGCTAGCCTAGCTAGGTTAAGTTACGTGGACTTTTGGCTAAATGAGTTAAGATAGGTTGTCTAGTGTAACTAAGTTAGGCTAAGTTGACTTTTGGTTTCATTAGCTACACGGGTTAAACTAGGTTGACTTATGGTCATGTGTAATGATTCATAACGTGTTTATAAATTTTTCACACATGTCATCCATCCATGAAGGCATCTTTTGTAATATTTAATTGAATAAAACAATTAAGTTGAGATGACATGCACTTTACATGTCATACCAAATTTAATGATGACATGAAATTTCATTATTATAAGAAAATTAAAAATCCTAATCATAAAAATGATTTGGCTTTGCAACTAAATGTCCTTTATTACTAATGCGTGAAACAACATGGGTTTAACAACTCATTAGTCACAAGTCGCATATTTCTTTCATGACTAATATGTAGTTGTAAAGGATAGTTACAAAACCCAAAATCTATTGTTGTATATCATGGCATTAATTAAATATGTTGGGTGGATTGAAAATAAATTTTAATTAAATTATCGGTGATTCTAAACAATTGTACTTTGTAATTGGGGTGTTGCCAACTATGAAAGGTTTGTTACAATGGTGAGGCATGATGAATATGGCTTCACTTGAGTGAATTTTGAATGATTCATCCCACTTTCAGCTCAATCATTTACATTTCCAATCCATATTGAATAGTAGAAGATGCAAGGTCATCAATGAATTGGACGGTTGTGTTGTGGCAAGAACTTCAGGGCCGAAAGTTATAATTTTCTAAAAACACTGATCTAAAGCTTCTATTGTTTGAATTGGGAAATAATGTTAACCATTATAGTTTGAAAGTGGAAAATCCCAAAAAGGAAGTAGCTACCCCCACCTTTCAAAATCATGTAATGGCTAGTTTGATGGTGAATTCATCAACCCAAACCAAATAATGGTTGAAGAGATGGCAATCTCTTTCGAACGTGAGGATGATGATGATGAAAGGAATGATGGATCTCCAACCATTAGATTTTGAAGGTGAGTTTTTTTCCTATTTAACATTAAGCATGTTCATTTGTTTTAGTACCAAGTTGCAAAGATTTTGGCCTTTATTCTAATTTTGATTGATTAATTCTAATTTTTGTAACATTTGAATACTACTACCTTCATCATTTTTCTAAGCTAGTTCAATGATTTTATTTGATTGGATGTGCGGGTGTGGGTGATAAATCATGACCATTTCATACATGCATGTTTGAGATGAAAAGGTTGGAGATGAAATGCTACTAATGTTGCTTGAAACATTTGGTATTCCTTTCATTTATATCTTTCACTGCAGTATTAGATTTTAGTTGATGGCATCATGGAAAATGGCATGATGAATTTCATAATTGTTTTCATTGTGTTTTGTTGGCACCTATAGTTGTTGTACATATAGCCAAATACATCTCTAGTTTATGGCATGCATGGCACCAACATTTCAATCAACTTTTCAAAACTCTAAATATGTTATGGAAGGTTCCCATTTTTTGTCATTATGTTGCTTCAAAATGTCACCAAGACCATGTTCAAAGGAAGTTATGCATAAAAACCTTTGTTAACAATGGTTACTTTTGAGGTGTGTCAACATTGTCCATCTTTTCCCCAAAAAATGCTTTTTGGTAGCATGTGACAAGTTGTCTTTGGTAAATGTTATTAATGAAAATAATGGACATTGTATTTTGCTAGGCAAGATGATTATTTTTTATTCCACACATACATAACATGAAATTTGACATGAACTAGCAATTTGTTACATGTTTCTTCTCCAAGCCTTGAACATGAAAACAATATGTTTTACATTCAAATGTGGCAAATCATCCAATTAGAAATACATAGAGTAATGTTTGTTGCTTGTTTTTTTAAACATGTTATTTTATAAGCTTCATTGGAAAGAGAAATTGTCCATGTGTCCTTAAGAAGATTTAGTCAAAATTGGTTAATTATAAACTATATGAAATATTAATCTTTAATTATCATTTTCTATGTTTGGCTACACCATGAAAACCAACTTGTATATGAATATGGTTATTTATACTCTTTTTATATTTTACCACAAATTCAATTCTAGTTACTAAAAGATCTTCCAACTCACTTCTTTTTCAAAAATTCAAAAATTATTTATATTGAAGTTTAACCACTAGATAAACTTGTTTTAATGAGCAAATTTCATTTAAAACAAATAAATCAAGGTTGTTATTAAAGTTTGTAAAAACCTCCATGGAGTTTTATTTGATTAAGCTTTTAGTCATTTTTACTTCAATTGTCACTTTTGAGAGCTACTTGACTAAGTGACCCATTTGACAATATAGTTAAATAGGTCACAATAGTCAATGACTAATCAAAATTGACATGGCTCATCAACTACCTATGGGTGTTGTCAAGTTGAACATTTGTGTCAATCGAGATGGACAAGCCAACCAAGTTGGCCATTTTGATGGGTCATGTTTTCTAGTAGTGATGGTTGACTACGGATGTATGTACAATGTGTACAAATCATTGTATAGAAAATCATTTTCAACTCACTTGCAACTATAATACAATCAAATGATTTTCTAATGTGGTAATTTATTTATTAATTCCTCATATTTTTAGGGGTGTAATTGCATATAATAATTGTAACACGCAAAGGATAGTTGCATAATAGTTGAATACAAGTTGTTTTTAAAACTTTAGTTGCAAGGCAATGTGATTTTGGTGGATGTATTTTTTCATAGTGGTTTGAATTGATACCCCAAACCTTAAGTGCCCTAAAAACTCTCACCCAATGCCTTAGGAATTGATGCCCTTCACATCTCACTCCCTCTCCTCTCCTACGGAAACCTTAAAGTGGACCTCTTTCAAACTTTTTTCGTGTTTTCACCAACTATCCCACTTATGCTTTCCTACACACAATTTTCGCAACGTTTACAAGCACCAAAAGTCCATGCATATTTGTAGGCTTGAAAATATTCTAGAAATCTCCAAATTTTTAACTTTCAATATATTTCTTTCCATAATATCATTGTCCTTCATTTTTCCAAAATTTGCCAAAATATATTGACTATTTATAAACAAAAGAACAAAAATGATTCTTTTTATAAAACATTCATGATACAGTAGAACCTGTCTAAGTTAATACTACCGGGACCGGGGGTTCTGTATTAATTTAGACATGATATTAATAAAGAGAGGGTCATTAAATAGTTCTTCGCTTGCCCATTTGTAACATTTGTACAGTAGAACCTGTCTAAATTAATACTGCCTAAATTAATAACTTGTGATAATTAATATGTGCCTGTGGAGTGCACTATAAAAAAATTCAGGACCGCCTGTGGAATATCAATTATTAACTATTGGAGGTTTATTGATAAATGTATGGGGCCCGACTTGGGACTGGACCACATATATTAATTATCATAGGTTATTAATTTAGGCAGTATTAATTTAGACAGGTTCTATTGTATACGTTTCCCCTCGATTAAAATAGGTCGAACGATAAGCTTCTCAAAGCATAAAACTTTTTAACACACATGTTTAAATTCTTGAAAATAAGATTTTGATACTAACCAATTATTATATGTCGATGTTAGTTTGATTAGTAGACTCATTGTTTTTAGTATTTTCACTTTCCATTTCATGAATTTCAATCGAGCCTTCATTTTCTTCTTGTTCAACACCTCCTTTTGTGCTCCATAATTTTGCCTATGTTGGATCTGTTGTTGCACCTTCTTCAAATTGAGTTTCCACAATTGGATTCAAGCTTAACATTCGCTTTGGCATTATGAATTTTTGTCTTTTTTGAATTAATCCAATTGAACCTATGTCTCATTTTCCTCTTGGATATCTTCCCTTTCACCTATGTGTATGCAATGCAATGCATAAACTTAAGTAAAAACAAATAGTGACAGTTTTTTCCTTATAATAACATAAATAAGTTGCAACCTATTTCCCACTAGAAAATTGAGATGTGTCGTTAGTAACAACTTACCTTACTGTTGGTACCACAATGTTGTTAATTTGAATTTCATTTTTCGGTCATGTACTATTTACATTCATTTATGATTAAGATTAATTTATATTGTTAAAGAAAAGGAAAATTATTTGAACAATATCAACATTTTGTAGCTAAATATAATGTTGATTAGTTACTATTTAGATTCCTTATAATCATGGCTTGTGAGCCTACACTTACATGAGATTTCTTGTTGATAGTAATAAAAAAATGTAATCATTTCATATTTTCAACTATAATGTGAATATAACTAATTTATAAAACCTTCTATAACTATATAAATATTTTTTAACATTGGTTATGAAATATAACAAAATAAAAGTCTTATTTGGGGAAGTTTTATTAAAAATATAAGTTATATAATTATATTTCTTTGTAGGAAGACAAATTAAATACCATATTTACAACATTTTATTTAAATGTTTACTTTCAAAAATGACTTTTTATCCAATTTCAACATTAATGGAGTCATATAAACTAATAGAAACAAGGATACAACATTTAGCACTATAATTTATATTTTCAATGTTCCATAATGCATAATTATACATGAAAACATGTTTTTCATAAAATACAAAAAAACCCTAAAAAAACACATTAAGTTACAATTCTATTCATGCAAGTTTTTTATATTCTAAAAAATATGCCTTCTTCTAATAATGAAAACAATTAATTATGCATTTTGAATGTAAAAATTGGATTATGTACCTACTTTTTATCAATTTGAATATATTGTATTAGGTCATATATATGGACTTGAAATGCATATTGTTATTCCTTAATAACATAGACATCCCATTAGGTCACATGTCCATTTATGAGTTGGTTTTTCCGAACCTACCTATACAAAACAATTGGTTTGCTTTAATTTGGCACCTTCAACCAAGAATAATTAACTAACATCAACCTTCTAAGTTTCATCACATACCAACACGAATGGGTAATTTGTGAATATGACAGTTCATTTCCATAGTTAAGGGTAAAAATGTTTTGCAAAGGTTTAATTGGGGTTCATACATTTGGATGACCATAAAATGGAAAAAAAAAGAAATTGTACATTTTTGTTGTTGGGTCAATCTTAACCGATATTTCATCATACTCACAAGCTCCCTGCTCATGCTCACAACCCCATGCGGTTGCAACGTTGCATAGTGTAGTGGAAATATAATTCACATTCCATAAATATCCATTTATGATATATCTAGGGTATTTTTTCACATTGCATGTTTTTTGTAGATTCATACCATTGCAACAAATTATTCAAATTCTATAGTTGTAAGATTTTCTAGCTCTTCCACATTGTATTGCACATTTAATTTTAAGCGATGGCATTTTTCCATGCAAAAGGGAAATATGATCTAACCATATTGGTTGGTGATTTTGGAATAGTTCACATCACAAAATAATGTATTTGTGCGATGTTTGGCTTTCAACCCAATTTGGTTCATGCATCTAAAGATGTTGCTTGTGTGAAAAACAATGTTGTCATTCATTCAATTTACCAAGTTCCTTCCTATGGTGCTCAAGGACTACATTGGATGGTTAATGTTGGAAAATATTGGATTGTTAGTGAAAACATGTTAAAGAATTTTCAAAATATTGTTTTAATGCCCAATAAATCTATGTTCATCACCAATGTTGCCATCTTGAATATTGAAGTGAAATGTGAACCTGAATATCCACTAACATACTATTAGTCATTAAACCCAATTTTAGAACCAAGATTTGTTGATTTTAACAATTCCTCCAACTAGGATGGGAATTTTTATTGTCAAGATTAATGTCTTTGAAATGTCTATGCCATTCCCTTCCAATGCACACTACTCCATCAATGCCCTTCAAAAGACATCCACTTCATATGAACCCACCGTCCATAACATTGTCATTTCCTTAAAGGCATGTTTCGCACCTTACATGCCTCCAATGAACTAAGGTCTTTAGGCTATAACACAAGGAAAATTAAGAACATGCATTTTCTTCCCATGACTTTCGATGGTGATGTTTTATTTGAGTTTTCCCCTATTCATCGACCAATGGGAGTTTTAAAATAAGGCATCAATATGAGAAAATCATGTTCATTGCTACTAATTTATATAGTTGTAATTTAGTTAAATTAGACATTTTTTAGTTGTGATCTAAATCTATTGGACATTTTTTTGTTATATCAAACAAGTTGCAGCATACATAATTTTCTCATAGTGCAAGGATAGGAAGTATGACTATTGCACTTGGTGCAAGGTGAAAACTACAAACATTAAAAATTCCTTTTGGTTTGGGATTTAGAATTACTAAATACTTGAGTCATTTATAATGTCAAAACAATTCATGTGTTGTGTTTTTCTCATCACGCTCTTGCAATGAAGTTGATTGGAACAATGACTTGTCTTTTGTTCCTCTAGTTCACCACATCATCCTTGACTCCTTAATATGTACCATTTCTTATAGGGTCTATGTTCATCTCCCTTCTACATGCAAATATGTTCATGTCGCATGTATTAAGTCGTGCTCAAGCTTCCCAATCTCAAGAGATAATGACCCCATTTGGGATGCACATGCATCCTATTGTTCAAGGCAAGTGTAGTAAGTTTATTGAGGAGATTTAAAACATGGTTGTAGGTCCAAAGTTTTGCGCACACCTAATGCCACATCATCCATAATAATTTTTGCCGCTAGTAAAACATTCCTATTGTATCACCTTTTCAATGACGATGGTGTATGTCCAATGGATTCTAAAAGGTGACAAACTGAATCAAACCATGTTAAAATTTGTGCCCCTTTGTTCCCTTAACATCGGCAACTTGATTTCATCATTCAATCATCATTTAGGGAACATGGGCTTTATTGATTCCATTATCACACTCAAGGCCCCAAGTCATTACAACTACATTCAAGAGTTGTTTTCATAGGCAACAAAATGGGTAAAAGGTTTATTTGTCCAAAATGTTGGTGGTTGGGGATGGCTATGGAGTTGATTTAGTGAAACGAATGCAACTTGGGGAGGATTTGTAGAATTCTTAGATGATGTTTGATCATATTAATGTGTTGAAGGTTTACTAGTAGAAATCAACCAAAATGTAACCACTCCATTTACGACTACATATGATTTGTAGTCGTTTGCGACTAAATTTGAGAATATTTGCAACTATAAGACCACATTTCAACTCTTTTGGTCATTCTCACAACTATGATGCAACTATTAGAAATTTCATCTTATTGGTTGGATCAATTTTACATTTATTTTCATCCATTAATAGCTTGATATGCCTCATTAGTTGCAATAGTCACCAAATTAGTTGCATCCTAAAGGTATTCTACAATGACATAGGGGTGTATTTTAATGTATGTACTAAAATTATATATATATAATATGCATACATATGTATATTGTTCATATAATGAATCTCAAAATTAATATTTGAACTTTGAATTTTTTATTCAAATCTGAAAATTGTTATTTCAATTGTTTAAAACATTATTTGAATTTCAAATTTTTGATTTGAATA
>Ga0209208_10000777_pt1 | contig 43244 bp, 38 predicted proteins | sample S1TSphfallax_3_FD_187694 | JGI IMG/M metagenome (GOLD analysis project Ga0209208, IMG submission 187694) | Host-associated microbial communities from peat moss isolated from Minnesota, USA - S1T2_Fd - Sphagnum fallax MG (SPAdes) (version 2) | ecosystem: Host-associated > Plants > Peat moss >...
GCCCCTGCCGGACCGCCCACCGCTGACGGCGGCTTCGACGCAACGAGGGCTGGTTCCCGTGGTTGCTCAGCGAGCGGCACGGGTTTTCCCACTTGCGGTGAGGACCGACGTGGCGACGAGGGATTCGGCGCCGACCGTCCCGGTTCGAGGAGCAGAACTTGCCCAATCGCCAGCTTGTAGTCAGAGCCGATATTGTTCCATTTCGCGAGCTCCCGGTAATCGAGGTTGTGACGCCAGGCGATGCTGTACAGGGTGTCATGCGCACGTACCACATAGCTGGCAGCGGCCCCGGTGGGCACCGGTGAGATCGACCGTGGCGGCGTCGCGCCAGCCACGGCGCCTGCGGGGCTCGGGCCGGCGGACCTCGTCCCCGCGGGCATCGCGCCGAGGGGCTCCGAACGGCGCTCGTCCGGCGGAAGATTCGATGTGGAAGCACACCCGCCGACCATCATGTAGCCCATCAATGCGACAACGCAGCCCGTCAACGCGACAACGCGCATCGATGCGCCAGGGATCAACGCAACGGCCGCCGCTCGCGTCGGACTCACCAAGAGCCTTCCGGGCTTCTATCGTTGCAACCCGGAGAGCAGCGGAACAAAGCTGACCGCTCCCAACGACTGTTTCTGCAGCCGCTTCTCGAGCCTCGTATAACGGATCAATTCCTGACGGCCTTCCGGGCCCACCGGCGCGATCAGACGGCCCCCTTCGACGAGCTGCTCGAACAATGCTGGCGGCACATCGTGGGGTGCGGCGGTCAGTAGAATGCCGTCATAGGGCGCACGCGCCGGCCAACCCAGGCTGCCATCCTCATGGCGACAGTGCACATTCCGGATGCGGAGTTCTCGCAAGGTACGTCGCGCCTTGCCGAGCAGGGTGGAAATCCGCTCGATGGTGTAGATTTCCTGCACCAAGGGCGCGAGTACTGCCGTCTGGTAACCGCAACCGGTGCCGATTTCCAACACCTTGGGGGTCGCTCCCCCCTCCAGCAGCGCCTCGGTCATGCGCGCGACGATGAAGGGTTGCGAAATGGTCTGGCCGAAGCCGATGGGCAATGCGGTGTCCTCATACGCGCGTGTCGCCAGTGCCTCATCCATGAACAGATGGCGCGGCACATTGCGGATCCGATCGAGGACCCGCTGGTCCTTGATACCCTGGTCCTGGAGTCTCTGCACCAAGCGCTCCCGCGTCCGCGCGGAAGTCATACCGATGCCGCTCAATCGGGGACCGTCCACGAAACTACTCAACCGGTTTCAACCAACGCTCGAGTTCAGGAATGGCGGCATGGCGGGTCAGGTCGATCTGCAAAGGCGTGATCGAGGCATAACCCGACGCGATCGCGTGAAAGTCCGTGCCGGGACCGGCATCCTGGCTTGCGCCGGCCGAGCCCACCCAGTAAACATCGCGGCCCCGCGGATCCTGCGCGCGCACGGCCCGCTCCGAGCGGTGACGGTTGCCGAGCCGAGTCACTTTGACGCCGCGCAGTGCGCCGTCCGGCAGGTCCGGCACATTGACGTTGAGGATCACCGCTTCCTGCAGGGGACTTCTCGTCATGCGTGTCACCAACTCGGCGGCAATGCGGGCCGCGCTCGCAAAATTGCGAGGACTGCCCGGCTCGACGCAGAGGGATACGGCAATCGCCGGCAGCCCGAGAAAGCGGCCCTCGACCGCCGCCGCCACCGTTCCGGAATACAACGTGTCGTCGCCCAAATTCGCCCCGTCGTTCACTCCGGACACGACGATGTCATGCTCGAAATCGAACAGTCCGGAAATCGCCACGTGCACGCAATCGGTGGGAGTTCCGTTGCAATAATACGAATCGTCAGCATAACGGCTGGCGCGAATCGGCGTGTCCAAGGTCAGCGAGTTGCTCGCGCCGCTGCGATTGCGATCGGGCGCCACGATGGTGACGGGTCCCAGAGAGCGGACCGCACGCTCCAACGCTGCCAGACCCTCGGCTTGATAGCCGTCGTCGTTGGAAAGAAGAATTTTCACAATATAGATCAAGCCCAAAGATGGCGGGTCGCGCCCTGCCGACTATACTGTAACGCTGGAATCCCTGCACCGATCGAGTCGTCAGCATGGCCAAGCACCGCAACCCCGGGACCGATGTGCCCGCTTCCGATGTGGATGACGCGGAGGTGTTTCGGGCCGCAGTCCGCGATGTCAAACCGATCAAGCAGACGGTACCCGATCAGGGTCTTGCCAAGGTCAAGCCGAGAACCCGGCGGCGCCGGGCCGAGCCGGCTGCACCGGATCTCGACGTCGATATGCCGCTGGTGAGCGATTCAGCGGCGAGCGGCATCACAGGATCGGACGCTCTGTCTTTCCAACGTGCCGGTGTGAGGACTCAAGTCGTCAGGCGCTTGCGCCGCGGACTCATCCCGATCGAAGCCGAACTCGATCTGCATGGCCTCTCACAGGCAGCGGCACGCGATCAATTGGCCGAGTTTCTGGCGTTGAGCCATGCCGGCGGGAGGCGCTGCGTGCGCATCATCCATGGCAAGGGATTCAGATCCGGTGCCCGCGGTCCCGTGCTCAAAGTAGCGGTCGATGGCTGGCTGCGGCGGCATCTCAACGTAATGGCCTTTACCTCGGCACGGGCGATCGATGGCGGCACCGGGGCGGTGTACGTCTTGCTGCGGGCATGAGGCGCGCGCGGGCTATGCGGTCAGATACAAGCCATCACCCTTGGTCGTCACGCTTCTTCATCACGCTTCGGGATTATTTTTCGCCCTCATCTTCTTCCAGCGCCGATGCATCCAAGACCGTAAGCTCGCAGATCTCGCGCAGCACGGCGGTGGCGAACTGACCTCGGCCGAGCACGAAGCTCAAGGTCACGCTGCCGGCCTCTTGCTCGCAGGCGAGTTCCCGCACCCTTGAGCGCAGCGCCCGACGTTCCTGTCTCAGGCCTTCGTGCTCGAGCAATTCTGCGACGGCGGACAAAGACCCTGCGGCCTCGCGCTCGAGACGCAGCGATGCGCCGGAACTCGCCGGATCCCCCTGCCCCCATAACGGTCCCGAAGGATGGATATCGAGAGTCCTGCACCGGCGCCGCAGGTCGTCGTCCATCGCAGTGACCAAGAAGTGACTGCCGCTTCCGTCGAGACTGGCCACATCGCCGACGGCCAGCTGATCCCAGTCGCCGGCAGCAACACGGCGCGCAAGCAGCCTGTTGAACAACAAGGAGCGCGCCGCCGAGAGCGCGAATGCACGCGACTCGCGGCCGCGCGGCGGCCGGCCGCTGACGGCCCAGTCATGGACCCGATCGAGGTTGCCGCCGCCGCGGCCGAATCTTTGTGGTCCAAAGTAGTTCGGTACACCACGGCTCTTGAGCAGCGCGAGCTTCTCTTCGAGTTGCCCTGCGGGCCAGATCGCCTCGCGCAGACGAATTTTGAATCGATTGCCCGACAACGCGCCGCGCTTCAATTTGCGCGCATTGCCCTGGACATCGAGCACCTTGAATTCAGTCGTTTGCACGGCCCGCCAGTAGTCGGCGCCGGTGGCGGCGGGCACACTGAACCACTGTCGCGTGACGGCGCGTCGATCCTTGAGTCCGGCGTAGCCGACCGCATCGACCCGTACCCCCGCGCGCAGGGCCAATTGTGCCGCCACCCATCGGGTGTTGGCATTTCTCTTCTCCACCGACAAGAGCCAATGGGCGCCGCTGCCGGAAGGCGCGAACGACAGCTCTTCCTCGACCAGAAAGTCGCCGGCTTCGGTGCGGAGCCGCGCTTGCGGCAACAGCGGCCCGAGCGCCCGCGGCGGCTCGAGAGCATCGCGGCGCCAGCTTGAGGCAGCGCCGTCGGTCGCGCTCACGGCGTCGGTGAGTCGAGCAACACGGCGGCGCTGGCGGCAAGTCCTTCACCGCGGCCGACGAAGCCGAGTTTCTCGGTGGTCGTGGCTTTGATGTTGACGGCACCCGCGGCGCACCTCAAGTCGGCCGCCAGGTTCTCCGCCATGGCAGCCCGGAACCTGCCGATGCGCGGCGCCTCTGCGAGCACCGTAATGTCGGCATTGACGAGCTTGAGGCCCGCCGCGTACATCTTGGCGGTCACTTCCCGCAGGAAGACCCGGCTGTCGGCGCCGCGAAAGCGGGGGTCGCTGTCGGGAAAATGCTGGCCGATGTCGCCCAAGCCGAGGGCACCCAGCACCGCATCACACAGCGCATGAATCACCACGTCGCCATCGGAGTGAGCCACCACGCCATGGGTATGCTCAATTCGGACGCCGCCCAGCACCACGTGATCGCCGGCACCGAAAGCGTGCACATCAAAACCTTGTCCGATTCGCATGCGATTCTGCTCAGTTCCTTTCAAGATGGCTTCGGCCATCGTCAAGTCTTCCGGACGGGTCACCTTGATATTGAACGGCGAACCGCGCACCAGCTCCGCCGGGAGTCCGAGCCTCTCCATCGCCTGCGCTTCATCGGTGACCGCAAGCCCCAAGCGCACGACCTCCTCGAGGGCCTGCTGCAACTGCAGGAAGCCGAAGACCTGCGGGGTGAGGGCCCGCCACAGACCGCTACGATCCACCGTATCGACGGCGATGCCGCCCCGTTCACGCTTCACGGTATCGACCACCGGTGCCGCCAGCAAGGCGCCGCTCCGCGGCTCCGCCGTCGGAGTCTCCACGGCATCGATCAGCGCAGTCAAATCGGCCGAGGTGAGACAGGGCCGCGCGGCATCATGCACCATCACCCAGTCGTCGGCGGCCGCCTCAGCCTCGAGTGCCTCGAGGCCGCTGAGCACGGAATCCTGGCGATCCGCGCCCCCGACAGCCGTGCGGATCTTGGCTCCAGCCGCCGCCACGGGAAGCGTCGACCAGCGCGTGTCGTCGGCGGCCAGTACCACGACGATACCCGCGACGCGCGGCTCGGCGAGCAGCGCCGCGAGCGACCATTCGATCACCGTGGCACCTTTCAAGGGAGCGTATTGCTTCGCGCCGCTGGCTGACGCCGACGCGAACCGCGAACCGCGCCCGGCGGCCGGTACGACCGCCCACAATCGCCGAACGCCGGACGCGGTCACTGCGCGCGGGCGGTGAGGGGCTTTGGAGCGACGGCGGCGGGCGCACCGGCGCCCGGCGCATCGGCGCCCGGCGCATCGGCGCCCGGCGCATCGGCAGCCGGCGCCGCGGCTGTAACGACCTGGTAGAAGGTTTCGTTGTTTCCTACCATGCCGAGATCGCTGCGCGCCCGCTCCTCGATGGCGGTCAAACCGCCTTTGAGATCATTCACTTCCGCCACCAATTGACGATTGCGTCCGCGCTGTTCGACGTTCGCGGCAGCCTGCGCCTGCACCGCCGCAGTCAGCCGGCGAACTTCCCGGACCCCGTGGTCCGAGACCCAGACACGGTACTGAAGCAGGACCAGGATCAATGCCAATATGCCAGCAAAAAGCCTCATAGCGACAGGAGCTTAGCACGGATACTTAAGGCTGAGTAGCCAGATTGATGCCTGCCCGGCCACACCAACCGCCACATCAACCGTCACGCCGCTCCGCCCTTGACCGCCAGCGCGTCCCGACCGGCGTAAACCGCGTCCGCAGCCAGCTCCCCCTCGATTCGCAGCAACTGATTGTATTTGGCGATGCGATCGGACCTCGACATGGACCCTGTTTTGATCTGCGTGGCACTGGTACCCACCGCAATATCGGCAATCGTGGAATCCTCCGTTTCGCCCGAGCGATGCGACACCACCGCGGCGTATTTCGCCTTGGCGGCCATGTCGATGGCGGCCAGGGTTTCGGTGAGTGTGCCGATCTGGTTGGGCTTGATGAGGATGGCATTGGCAATTTTCTTGGCGATCCCTTCGGCAAAAATCTGGGTGTTGGTAACGAACAGATCATCACCGACGAGTTGCACCTTGTGACCCAGTTTCCGGGTCAATATGGCCCATCCCTCCCAGTCGCCCTCACTCATCCCATCCTCGACGGTGACGATGGGATATCTGGCCACCAGACCATCGAGGTAGTCCGCGAATTCACCGGCAGTGAATTGCCGGCCCTCCGACTCCAGGTGGTAGACGCCGTCCTTGTAAAATTCCGTGCTGGCTACGTCGAGCCCTAAATAGATGTCGCGGCCCGCACGATAACCTGCCTTGTCGATGGCCTCGAGGATGATGCTGAGCGCGGCTTCGTTGGACGGCAAATCCGGTGCAAAACCGCCCTCGTCGCCGACCGCCGTATTGAGTCCCCGCGAATGCAGCACCTTCTTCAAGGTGTGAAAGACTTCGGCGCCATAGCGGAGCGCCTCGGACAGGGACGGCGCGCCGATCGGAAGAATCATGAATTCCTGGATGTCGACGCTGTTGTCCGCGTGCGCGCCGCCATTGATGATGTTCATCATCGGCACCGGCAGAGTGAGCCTGCCGGGTCCGCCCAGATAGCGGTACAACGGCAGCTTGCGATCGCGGGCGGCGGCATGTGCGGCCGCCAGTGACACCGCGAGGATGGCGTTGGCGCCGAGGTTTGCCTTGTTCAGGGTGCCGTCCGCCGCGATCATCTTGGCATCGAGGCCGCTTTGATCCTCGGCGTCGAGACCCACCACCAGCCCCTTGAGCGTCGAGTTCACATGCGCCACGGCATTGCGCACGCCCTTGCCAAGGAAACGCTTCGGGTCACCATCGCGCAGCTCCACCGCCTCGCGTGAGCCGGTGGATGCTCCCGAGGGCACGGCGGCCCGCCCTACCACGCCGGACTCCAGGGTGACATCTGCCTCGACGGTGGGATTGCCACGGGAATCGATGATTTCCCTACCGCGCACATCGACGATACGACTCATAACAACGACTCCTCGAATGGTTTCTTCTTGACGGCGAGATCCAGCTCCACCAAGGTCGACAGCAGCGATGCCATGCGATCGAGCGGCCAGGCATTGGGACCATCGGACAGGGCGTTGGCGGGATCAGGATGGGTTTCCATGAAGAGCCCCGCAATGCCGGCGGCAACCGCGGCACGTGCCAATACCGGGACGAATTCGCGTTGACCGCCGGATGAGGCGCCGCCGGCGCCGGGCAATTGCACCGAATGGGTCGCATCGAAGACCACCGGGCAGCCGGTTGCACGCATGACCGCGAGCGAGCGCATGTCAGACACCAGGTTGTTATAGCCGAAGGAGAAGCCGCGTTCGCACACGAGGATTTGCGTGTTGCCCGTCGAGCGCGCCTTGTCGACCACGTTCTGCATCTCCCACGGCGACAGGAACTGACCCTTCTTGATGTTGACCGGCTTCATCTGCGCCGCAACGTTGACGATGAAGTTGGTCTGCCGGCACAAAAAGGCGGGCGTCTGCAATACGTCGACGACGGCGGATACCTCGGACAGCGGTGTGTCCTCGTGCACGTCGGTGAGCACCGGAACGCCGATCTGTTGTCGCACCCGGTCGAGCGCCTTGAGACCGGCCTCGATCCCCAGCCCGCGAAAACTCGAGATCGACGACCGGTTGGCCTTGTCGAAGGACGCTTTGAAAATGTAGGGAATGCCGAGTGCCGAGGTCAACTCATGCAGGCGACCTGCCACGTCGACGATGAGCGCCTCGCTCTCGATGACACAGGGACCGGCGATCAAGAAGAGGGGACGATCCGCCCCGACCTCGTAAGGCCCGAGCCTCATGCCAGGGCGCTCATACCGGGCCGCTCGTATGGGGCGCTCTAGCGAAGCGCCCTATCAATGCGCTCACGCGGACGGGCTCATGCCGTCGCCCGCCCGGGGCGCAGCGCAGCGCGGTATTCGCGCGCCGCGCGAATGAATCCGCTGAACAATGGATGTCCGTCGCGTGGAGTCGAGGTGAACTCCGGATGGAACTGGCTCGCCACGAACCAAGGATGGTCGCCCAATTCGATGAATTCCACCAAACCGTCGGCGGAAAACCCGGAGAAAGTCATGCCGGCGTTCGCGAGCTCCTCGAGATAATTATTATTGAACTCATAGCGATGCCGGTGCCGCTCGAAGATCGAGTCACGGCCATACAACGAATGCACCAGCGATCCCGGCTTGAGCTGCGCCTCCTGGGCCCCGAGGCGCATGGTGCCGCCCAAGTCGGATTTTTCGTCGCGCACCTGTTGACCGCGCGCCAGGTCCTGCCACTCGGTGATGAGGGCGATGACCGGATGAGTGGTGGCGCGGTCGAACTCGGTACTGTTGGCACCTTTGAGGCCGAGCACGTTGCGCGCATATTCGATGATGGCGAGCTGCATCCCCAAACAAATGCCGAGATACGGAATGCGATTTTCGCGGGCGTACCTGATCGCCTGGATCTTTCCCTCGATACCGCGGTCACCGAATCCGCCGGGCACGAGGATGGCATCCATGTTGGCGAGCGCCGCTGATCCTGAGCGCTCGATGTCCTGCGACTCGAAATAATGAATATTGACCCGGGTGCGGGTTTTGATGCCGCCGTGCATCAGCGACTCGTTCAGCGAAATATAGGAATCCCGAATCTGGACGTACTTGCCCACCATGCCGATGTCGACGACTGCCTCGGGGTTTTGCTTCGCTGCGACCACGCCGCGCCATTCGGAAAGATCCGTGGGCGGCACTTCCAAGCGCAGCTTGTCGACGACGATGTCGTCGAGGTCCTGTTCATGCAGCAGCATGGGAATCTTGTAGATGTCGTCCGAATCCACGGCCGAGATCACCGCCCGCTCCTCCACATTGGTGAACAGAGCGATTTTCCGCCGTTGTTCGTTCGGCAACTGCTGGGCGCAACGACAGAGCAGGATGTCGGGCTGTATGCCGATGCCGCGCAGCTCCTTGACCGAATGCTGGGTGGGCTTGGTCTTGATTTCGCCGCCGCCGCCGACGACCGGCACCAAGGTCAGGTGCATGTAAAGCACATGGTTGCGGCCGAGTTCAACACCCATCTGCCTGATCGCCTCGAGGAACGGCAGAGATTCGATATCGCCCACCGTGCCGCCGATTTCCACCATGCAAACATCGGCATTGCCGGCGCCCATGCGTACCCGGTACTTGATTTCATCGGTGATGTGCGGAATGACCTGTACCGTCGCGCCGAGATAATCACCCCGTCGCTCCTTGGCGATCACACGCTCATAGATGCGGCCGGTGGTGAAGTTACTGTTGCGGCCGGTGGTCGTGCGAACGAATCGCTCGTAGTGGCCCAAATCGAGATCGGCTTCAGTGCCGTCGGCGGTGACGAACACTTCGCCGTGTTGAAACGGGCTCATGGTGCCGGGATCCACGTTGATATACGGATCGAGCTTCACCATGCTCACCTTGAGACCGCGCGCTTCGAGAATGGCGCCCAAGGAGGCGGAAGCAATCCCCTTGCCCAGCGAAGAAACCACGCCGCCGGTGACGAATACGAATCGTGTCATGAGTGGTCACCGCCGATTAAAGAAAATCCCCACGCGTTGCTGTCAAGCGCGAAGACACAACATCATGGGAAATACTGGAATACGACGGGAGTTCAGATTACCAGATCGCCACTCGCGCGACAATCTTGCGTTCACATCAATCGTGGCGCGTCCCGCCAATGACAACCGATGCCGGCGGCTTCCGGCGCGACGCACCAGCGCGCATCGACCCACAGATCGCCAACCGCGACGAGGTCGCTTCCGGCATAGACCAGCGGCAGCGCATCTCGCATCCAGGGCAATACTCCCCAGGATTGACAGAGGTTCTTGAGGGTTTGCGTCCGGCCGCGCCGCTCCGGGCGCAGGCTTTCGCCGCCCTGCCGCCGGCGCACCTCGAGGAGCGGCGGCATCCGACTGGGATCGAGGCCCCCGGCCCGCGGTACCCACTCGAGCCTGCCCAGGGAGGGTCCGAGGCCAAGCACTGCGCCCGGCGCTGCGCGCCACTCGCGAGGCTCGCCGAGCGAAGGCAGCTCTCCCGCCGTCAGGAACACGCGGTCGCGGTAGCGGCGCAGGGCATGCTCCGCCCAGGTGATGGCCGGGAGCTGATCGGCATCGGCTTCGAGCACCTGACGCAGTGCTTCGGCGAGCCGTGCGGTCGACGGCGGCTGCGCCCCGGAGTGCGTGATCCAATGACGCAGGACAAGCAGCCGCTCCGCCGGCGACAACGTCCGCAGGCCCCGGACCGACAGCGCGTTGCCGTCGCGCAGAGGTTGCAGCGCCCGCGCCGCCGACGCGTCCAGCAATTGCTGCGCCTCGGCACAGTGCGCCGCCGCACGCGACAAGGCAATCGTCGCACCCGGCCAACGGGCCGTGATCTGCGGCCACAGTGCGAGTCGCAGATAAGCACGATCGAATCGTCGGTCGAGATTCATCGGATCGAGCACGGCGCGCACAGCGCGTTCGGCAGCGAAGGTCTCGAGGTCATGGCGCGTGACACCGAGCAACGGCCGCAGATGCCAGCCGGAGGCCCAGGGTCGGCACACCGGCATCGCGGAGAGGCCCTTCAAGCCCGCCCCGCGCAAAAGCTGCAGCAGCAGCGTTTCGGCCTGATCCTCCGCGTGGTGCGCAGTCAACAGACATTCCCGTGGCGCCATTTGCGAGGCCAGGGCGCGATAGCGGGCGGTGCGCGCCGCCGCTTCGAGCGAAGCGCCGGGCGCAGTGTCGACCTCGATGCGAAGCACGGTCAGCGGAACACCGAGATCCTGGCAGAGTCGCTCGCAGCCGCGCCGGAAATCCTCCGCGCCGGCTTGTAAGCCATGATCGACGTGAACCGCCCGCACCGGCAAATCGAGAAAACGCGGGCCTCCCGGCTGCACCAGCGCCGTCAACAAAGAGGAAGAATCGCCGCCGCCGCTCAATGCGACGATGAAACCCGACGTGCCCTCGGGCACGTGGGCCTCGAGAAGCGACTGCAGCAGGGCCGCCGAAAAACCCCTCGCCGCCGGCGGCGGATGATGAGGCTCGCTCCCGGGAGCCGCACCCAAAGGAGCCTCAATCCTAGCCATCCCGAAAGACGCCGAACCCTCGCAGTCGCGCCTGGCGTGCATCCAGCAACGTGGTAACCGGCTGGTTACAAAGCTCACCCAAATGCTTGATCATGCTCTGCTTGAGATTCTCAGCCATGGCCTGCGGATCGCGATGCGCTCCGCCATGAGGTTCCTTCAGTACCTCGTCCACCAAACCGAGCTTCTTCAAGCGTTCCGCGGTCCCACCCATGGCGTCCGCCGCGGTCTCCTTTTTGTCCGTGCTCTTCCAGAGAATCGATGCGCAGCTCTCGGGAGAGATGACGCCGTAGACACTGAATTGCAGCATTAAGAGACGGTCGCATACGCCGATCGCGAGAGCACCGCCCGAGCCGCCTTCGCCGATGACGATGGAGAGTACCGGCGCTGCAAGGTTCGACATTTCGAACAGATTGCGCGCGATCGCCTCACTCTGTCCCCGCTCCTCCGAGCCGATACCCGGATACGCGCCGGGCGTATCGATGAGCGTGATCACGGGTATCCGGAAGCGCTCGGCCATGCGCATCAGACGCAGCGCCTTGCGATAGCCCTCGGGTTTCGGCATGCCGTAGTTACGGCGCACCCGTTCCTTGGTATCGCGACCCTTCTGTTGACCGATCACCATGACGGGCATGCGCTCGAGCCGCGCCAGACCGCCAACGATGGCCAGATCATCGCTGTACATGCGATCACCATGCAGTTCGTGCCAGTCGGTGAAAATCATCGACACGTAGTCGAGGGTGTAGGGACGCTGCGGGTGGCGTGCCAGCTGCGTGATCTGCCAGGGTGACAGGTTTGCAAAAATGCTGGTGGTCAGCGCGCGGCTCTTCGATTGCAACCGCTTGACCTCCTCCGAGATGTTCACACTCGCATCGGTCCCCAGGAAGCGGAGCTCTTCGATTTTCGCTTCGAGTTCAGCGATCGGTTGCTCGAATTCAAGAAAATTCATTGCCATGAAGAGCTTTCCTCGCCACGAAATTCACTGCGCGGACCATACACCAAATGCCAACCGTCGCGCCCTACCAATGCTGTCAGTTTATCCAGCAACTCGCGGGTGGGCCGGACCGACCATGCATCCGCCAGGTTGAGCCTCCCTGAGTAGCCGTCCCGGCTGACGACCACGCTGATCCCGCAAGGCCCGCGCAGATACGGCTTCAGCATGTCTTCGAAGCGATTCATGCCGCTGGGACCTTCGAAGACCGCCGGCCACTTGAGCCAGAGGCGCCGCGCAAACCGTTCGCGCGCGCGATCGATGTCGAGCAGCGACTTGGCCTGCAGCCGCCATGCCTCGATGAAATCGTCGTAGCGCAGGGTACCCTCGATCACCAGGATGGCGTCCTTGACGATGATGTCGCGGTGTTGCTGGAAAATCTCCTCGTACAGACTGACCTCCAAGCGGCCGGTGCGATCATCCAGAATCAACGTCACCCGATTCGGACGGCGCCGAATCTCAAGAACGAGGCCGGCAACGGTCGCGGGTTTGCCGGCCGTCCAAGTCCGCTCGCCGCCCACCGCGGACGCTCTGCTCGTCGCCGGCCGTGGGCCGCCGACCTCCGCCAAACGTGCACCGGCCAGAAACTTCAAATCCTGCTCGTAGGGGGTGATCGGATGCCCGGTCAGAAACAGACCCAGTGTCTCACGTTCGCCGGTGAGGCGCTGCGCGTCGCTCCACTCCGGCAGCACAGCATCCTCGGCTGCACTCAAACCGAACAAATCCACCTGGCCGACCCGAAATGCCCGCGAGTTCTGTTCGCCCAGGTGCACCGCCCGATCGAGCTGATCGGTGAGCGTGGCTCGATTCGCTCCGATCCGATCCAAGCTCCCGGAACGGATCAGTGCTTCGAACACCCGCCGGTTGACTCGTTGCAGGTCGACGCGTCGGCAAAGATCCGGCAGGTCTCGATAGGGCCCTCGTGCCGTACGCTCCTCCATGATCGCCTCCACCGCCGATGCTCCCACTCCCTTGATGGCGCCCAAGCCATAGCGGATGCTGCCCGGTCCGGACACCTTGAAGGCATAGACCGATTCATTGACGTCGGGCGGCTCGATGGTGAGCTGCATGCGTTCGCACTCATCGATGAGCGTGACCACTTTGTCGGTCTTGTCCATGTCGGAGGAGAGCACCGCAGCCATGAAGGCTGCCGGGTGATGCGCCTTGAGCCAGGCGGTTTGGTAGGAAAGCAACGCGTAGGCGGCCGAGTGGGACTTGTTGAAGCCGTAGCCGGCGAATTTCTCCATCAAATCGAAAATCATCGTGGCCTGCGCTTCGGCGACGCCGCGCGTGACCGCACCGGTCACGAATACCGATCGCTGCTTGGCCATTTCCTCGGGCTTTTTCTTGCCCATGGCCCGTCGCAGGAGGTCCGCGCCGCCGAGCGTGTAACCGGCCAGGATTTGCGCGATCTGCATCACCTGTTCCTGGTAGAGGATCACACCATAGGTGGCCTCGAGCACGGGCTTCAAATCAGGGTGCAAATAGTCGATGGTCGCGCCGCTGGTGTCGTGCTTGCGCGCAATGAAGTCATCCACCATGCCCGATTGGAGGGGGCCCGGTCGGAATAACGCCACCAGGGCGACGATGTCGCCGAATCGATCGGGTTGCAGACGGCGAATCAGATCTTTCATGCCACGCGACTCGAGCTGGAATACGGCAGTTGTCCGGCAGCTCTTCAACAACTGGTAGGTCGGCGCGTCGTCCATCGGCAGGGCGCTGACATCCACCGGCGGCTCGCCGGTGCGCGCACGCTCGGCATTGATGTCGCGCACGGCCCAGTCGATGATGGTGAGCGTGCGCAGGCCCAAAAAATCGAATTTCACGAGGCCGGCCGCCTCGACGTCGTCCTTGTCGAACTGGGTGACCGGCGTCGTGCCGCCTTCCTCGCAATAGAGCGGCGTGAAGTCCGTGAGCACCGACGGCGCGATGACCACACCGCCCGCGTGGGTCCCGGCGTTGCGTGCCAACCCTTCGAGGTTGCGGGCCAGGTCGATCAATTCGCGCACCGCCTCGTCGCCGTCATACAAACGGCGCAGTTCCTCCTCCTGGCCCAAGGCCTTGTCCAGCGTGATGCCGATCTCGAACGGAATCAGCTTCGCGATCTTGTCCACGTATCCGTAGTTGTGACCGAGCACCCGGCCGACGTCGCGCACGACCGCCTTGGCCGCGAGAGTGCCATAGGTGATGATCTGCGAGACGCGCTCCCGGCCATACTTGTTGGCGACATACTCGATGACGCGGTCACGGCCCTCCATGCAGAAATCGACGTCGAAATCCGGCATCGAGACCCGTTCGGGATTCAAGAACCGCTCGAACAGCAAATCGTGTTCGATGGGATCGAGATCGGTGATGCCAAGAACGTATGCCACCAAGGAGCCCGCGCCCGAACCCCGCCCCGGCCCGACGGGTACACCATTGCCACGGGCCCAGCGAATGAAATCGGCGACAATGAGAAAGTAACCGGCGAACCCCATGCTGCAGATGACACGGAGTTCGAGCGCCAGCCGCTCCGTGTAGGTACTTACGTCCGGTACCACCCCGCGCAGCGCCTGGGCCTGGGCCAACCGCTCCTCGAGGCCGCGCTGCGACTCTTCGCCCAGGTAGCGCTCCGTGGTGTTGCCGGCGGGCACCGGATAGGCCGGCAGCATCGAGGCTCCCAATGTGATCTCGAGCGAACACCGTTTCGCCACCTCCACGGTGTTCAAGATCAGTTCCGGCGCATCCGCAAAGAGTTGCGCCATCTCCGCCGGAGTCTTGAGATACTGCTCTTCCGAATAGCGGCGAATCCGGCTCGCATCGGCAAGCTGTGCGCCGTCATGAATGCATACCCGGGCTTCGTGCGCCTCGAATTCGGCACGGGTGAGGAAGCGCACATCATTCGTCGCGACGGCTGCCACGCCTTGCTCATAGGCGAGATCGAGCACCGCCTCTGCATAAGCCTCTTCGCCGGCACGTCCGGTCCGTTGCACTTCCAGGTAGAAACGATCGCCGCACAGCGCCTGCCAGCGGGCGAGACAGCGCAATGCCTCGTCATCCTTGCCACGCGCGATCGCCTGCCCGATGTCGCCCTCATGACCGCCCGACAATACGATCAAGCCGGCGAGCATGTCTCTCTGCAGCCAGGATCGTTCCAGCATCGGCGCACCATGTCGCTGACCTTCCAGGAAAGACCGCGTCACCAATTGGGTGAGATGGCGGTAGCCGGCCAGATTCTGGCACAGGAAAACCACCCGGGCCGGAGCGAGGCCCTCGGAGCGGATCAAGGCATCGACGCCGATCAACGGCTTGACGCCGGCGGCGAGCGCTTCCTTGTAGAACTTGACCATGGCGAAGAGATTGCTCTGATCGGTGAGCGCCACGGCCGGCATGCCGGCCGCCGAGACCGCAGCCATCAATTCCGGAACGCGTACGATGCCATCGAGCAGCGAGTACTCGGTATGCAATCGTAAATGAACGAACGGATTCACGTCGTCAGCTCCAGCGAGGGCTCGAAGTCATCCGCGGCCAAATCCCGCTCATCCCCGCCAGGCCCTGCACCCTCCTGGCCGCTCACCGGTGCAAACGATCGACGGTGCAAGGGACAGGGTCCATGCAGCGCCAGCAGCCGCCGATGAGTGCCGGTGCCATAGCCTTTATGGCGCGCGAACTCATACTCGGGATAGATGGCGTGCATCGCCACCATATAACGATCGCGGGCGGTCTTCGCCAGAATCGAGGCGGCGCCGATGGCCTTGAGGGTGGCGTCGCCGCCGACGACCGCGCGCCCCTCGAGCGGTGCCCCCAAATCGTTGAGACAGGGCAGGCGGTTACCGTCCACCAACACCAGGTCGGGCGGGCACGTCATCGCGAGGATCGCCCGGCGCATCGCCAGGAAGGTGGCCTGCAGAATATTGAGCGAATCGATTTCTCGAGCATCAGCCCAACCGATGCCGAAGCACAGCGCGTGCCGGCGAATCTCGACCTCAAGACTCGTGCGCGCCTCGGCCGTCAAGACCTTCGAGTCGGCAATGCCGCGGATCCGCCGGCCTTGCCTCAAGATGACGGCTGCGGCAACCACAGGCCCGGCAAGCGGCCCCCGACCGGCTTCGTCGACACCCGCTATGCGATTCACGCGACACTCCTCCGGCGCCCTGCCAGCGCCAGTACGGCCCGCGCGGCGCTGGCGCTTGCGCCCTGCTTCAGATCGGAATGAATCCGTTGGAACTCACCTTCCAATGCGCCGCGCCGGGAGCTGTCGTCGAGCCACATCAAGAGTTCCGCTCCGATCGCATCGGTAACAATTTCCTCTTGAAAATACTCGCCGACGACACGTCGATCTGCAAGTAAATTCGGTTGCGCGAAAAACTTGGATTTCACCAGATTCAGTCGCCGGACCAGCCACGCAGTCAAGGCTCCCAAGCGATAGACGACGACCATCGGCCGTTTGCACAGCGCGCACTCGAGGCTCGCCGTACCAGAAGTCACCATGGCCACGTCGGCGGCGATCAGCGCCGTCTGCGCCTGACCGTCGATCATTGCCACCGGCAGCTTGGGTGCGATGCGCTTGAGCGCGGCACTGAAGATCTCCCGCGCGGCCGGCGTCGCCATCGGCGCAATGAACTCGAGCGCCGGCCGCTGCGCCGCCATCCACTTGGCCACGCGGACGAAATCATCCGCAAGCCGGGTCACTTCACCGCGCCTGCTGCCCGGCAGCAGCGCCACGATTTGCGCAATGACGGGCAATCCGAGTGCTCGGCGCGCCGCTCCTCGATCGACGCTCACGGGTATGGCATCGGCGAGAGGGTGGCCGACGAATTCGGCAGCAATACCCTGGCCATCGTAGAAGCGTTTTTCGAATGGCAGCAGACAAAGCACCAGATCGATGGTCTTGTGCATGGTTTGCGCACGGCGCTGCCGCCAGGCCCACACCTGGGGACTGACGTATTGCACCGTCGGGATGCCCGCCGCATGGATCGCACGCGCCAGGCGCAGGTTGGTGTCGGGGGCGTCGATGCCGACGAACACATCGGGGCGCGCCGCAATGAAGGAACGCTTGAGCCGCCCGAGCAGACGCACCAGGCGGGGCAGGTCACGCAGGACTTCGAACAACCCCATCACGGCCAGCGATTCGGATGGCTCCCACACCTGGCAGCCCGCCGCCCGCATCTTCGGTCCGGCAACACCGAAAAACTCCGCATCAGGGACGAGATCGCGCAGCCCATGAATCAATCCCGCGCCGAGCGTGTCGCCTGACGCTTCCCCCGCCACCAGACCTACCCGCAGCGGCATCTATCGGACGATGCTGCGGGAGCTGCGCCTGATGAAGTCGACGAACGGGCGGATCTCCGCCTGCGTGACCGCTGCCTTGTCGAGCTCCTCCAATGCCGTATTGAGCTTCAATCCCGAGCGATAGAGGATCCGATAGGCGCGGCGTATGTTTAGAATCTGTTCGCCGCTGAAACCCCTTCGCTGCAGGCCGACGACATTCACACTATGCGGCTCGGCGGGCTGGCCCACGGCCATGACATACGGCGGCACGTCGCGGGTCACCGCGGCGTTGTTGGCAACGAAGCAATGGGCGCCCACCTTGGTGAATTGATGCACCGCCGACAGGCCGCCCAAGATGGCGAAATCGTCGACCTCGACATGCCCGCCCAAGGTCGCGACGTTCGACAGCACGATTTGATTGCCCAGTCGGCAGTCGTGCGCCACATGCGAATAGGCCATCAATAGGTTGTCATTGCCGATTCGCGTCACCCCGTCGCCCTGCACGGTGCCGCGGTTGATCGTGGCGAACTCACGGATCACGTTGCGATCGCCGATCTCGAGCCGCGTCTCCTCACCCTGGTACTTCTTGTCCTGCGGATCCTCTCCCACCGAGGCGAACTGAAAGATCTTGTTCTGGACGCCGATTCGGGTTGGCCCCTTGACCACGACATGAGGACCGATCCAGGTTCCGGCACCGATGACGACGCCGGCGCCGATGATGCTGAACGGCCCGACCTGCACTCCCTCCGCGATGTCCGCCTGTGGCGATATCACCGCGCGCGCATCGATCATCCCGCATCTCCGCTGGCGGGCGGCTTCTTTGGTTGTGGTGACTTCGACTCGGGCACCACCATGATCTCGGCCGATGCCACCTCCTGGTTGTCCACCTCCGCGATGCAGGCGAACTTCCAAATGCCCTTGAAGGCCCGCTTCAGCACCACCTTCAGGATCAGTTGATCACCCGGCTCGACCGGTTTACGAAAGCGGGCATGATCGATGGCGACGAAGTAGAAGCGCGTGTCTTCGTTCGGAACGACCGCCGCCGTGGTGAATGCGAGAATGCCTGACGCCTGCGCCAAAGCCTCGATGATCATGACACCGGGCATCACCGGGCGATGCGGGAAATGACCGGGAAAGAACGGCTCGTTGAACGTGACGTTCTTCAGCGCATGCACGTACTTGCCCGGCTCGCAGGCGAGTACCCGATCCACCAACAAGAAGGGATACCGATGCGGCAGCTGCCGCATGATCGCTTCGATATCCATCTTGAAGGGTTCCACCATCATCGCTCCTTTTCACCGAATCTTCGCAAATGTGCCACCATCCGCCGCCACGAACGCGTGGCGACCGTCGGCATGCCGCTGGAATAGCTGCCGGGCTCCCGGATCGACGCGCTCACCAGACTGCATCCGGTGACGGTGACGTCGTCCGCAATGGTCAAATGACCCGCAAATCCCACCATCCCACCGATCATGCATCGCTGCCCGATCACAGTGCTGCCGGAGATCCCCGTACACGCCGCGATTGCCGTGTGGGCGCCGATGACCACGTTGTGCCCGACCTGGATTTGATTATCCAGCTTCGCGCCGTTGCCCAAGATCGTGTCCTCGATGGCCCCGCGGTCGATCGTGGTATTGGCGCCGATTTCCACATCGTCGCCAATGCGCACGCCCCCCACCTGGGGCACCTTGCACCACGCGCCGCGATCAGGCGCAAAGCCGAAGCCGTCGGCGCCGATGACCGCACCGGTATGCAGAAGACAGCGCTCGCCGATGCGCACTCCCCGATACAACGAGACGCGCGGCATCAGCCGCGAGTCGTTGCCGACGCGGGCCCCGGACTGGATGGTACACCCTGCGCCCAAGGCCACGCGCTCGCCGATGTCGACATCCGTCTCGATGACGCAGAGCGGTCCGACGGAGGCGGATGACGCGACCCGCGCACCGGGCGCCACGACGGCACTGGGATGAATGCCGGCCGTGACGACCGGAGCGGGGTACAACAGCGTCGCGATTCGGGCGTAAGCGAGATAGGGGTTGGCATCGACCAAGGCCGCCACCGGACACTCCGGCGCATCGGCCGGCGCCACCACGACGGCGGAGGCGCGGGTTCCGGCAAGATGCTTCCGGTAACGCGAATTCGCCAGAAAACTCAAGGCTCCCGGGGTGGCCTGCGACAGGGTGGCCACACTCGTGACCCGAACCTCAGGGTCACCGTGCAGTTCCAGACCGAACCGCACAGCCAGCGACCCTAAGCTGTATTCCACCATCGGCCATCCCAAAGGAGCGGTGGCGATCCGGCGATTACTTCGGAGTGGTCGACGGCTTGCCGCTTCCGGCGGGTGCCGCGGTCGCAGGAATACTGGCGGGCTTGGTCGCCAGAACCGCGAGAATGTTCGAGGTGATGTCGAAACTCGGCTTCGCGAAAAACACTCCCTCGCCGAGCACCAGATCGAAGCCATTGGCGGCCGCATAAGTCTGTATTTCGCCCACCAGATAGCGCTGCACCTTGCCGATTTCCTCGTTTCGCCGGGTCGACGCATCGTCCTGGAACTCGCCCGCCTTGCGTGAGAACTCCCGCTGCTGATCGCGCAGGTTCTTCTCTTCCTTGGCACGGTCCGCCTCGGCCATCACGGCGCCTTCTTTCTGCAGCTTATCGTCCTTCGCCTTCAAGTCGTTCTGCATGGTGAGCAGCTCACGGCGTCGCGGGGCGAACTCGTTCTCGAGGGCCTGCATCGCGGTCTTTGTCTGCGGCGCTTCCTCGAGCAGCTTCTGAAAGTTGACCACGCCCATCTTGACTTCCGCACTTGCCTGGCCGGCGACCAACACGCCGCACAGGCAAAGCGTCAAGAACGAAATACTGCGATTGAAAGTCGACATGTTGATCTTTAGGACCTCGAGTGATGGGTCAAAATGCTTGACCAATGGAAAACTGAAAACGCTCCGTTTCGTCATTGAATTTCACCGTGTTGCCCGGCGACGCATTCAATGGAACACCATAGGAGAACCGGAACAACCCCAGCGGGGCAAGCCACTGCACCGCGATGCCGGTCGATCTCTTTAGGTTATCATAAGCGAAGTGGTAAGTGACGGGGGTAATGTCGTCCTCGCCCAAGAATTTGACTTTGTTTCCCGTCTGAAAGACGTTTCCCAGGTCATAAAACCAGCTGATGCGTGCCGCGCTCTTCCACTTGTCGGGTACCGGAAAAATCATCTCCAGCCGATCCACCACACGCATGTTGCCGCCGTAGGGATTGCCGATGCCGATGTTGTCGCGCGGTCCCAATGTGCTCTCACGGAAGCCGCGCACGCTGTCGGGTCCACCGGCGAAATAATTGAGATAGGGCGGCAGCGCCGTCGTCCTGCCGATCGGCTCGGCGTAGTCGAAGGTCGAGTTGAACGACAACAGCCACTTCTTCCACAGCGGGATGTACTGCAGGTACTGGAAGTTGGTCGCGTAGTATCGGACCGAGGAGAGCGGCAACGCATAGCGTCCCGACACCGCCAAGTGGAAGCCCTTATCCGCGAACAACGCCCGGTTGCGGGTGTCGAAATTCCATCCGGCCGTGAGTTCGTAGGTGTAGAAATCGGTGCCATACACCGTATACGGAGTGTCCAACGAGTTCACGACCCCGTCGCCGTTGGTATCGGTGAGATCGCGGGTGAAGGTGGAACCGTTCGACCGGACCCAATCGACCGCTTGTTGCGCGCTGTAGCCTTCCGAAACGACCAGGGTGTTCTTGTTCGCCGAAACGCCGGCCTGCAGGTACTGGTATTCGGTGATCGGGTAGGACCATTGGTTCGCGAGCGTGAGCTGCTTGGTCGCAAACTTCGAGCTGGCAGCCACGAACTGGGTGATGTCGCGGTACGAAAAAGAGGCGGTGCGCGCGACGCCATCGATGGTCGTGTAGGGATCGGTTTCCGAGACGACGTAACTCTTGCTGTATTTGCCGGCATTCACCTCGAGCGCGACACGGTCACCCGAGCCCAAGAAATTGCTGTGGACGAAGTTACCGTTGATGCTGAACTTCTGCGCCTCTGAATAGCCGATGCCGCCGCCAAATTGACCCGGCAGACCTTCCTTGATGTTGTAGTCCACATCGACGAGATCGGCGCTTCCTGCGACCGGCTTGGTTTCGAACTCCACCTTCTCGACGTAGGGGAGACGCTGCAAACGCTCCTTCGAACGCTCGACCGCTGAATTCGACAACCAGCCACCCTCGAGTTGGCGCATCTCGCGACGGAGAGTTTCGTCGTTGATGGCCGTGATGTTGTTGAAATTGATGTGCCGGACGTAGACACGATTACCAGGTTCGATGAAGAACGTGATCGCGACCGTCTTCTTGTCGTTGTCGGTCGTCGGCACCGGATCGATCTTCGCGAAGGCGTAGCCGTCGGCGCCGAGGCGGTAACTCATGAGTTCCTGGGAACTCGTCACAGCCTTGCGTGAATAAACCTCACCCGGTTTGAACAACAGCAGCTTGCGCAGATCCGCTTCGGGCACCACCATCGTGCCCGCGAGCTTGATCTCGGACACCTTGAAAACGTCGCCGGGGTTGACGTTGACGGTGATGTACATGTTGTCTTTCTCAGGTGCGATGGTCACCTGGGTCGACTCGATCTGAAAATTCGCGTAGCCGCGATCCATGTAGTAGGAACGGAGCTTTTCCAGATCCCCGGTCAGCGATTCGCGTGAATAGCGGTCATCCTGTTTGTACCAGGAGAGCCAGTTCGGCGTATGCAGCTCGAACCCCTGGAGTACGTCGCTGTCCTTGAATTTCGTGCTGCCCACGAGATTGATCATCTCGATCTTGGCGCGCTTGCCCTCCTTGATGTCGACGATGATGTCGACTTTGTTGCCGGGGAGTTCGGTGATCTTGGTGTCGACGCGCACGGCATACTTGCCGCGGCTGAAATACTGATCCGTCAGATACTGTTTGACCTCATCGAGCACCGACCGGTCGAAGGTCTTGCCGGTGGCGAGACCGACGTTGCGGAGGCTTTTTTGCAGATCCTCGGTCTTGATGTCCTTGTTGCCCTTGATCTCGAACTTCGCGATCGAGGGACGTTCGATCACCACCACCAACAAGGTGTTGCCGTCACGGCGCAATTCCACGTCCCGGAAAAAGCCGGTTGCGTACAAGGCGCGCATCGCCTCGCCGATCCGCTGCTCATCGAGATGATCGCCGATGTTCACCGGAAGATAATTGAAAACCGTGCCTTCGGAAATTCGCTGGAGTCCCTCGACGCGAATGTCACCGACGGTGAAGTTGTCCTGCGAAACCGGCGCTTGTGCATGCACGGCAGACCCCAGCGGCTGGATGGCGAGAGCCATCAAGCCGATCAGCCGGAATTCAGGCCGCACGCGACGGCGACCGAGAGCAATCTCTATGAATCATGATTTCCCGTTAATTGAAATGTCTTGAGATATCGTTATAAAAAGCCAGGCTCATCAGCACGACAAGGAGGGCGATCCCGACCTGCTGCCCGAAATTCTGCGCGCGCTCCGACAGCGGGCTGCCCTTCACCGCCTCCACCAATTGATAAACGATCTGACCGCCGTCCAGAAGCGGCACCGGCATCAGATTGAGCACTCCCAGGCTCACGCTGATGATCGCGAGGAAACCCAGAAATGCCGTCACACCGAGATATGCGCTGATGCCTGCGAACTCGGCAATGCTGATCGGACCGCTGATATTCTTCGCCGAGACCTGACCCGTGACGATTCGCCACAGCATCTGGACCGTGAGAGAAGACATCTGCCAGGTCTTCTGGACCCCCACCGCCACCGCGTCGAGCGGCCCCGCGCGCCGCATCCCGACGAGGCCCGGCGGCCAAACCCGCTTGCCTTCCTCGAGCATGATGCCGAGGCGCCCGATAGGATGGCCTCCATCGATGACTTTCGCCACGGCGGCTACGATACTCAATCGCGCGCCGTTACGCTCGACTTCGATCGACATGTCACGGCCGGGGGCGGCGCTCACCAACGACTGGAAGTCGATCATGTTGGCGATCGGCTGACCGTCTGCCGCAAGAATTTCGTCACCGGCGCGCAGGCCGGCCCGGGCTCCCGCGCTGCCCTCCGGTACTTCCTCGACCACCGTCTTGGCGTTCCAAGTCGCCAGATCGAAACCGAGGCCGGGCAACAACCGACCGGGTTCGGTGAGGCCCAGACGATCCTCCGTGACTCGGAGGGTCAAGGACTGATCGGCGCCGTCGCGCAGAACCATGAGCGGCAGTACACCGTCGGCAGAAAACCGGCGGATGAGAGCGATCTGCAACTCCTCGATATCGGTAACGGGCTCCGTGCCGACGCGCAAGATCTCATCCCCGCGCCGCAAGCCCGCGACGGCGGCCGGACTGCCCGGGCGCACCTGGCCGACCACGGGTTTGACGACCTGGGAACCCACCATGGCCAGCACCGCATAGAGCACGGACGCGAAGATCAGATTCATCGTCGGACCCGCCAGCAACACCGCGATCCGCTGCCAGACCGGACGCCGCGTGAACGACCGATGCAGTTCGGACGGTGCGACGTCACCCTCCCGCTCATCCAGCAGCTTGACGTAGCCCCCCAACGGAATGGCCGCCACGCAGTATTCGGTACGATCCGCATCCCGGGAGACGCGCATCAACAGCGGTTTGCCAAAGCCGATGCTGAACCGCAAGACCTTGAAGCCGAGCCGCTTCGCCACCCAGTAATGACCGAACTCATGGACGGCAACCAGTACGCCGATGGCCACCAAGAAAGCGGCGATGAAAATCAGAATTTTCATGAATAGGGCTCCAGTCAAGGCTCTATCAAGTCGGCGGCCAAGCGACGCGCGACGGCATCAGCGTCCAACACATCGCCGAGAGCCCTCACGGGAGACGATTCGAAGCGCTGCAACACTTTGTCAATGACCGTCGTGATGCCGGTAAAGTTCAAGCGGCGGTCGAGAAAGGCTTGAACTGCAATCTCGTTGGCGGCATTCAGTGCCGCGGGAGCGGTCCCCCCGGCTCGCGCTGCCGCTCTCGCAAACCCCAGACTCGGAAATCGCACATGATCGGGGGGCTCGAAATCGAGCCGTCCGATCTGCGTCATATCGAGCGATTGTACACCTGAAGCGACGCGCTCAGGCCATGCCAGCGCCTGAGCGATCGGGGTCCGCATGTCGGGTGCGCCCAACTGGGCCAACAACGAGCCGTCGGTGTACTCCACCAGCGAGTGCACGAGACTCTGTGGATGCACCACCACATCCACCTGTGATTCGGGCAGGCCGAACAGCAGGGTCGCCTCGATCACCTCCAGTCCCTTGTTCATCAGGGTGGCTGAATCGACGGATATCTTGCGGCCCATCTTCCACTTCGGATGATTGCAGGCCTCGTCGGGAGTCACCTCGGGCAACCGCTCGAGTGCCAGCGTTCGAAAAGGGCCGCCGGAGGCGGTGAGAATCACGCGAGTCACGCCGCGTGCGGCCTCGCCCGGAAGATAGTTTGCCGGCATGCATTGGAAGATCGCATTATGCTCGCTGTCGATCGGAATGATCTCGGTGCCCGCCCGCAGTACCTCGTCCATCAAAAGCCGGCCCGACATGACCAGGGCTTCCTTGTTCGCGAGCAGCACACGCTTCGAGGCGCGCACCGCCGCCATTGTCGGCAACAACCCCGCGGCCCCGACGATCGCCGCCATGACCATTTGCACATTGCCGCCGGTCACCGAATCGGCAAGCGCCTGGGCACCGCTCTCGACCGGGATCTTCAGACCATGCGCCAGCAGCGCGCCGCGGGCTTGCGCCGCCGCTTCGGGGTCGACCAATACGACGACATCGGGCTCGAAGCGCCGGGCCTGCTCGACCACCGTCTCCCAGCTGCGGTACGCACCGAGCATGGCGACCCGGAAGCGTTCCGGATGCATGCCGATGACGGCCAGCGTGCTGCGGCCGATACTTCCCGTCGAACCCAGAATGGCGATACCGCGCGGCCCACTCATTCGATCACTCCGGCGCTCCACAATCCCAGGACATAAAGCGGCGCGGCCGCTGTGACACTGTCGATGCGGTCCAGAATGCCGCCATGGCCGGGCAGCAAGGTGCCGCTGTCCTTCAAGCCCGCACCGCGCTTGAACATGCTCTCGGTCAGATCACCGATCACCGAAAAGACACCGATGGCGCAGCCAAAGGCGATGCCACGGCCGACCGGCAGGTCGAAGTAGGAGGCGCCGATCAGCGCGACCAGCGCGACGGCGGCAAGGCCGCCCAGCGCGCCCTCCCAGGTCTTGCCGGGGCTCACCCGCGGCGCGAGTTTATGGCGGCCCCATCGGCGGCCGGCAAAGAAGGCGCCGATGTCGGACGCGAACACCAGCAGCAGCATCCAAAGCACCATTTCCGGATCGCGAGCGAAGCCGCGCACCGCCACCAACAAACGCGCCACGGCGACGAACGAGGGGATCAGCACGGGCACGCCGCACGCAAGCGACAATACTGAATGATGACGCCCGGGAGCCACCGTGATCCAGAGGAGCGCGACCACCCACCAGGCACACGCAACCCCGAGGAGCCAGAGCAAATGCGGCGGACTGTCGCTCCAGCGCCAGCACACCATCGAGAGCGCGGCCACGCCCGCCGTATACGCCAGCCGCGACGTGCGGGTTCGCAATGCCCCGAAGCCGGACCACTCCCATGCCGCCAGCGTAAACACGAGGGCGAACACCCGCACCGTCCAAATCGCGGGCAACAGAAACAGGCTCACCAGCAGACCCAAGCCCAGAACCGACGCGGTGAGGATCCGGACCTTAAGCATTGGCGTTGGCAGCGATCTGCGCCGAGGTCCTGCCGAATCGCCGCTCACGCCTGGCGAAGAACTGGAATGCCGCGTCCAAGTGCACGGCGCTGAATTCCGGCCACAAAACGTCGCAGAAATAGAGCTCGGTATAGGCGAGATTCCACAACATGAAATTGCTGATGCGCTGTTCGCCGCCCGTGCGTATCAACAAATCCGGGTCCGGAACTCCGGCGAGCGCGAGCCGCGACTCGAGGTGCGCCTCGCCGATATCGGCGGCCTCGAGTTCGCCGGCGGCGACGTCGGCGGCCAGCGCCCGGCACGCCCGGGTCAGATCCCAACGGCCGCCGTAGCCCAGGGCCACCAACAAACACAGACCGGCATTCGCGGCCGTCAGGCTCTCGGCCGCCTCCATGCGCTGGCTCAAGTTGGCGCCCAACGCCTGCCGGTCGCCGATGAACCGCATCCGCACGCCGTTGCGGTGTAAATCCGCCACCTCCCGCTGCAGCACGTCGAGGAAGAGGTTCATCAGCATGCCGACCTCATCCGCCGGACGGCGCCAATTCTCGCTGCTGAAGGCAAACAAGGTCAGATGGCCGACACGGCGGCCGGCGCACTCCTCGACGATCTTTCGCACCACCTTGACGCTCGCCCGATGGCCTGCAGCGCGCGGCAAACCGCGCTCGCGGGCCCATCGGCCGTTACCGTCCATGATGATCGCCACATGCTGTGGCGAATCGGCGATTTCCAAAGAGCGCGGGTCTTGCATGATCAGACCTGCATCAATTCTTTTTCCTTGTCCGCCATCGCATGGTCGATTTCCGCCACGAACTTGTCGGTGAGCTTTTGGATCTCATCCTGCGCGCGGCGATCATCGTCCTGAGCGATGAGTTTCTCCTTGAGCATCTCCTTCAACTCGTTCATGACTTCGCGGCGCACGTTGCGCACGGCCACCCGGGCTCCCTCGGCCTCGGAACGCACCACCTTGGTGATGTCGCGGCGCCGCTCTTCGGTGAGCGCGGGCATCGAGATCCGGATCAGCGTTCCCGCGGTGTTCGGTGTCAGACCGAGGTCGGACTTGTAGATGGCCTTCTCGATCACCGACACCATGGATTTTTCCCAGGGCGTCACGGTGAGCGTACGGGCATCCTCGGTGGCGACATTGGCCACCTGGTTGAGCGGCATCTCAGAACCGTAGTAGTCGACCTTGATGTGTTCGATCAAGCTGGTGTGCGCCCGTCCGGTGCGCAGCTTTTTCAATTGGTCACGAAACGTCGAGACGCATTTCGACATGCGTGTACTCGCGTCCTTCTTGAGATCATCGAGCATGCGGTTCCCTCTTAAGGTCCGGCGGAGACGACGGTACCGACGTCCTCGCCTTGAACAATACGCAGCAGATCGCCCTCATTGAACATGTTGAATACCTGCAGCGGCAGGTTGTTCTCCATGCACATGACGATCGCGGTGGCATCCATCACGTTCAACCGATCATTCAGCACCTTCTCGAACGTGAGGCGAGAGTAGCGCTTGGCGTCGGGATTCAACTTGGGATCGGCGTCATAGATGCCGTTGACCTTGGTTGCCTTGAGAAGAATCTCGGCATTGATCTCGATCGCCCGCAGGGAAGCGGCGGTGTCGGTCGTGAAGAAGGGATTGCCGGTGCCGGCGCCGAAAATCACCACTCGCCCCTTCTCCAAATGGCGCACGGCGCGCCGGCGGATGTAATCCTCGCAAACCTCATTGATGCGAAGTGCCGACATCACCCGCGCGTACACGCCGAGGCTCTCCAGCGCATCTTGCATCGCAAGCGCGTTGATGACGGTCGCCAGCATGCCCATGTGATCGCCGGTTACCCGGTCCATGCCCGCCCGCGCGAGACCCGCACCGCGGAAGATATTGCCGCCTCCCAATACCACGGCCACCTGTACGCCCATCTGCGTCAGATCGCGGATTTCGCCCGCGATCCGCTTCAAAATCTTCGGATCGATGCCGTAATCCTCGCCCCCCAATAGCGCCTCACCGGACAGTTTGACCAAGATTCGTCGGTAGCGTGCCGTGCCGTTGCTTGAGGTCATGATGCTCTACCCTACTATAAAAGACCCCGCTAGCGCGGGGTCCCTAAGTCGATTTAATTTCGGCTCGCCGTCGATCGGTCTAGTGTTTTTTCGGCTCGGTTTCGCTGTTCGCCTTCACTTGCGCCATGACCTCGCCTACGAAATCGTCCTGCTTCTTTTCGATTCCGGCACCCACTTCGAAGCGCACGAATTGCACGACCTTCGCGCCGGCTTGTTTCAACAGCTTCTCGACGGTGGTGTTGTCGTCCCGTACGAAGGGCTGGCCTACGAGCGTGATTTCGGCGAGATACTTGCGCAGACGCCCTTCGACCATCTTGGCGATGATCTCGGGCGGCTTCTTCTCGCCCTTGGTTTGCTCGGTGAGAATCTCACGCTCCTTGTCGAGCACTGCGGCTGGCACGCCGCTCGCATCGATGTATGCCGGATTGAGGGCGGCCACGTGCATTGCAAGATCTCGAGCCAACGCCTCGTCGCCGCCCTCGAGCGCCACCAAGCTGCCGATGCGACTGCCATGGACGTAGGCTCCGAGAGCACCCGGTGAAGTCACCCGGGTGAAGCGCCGCACGGAGATGTTCTCGCCGATCTTGGCGATGAGCGCCCGGCGCCGTTCTTCGAAACTGACGCTGCCGCTCGCGACAGACAACAGCGCGTCGACGTCGGCGGGAGACCCGGCCAACGCCGCCTTTGCGAGGGACCTCGCGAACTCCTGGAACTCGTCGCTGCGGGCGACGAAATCGGTCTCACAATTGACTTCGATCAGGACCGCACCATTCCCGTCGCGCTCGGCGACGACCGTGCCTTCGGCCGCAACACGCGCGGCCTTCTTGTCGGCCTTGGCCAGCCCGCTCTTGCGCATCAATTCCGCTGCCGCGTCGAGATCACCCTGCGTTTCCACCAGGGCCTTCTTGCACTCCATCATGCCCGCGCCCGTGCGCTCACGAAGCTGCTTGACCGTTTCTGCCGAAATGCTCATGGTCTTCAGGCTCCGCGTCGCGGGGCGCTGCGCCCGACCGGCCGGCGACGCGGCGCGCTCGCGGGCCGTGTCTCGGCGGGCGCGGCATCCGCAACGTCGACGTCATCGATTTCGACATCGTCAGGTATGGCCGCAGCAGCGGCGACTCCAGGAATCACGGTGACGGGCACCTTGCGGCGCGGCGGTGGCTTGCGCCCGCCGCGTGCCGGCGCGGCCGGGGGCCGCCTGCCGCTGCCTGCGGAGCGCTTTTTCGGATTGCCTTCTTCGTCCAATTCCACGAACTCGTCCTCGCCCACGGGAACCTCCGGCAGCGAAGCCTTGCCTTCCAAAACCGAGTCGGCTACGCCGCCGGCGTACAGCAGAATCGCCCGCATTGCGTCGTCGTTGCCCGGAATCACATAGTCGATGCCGTCCGGAGAGCAGTTGGTGTCGACGACCGCAACCACCGGGATACCGAGCTTGCGCGCCTCGTGAATGGCAATCTCCTCGTGCCCAACGTCGATGACGAACAGCGCATCCGGCAAGGCCGTCATATCCCTGATCCCCCCCAAACTGCGCAGGAGCTTGTCCATCTCCCGCCGCAGCATCTGAGCTTCCTTCTTGCCACGGCGATCCAATGTCCCGTTCTGCGCCATGTCGTCCAGCTCGTTCAGCCGCTTGATGGACTGGCGGATGGTCTTGAAATTGGTGAGCATGCCACCCAGCCACCGCTGGTTGACATAGGGCATATTGCACCGCGCCGCCTCCTTCTGAACGGCATCTCGGGCGGAACGCTTGGTGCCCACGAAAAGAATCTTGCCGCCCTCGGCCGCAACACCCTTGATGAACGCCGAAGCCTGGGCGTACAAGGGCTGGGTTTTCTCGAGATTGATGATGTGGATTTTATTCCGCTCGCCGAAGATGAACGGGGCCATTTTCGGGTTCCAGAAGCGGGTTTGGTGTCCAAAATGGACGCCCGCTTCCAGCATCTGTCGCATTGACACGCTGGTCATAACTGTCAGTCTCCTGGTCGGGTTGAGCCTCCGCGTATCCCAATCGGCAACCCGCTGCTCCCGCAAAGTTCGGCCAAAGGCTTACACTTCATCGAAGCTTAAAGACGGGCACCCGGCCGATTGTGACGACACGCGTGTGGGGTTGTTAAAAATAGCCGGGCTTTATACCATGAACTCCTATTGGAAACAAAGTCTGACTTCCCTATGAATGTAACGATCAAGACTCCGGCGGAACAGGACAAGATGCGCGCCGCCGGCCGGCTGGCGGCCAGCGTCCTCGATATGATCGAGCCGTACGTCCAGCCGGGGGCGACGACCGACGAACTCGACAAGCGCTGTCACGACTACATCGTGGACGAATTGAATTCGATTCCGGCCAACCTGAATTATCGCGGTTTCCCGAAGACCATCTGCACGTCCGTGAACCACGTCGTCTGCCATGGCATCCCCGGGGACAAGAAGTTGAAGAACGGCGACATCGTGAATATCGATGTCACGGTGATCCGGGACGGCTTCCACGGAGACACCAGCCGCATGTACTTCGTCGGCCAGGCGGCTGTGCTGCCGCGGCGCCTCTCAGCCACCTGTCATGAAGCGATGTGGCGGGGGATCCGGGAAGTCAGGCCGGGCGCGCGTTTGGGTGACATCGGTCACGCCATTCAAACCTATGCCGAAAGCAACAATTTTTCGGTGGTCCGGGAGTACTGCGGCCATGGGATCGGCCGGGTATATCACGAAGATCCTCAAGTGCTGCACTACGGCCGCCCTGGAACCGGGCTCGAACTCATGCCCGGAATGACCTTTACCATCGAACCCATGATCAACGCCGGTCGGCGTGACGTTCGGCTGCTGCCGGACGGGTGGACGGTGGTCACCAAGGATCAGTCCTTGTCCGCTCAATGGGAGCACACCATCCTGGTCACCGACTCAGGCTATGAGGTGCTCACGCTGGGTGCCGCCGGGGAAAGTGCAACGGCTGCGGCTTCAGCTTCCGCTGCGGCCTCTTGAACGCCAGTATCAAGCTTGAACGCCAGTAACAAGTATCTCGAACCACTGGCCGATTGGGCCTACCTGACGGCAGCACCGGAAGCGCTGCAAAGCGGTCAATTCTCTCCCGTTTCTTTTCGTCAGGTACTCGACCGCGGCACGGAACTATTGAAGGAACGCTTCGTCGGCGATGATGCCATCGAAGATTTGGTGCGCGACCGCGCGCGGCTGGTCGACATTGCCCTGCGAGCGGCCTGGGTGCGGCATGCAGGTCGTTACGCCGAGGATTTGGCGCTGGTGGCCGTGGGCGGCTACGGCCGCGGCGAACTGCACCCGAGTTCCGACATCGACATCATGGTGCTGCTGCCGAAGAGCGATTCGGCCGACTGGCAGCCCGACATCGAAAAATTCCTGACTTTCCTCTGGGACATCGGCCTCGAGGTGGGGCATAGCGTCCGCTCGATCGATGACTGCCAGCGCGAAAGCCTCGCCGACATCAGTGTGGCCACCACGCTGTTCGAGGCTCGCCTGCTCGCCGGGCCCGAGTCGCTGTTTGCCGGGATGCGCCGCGCCCTGGCATCGGACCGGCTGTGGTCGTCGGAGGACTTTTTCGAGGCCAAATGCAAGGAGCAGTTCGAGCGTCACCACCGCTATTTCGATACCGCTTACAACCTCGAACCGAATGTGAAATCGAGCCCGGGCGGTCTGCGCGACATCCAGACCATCGGCTGGGTGGCAAAACGCCATTTCGGCACCGATACGCTCGACGAACTCGTCGCCCACGGGTTCCTTACTCGCGAAGAGCTGCGCAAGCTGAAGGCGGGCCAATCGTTCCTTTGGAAGGTGCGTTTCGGATTGCACGTGCTCACCGGCCGACGCGAGGACCGGTTGCTGTTCGACTACCAGATCAAGCTCGCCAAGCTGTTCGGCTACGAGGACGCGAGTTTCACGCTCGCGGTCGAGCAGCTCATGCAGAAATACTACCGCACGGTCATGGACGTGAGCTTGCTGAACGAAATGCTTCTGCAATTGTTCCGCGAGGCCATCCTGACGCAGAGTGCGCCCCCGACCCCCATCAACGCGCGCTTTCAAATTCGCAACGATTATCTCGAGGTCACCCATCCCGAAGTTTTCGCGCGCCACCCGTCCGCGTTGCTGGAGTTGTTCGTCGTCCTGCAACAAAACCCGGCACTGCGCGGCGTCCGGGCCGAAACGATCCGCCTCATCGGGACCCATGTCTGGCTGATCGACGAGGAGTTCCGCCAGAATCCGCGGCATCACCGCTTATTCATGGAGATCCTGTGCGCACCCGTCGGCGTCACCCACGAGCTGCGCAGAATGAATCTGTATGGCGTTCTCGGCCGCTACATCCCGTCATTCGGCCGGGTCGTCGGGCGTATGCAGTACGACCTCTTCCACGCTTATACGGTGGACGCGCACACGCTCTTCGTGGTGAGCAACCTGCGCCGTCTTGCCATGCCCAAATTCAACGACGAGTTTCCACGCCTGAGTCAAATCATGCAATCGTTGCCCCGCCAGGAGCTGGCTTATCTCGCGGCACTTTTTCACGACATCGCGAAGGGCCGGGGCGGCGATCACTCGGAATTGGGCGCGGTCGACGCCGAAGCCTTCTGCCTGGAACAGGGTCTCGGGCGCTACGAAGCGCGCTTGGTCGCCTGGCTGGTGCGAAATCACCTCATACTCTCGATCACCTCCCAGAAAAAGGACATCAGCGATCCCGACATCATCCATGCGTTTGCAAGCCAGGTTGGCGATCAGGCGCATCTTGATTATCTCTATGTGCTCACCGTCGCCGATGTGCGCGGGACCAATCCCAAGCTATGGAATGCCTGGAAGGCGCGGCTGTTCGAGGAATTTTACGAACGCACGAAGCGGGCGCTGCGCCGCGGACTCGAGACGCCGGTCGACCAGGAAGAATTGATCCGCGAAACGAAGGCGCATGCCCTCGAGAAAATGCCGTCCATACCGGAGGCCGAGGTCACGGCAGTGTGGTCGCAGTGGACCGATGCTTACTTCCTGCGCTACACCCCGGAAGAAATCGCCTGGCAGACCGGCGTTCTGGCGGGCCGAGATCCGCATGACGACGCGCCGCTGGTGGCGATCCGGCAGCTGGCGGAGCGGGGCGGCACGGCCGTGCTCACGTACACGCCGCACCGGCTGCACAGCTTTGCGCGAACCACGGCGGTTCTCGACCAAATGGGGCTCAACGTCGTCGATGCGCGTTTGATCACCAGCGGCAACGGTTTCAGCCTCGAGACCTACGTCGTCCTCGAGGACAATGGCGCGGTGATCGCCGATCCGGAACGGATCCGGGAGATCGAGCGCGGCCTGTGGCGCAACCTCCATCAGCCCGAGGATTCACCCCTGATGGTGACCCGCAGAGCGGCTCGGCAGGTCCGCATGTTCTCGACGCCGACCCAGGTCAACTGCAGCATCGATTCCCGCAATGGGCGTACCATTCTCGAGCTGATCGCCGCCGACCGGCCCGGTCTATTGTCCGAGGTCGGCAAGGTGTTCAAAGCGGAGCGGGTCGCCATCCACGGCGCCAAGATCATGACCGTCGGCGAACGTGCAGAGGACGTTTTCTATATTACCGATTCCCACGGCAGCATCTTGAGCGACGACACCTGCCATCGCGTCCAGGATTCTCTGGTGCGCGCTCTCGATCGCCGCGATACTACGCGCCTCTGAGGCAACGACCGAGGATTCATGTCCCATACCGAGCTGCGGGCCATCATAGAGGCCGGCTATGAAAGCCGGGCGCGCGTTACCCCCGCAACCACGTCCCCGGAACTCAAGGCCGCGGTGGAAACTGTCATCGACATGCTGGATGCCGGCACTCTTCGGGTCGCGGAACAGCGGGACGGCAGCTGGCAGGTACACGAGTGGCTGAAGAAGGCAGTCTTGCTGTCCTTCCGAATCGCCCGGAATCAGCCGCAGGAGGCCGGTCCTTTGAGTTTCTACGACAAGGTCGCGCTCAAATACAGCGGTTGGGATGAAGCGAAGTTCGCGGCCGGCGGCGTCAGGGTCGTGCCCCCCGCCACCGTACGCCGCGGCGCCTTCGTCGCGGCCAATGTCGTGCTCATGCCGAGCTACGTGAACATCGGCGCCTACGTGGACACGGGCACCATGGTGGACACGTGGGCGACGGTGGGTTCCTGCGCGCAGATCGGCAAGAACGTCCACCTTTCCGGAGGCGTCGGCATCGGCGGCGTGCTCGAGCCGATCCAGGCGAGCCCGACCATCATCGAAGACAATTGTTTCGTCGGCGCGCGTTCCGAAATCGTCGAAGGCGTCGTGGTCGAGACCGGCGCGGTGATTTCAATGGGCGTATTCATCGGACAGAGCACCCGCATCTACGATCGGGAGCGGGACGAAGTGCTGTACGGACGGGTGCCGGCCGGGGCGGTCGTGGTGCCGGGCGCACTCCCGGCGGCGAGCGGCAAATACTCGCTTTCCTGTGCGGTCATCGTCAAGCGGGTGGACGCGGCAACCCGCGCCAAGACCTCCGTCAACGAGCTATTGCGCAATACCGATTGATCGGCAGTGCGTTGATCGGGAGCGCGACTCGTGCAGCGGCGGCCGAAATCAGCCGATGCGCCCGGAGATGTAGTCTTCCGTCAGCCGCTCTCGGGGATTGGTGAAAATCAGGTTGGTCGGTCCGATCTCGACGAGATCACCCAGGTGAAAGTAAGCCGTCCGTTGGGAGACCCGGGCGGCCTGTTGCATGTTGTGGGTCACGATGGCGATTGAATACTTTTCCTTCAGCTCGTCGATCAGATCCTCGATTTTGGCGCTGGCGATGGGATCCAATGCCGAGGTTGGTTCATCCATGAGGATGACTTCCGGATCGACGGCAATGGTGCGGGCGATGCACAGCCGCTGCTGCTGGCCGCCGGAGAGGCTGGTCCCCGGTTGCGAGAGCCGATCTTTCACCTCATCCCACAAGCCCGCGCGCTGCAGGCTCGAGTTCACCAGCTCGTCGAGATCGCTGCGATTCTTGGTGAGACCGTGGATGCGCGGACCATAGGCGACGTTCGCATAGATCGACTGCGGAAATGGCGTGGGCTTTTGAAAAACGATGCCGACGCGCGCGCGCAGCTGCGCCACGTCCTGCTTGCGGTCGTAGATATCCTGGCCGTCCAGGGTGATGGTGCCTTCGACTCGCGCGCCCGGAATCGTGTCGTTCATGCGGTTGAGGCATCGCAGGAAAGTGGACTTGCCGCAGCCTGAAGGACCGATCATGGCCAGCACTTGATTGCGGCCGATGTCGAGACTGACGTTTTTCACCGCATGCTTCCCGCCGTAGTAGACGTTGACGGCGTGTGCCGACATGATGGGGCCGTCAAGCCCGTCCCGCGCTCGATCGTTGACGCCCACGGATTCGCTCTTTGCCGTTGAAGTTGCGCCCGCCAAGAGGCTGCTCAACCGAACCGGCCGGTGATGTAATCGTCCGTCCTGCGATTTTTCGGCGATGTGAAAATTTCGCGCGATGGGCCGATCTCGACGAGCTCGCCGAGATACATGAACCCCGTGACGTCGGCGACTCGCGCCGCCTGCTGCAGGTTGTGGGTCACGACGACGATGCAGTATTTCTCGCGCAGCGACTCCAGGGTTTCTTCGACGCGCAGCGTCGAGATCGGATCGAGTGCGGAGGTCGGCTCATCGAGCAGCAGCACCTCCGGCTGCACGGCAACGGCACGGGCGATGCAAAGCCGTTGCTGTTCTCCACCGGAGAGGCTGCGGCCGTCGGCATTGAGTTTGTTCTTGACATCATCCCACAACGCGGCGTCGCGCAGCGCCGACTCCACCCGGCTTTTCAGATCGGCGGTGCGCATGCCGCCGGCCAGACGCAATCCGAACGCGACGTTGTCGAACACCGACATCGGAAAGGGGGTGGGTTTTTGGAAGACCATGCCGACCCGGTAGCGCAGTTCAGCCACATCGATCGCAGGTCCGAGTATGTTGATGCCGCCGATCAGGACCTCGCCCTCGGCTCGCTGCTTCGGATAGAGCGCGTACATGCGGTTGAGCACGCGCAGCAGCGTCGACTTGCCACAACCGGACGGACCGATGAACGCCGTGATGGAGCGGTCCGCCAGGGTCATGTTGATGCCATGCAACGACTGCACGTCACCATAGTAAAAATTGAGCCCGCGGACCTCGACTTTGGCCGGGCCACCGGTGCCGGTCTGCGGCGCGGCCGCCGCAACCGGTGGGCGAAGCTTCAGGTGCTTGGGCGTTTTGGCCGAGGGCATCATTGCCCGCGACTCCCATCCGATTGAATCAACGCCAGCACGATGCGGGCCGAAACGCTCAAGATCAGGATGCTGACGGTGATGATGAGTGCACCTGTCCACGCCAGATCCTGCCAGTCCTTGTAAGGACTCAGCGCAAATTGAAAAATCACCACCGGCAGGTTGGCCATCGGCGCGTTCAACTGAGTGCTCCAGAATTGATTGTTGAGAGCCGTGAACAACAACGGAGCAGTCTCACCGCTGATGCGGGCGATGGCCAGCAGCAAGCCCGTGACGATTCCGCTGCGGGCGGCCGGGTAAAGTACGCTGATGATCGTGCGCCACGTATATGCGCCTAGTGCCGCCGAGGAGTCTTTCATGCCGCCAGGAACCAAGTTCAGCATATCTTCTGTGGTTCGCAATGTCACGGGTATGGCGAGCACCGCCAGGGAGAGAGCTCCCGCGAACGCCGAAAAATGCCCCATCTTCACGACCACGATCTGGTAGATGAACAATCCGATGATGATCGAGGGCGCGCTCAACAGCACGTCGTTGATGAAGCGCACGATGGCGCTCAAACGCGAATGCCGGCCGTACTCCGCGAGATATGTACCCGCCAGAACGCCGATCGGCGACCCGATGAGGATTCCCAGCAGGGTCATGATGGCGCTGCCGTAGATTGCATTCAGAAGGCCGCCCTCGCTTCCCGGAGGGGGCGTCATCTCGGTGAACACATGCTTCGACATGCCGGCCAAGCCATGGGTCAGGAGAGTCCACAGAATGGCACCGAGACACACAAGGCCGGTCGCGGTGGCGAGCAGGGATAGCAACAGAAAAGCGGCGTTCTTGCCCTTGCGAAAGACGCGGCGATTCATGATTCTAAGCCGTCACCCGTCGCTCGAGGCGGCGCAGCATCGCTTGCGCGGCGGCGATGACGATAAAGGTGATGATGAACAGCAGAAGTCCCAACGCGACCAGCGAGGAGGTATATAGGTCACCCACAGCCTCTGTAAATTCATTGGCGATCGACGACGAGATGGTCGTGCCGGGAGCCAACAGCGAAGTGCTGATGCGGTGGGCATTGCCGATCACGAACGTGACGGCCATGGTTTCGCCGAGCGCCCGACCCAATCCGAGCATGATTCCGCCCACCACCCCGACGCGCGAGTGCGGCACGACGACATTCCAAATGACCTCCCAGGTTGTCGCACCGAGCCCGTAGCCCGACTCTTTGAGCATGGGCGGCACCGTATCGAACACGTCCCGCATCGTCGCCGAGATGAAGGGTAACACCATGATGGCGAGCACGACGCCGGCCGTCACGATGCCGATACCGAAAGGAGGTCCCATGAACATCTTGTGTATGACCGGAATGGAGTGGGCATGCTTGATGAGCCAGGGTTCGACATGCCGCTGCATCAACGGCGCCAGGACGAACAGGCCCCAAATGCCGAAAATGATGCTGGGCACGGCGGCGAGAAGCTCCACGGCGACACCAATCGGCCTTTTCAGCAAGGCAGGACACAATTCGGTCAGGAACAGGGCAATCCCGAAACCGGTGGGAACCGCCAGCGCCATGGCGATCACAGACGTTACCACCGTCCCGTAGATGGGACCCAGCGCGCCGAATTCCTCGGTGACCGGATTCCAAATCTCACGCGTTACGAAGGAGAAACCGAAATGCCGCAATGCCGGCCATGCACCGCGGATGAGCGAGACTGCCACGCCGCCCAAAATGAGCAGCACCAGCAACGCCGCCACTAATGTCGACGTTTTGAATACCCGCTCATAGAACAATTGTCTTGCGGCGTGCCTCGGATCGATAATCGCCACGATGTCGGTTTCGCTCCTGCTGTCACTTTCCCACCGCGCCGCCGCAGCGGATCATGCCAGCATCGACCGTGCCTTCAAACCGCGCCGACCGGCATCCTGGGTGAGGCGCTCACTTCCCGGTCCAGAGCGAATGACCGCCCGAGGTGATGCCCGCTTTCCATGTGGACTCAACTTGAGCGATCAGCGGTGCAGGCAGGGGTACATAATCGAGTTCCGCCGCCATGGCCCCCCCCTCTTTGAATGCCCAGCCGAAAAATTTGAGTGCCTCGGCGGCTGCAGACGGATCAGAGGGTTCCTTGTACATCAGGATAAAGCTTGCGCCGGTAATTGGCCAACTCTTCGGGCCATCCTGATCGGTGAGGATCAAGTAATAACTGTCGGCATGCGGCCAGTCGGCATTCGCCGCCGCGGCCTGAAAGGTGTCCGCGCTCGGTGCAACCGGTTTGCCGGCCTTGTTGATGAGCTGCGCGTACGCCATCTTGTTCTGCTTGGCATAGGCGTATTCGACATAGCCGATGGCACCATCGGTTTGCGCAGTCATGTTGGCGACACCCTCGTTGCCCTTGGCGCCGATGCCGGTCGGCCATTGCACCGACGAATTGGCACCGATCGTCGATTTGAACTTGGGATTTTCCTTGGACAGATAATCGGTGAACAGGAAATTGGTGCCGGACCCATCCGATCGATATACCGGGGCGATGTCCGTATCCGGCAACGTCAGCTTTGGGTTCAACCGTTTGATTCTAGAATCGTTCCAGCTGGTAATGTCACCCAGATAAATGCTCGCCAAGGTGGCGCCATCCAACTGCAGCTGGCCGGGTGCGACTCCCTTGATGTTCACCACCGGAACCACGCCGCCGATAATCATTGGAAATTGCAGCAAACCGGAAGCCTGCAATTCCTCAGGCTTCAGCGGCATGTCGGACGCACCGAAAGTGACGGTCTTCGCCTTGATTTGCTTGATGCCGCCCCCCGAGCCGATCGATTGATAATTGAGCCCGACGCCCGTCAGTTTCTTGTAGGCATCAGCCCATTTCGCGTAGACCGGGTATGGGAAGGTGGCGCCCGCTCCTGAGATCTCAGCGGCCCCCGCACCGGTACAAAGGGCCGCGGTCAGTGCGGTCAAAAGGAAACGTCGGATCATTTTCATCGCGGGACTCCGGTGCAGTGGGATTCGGACGGAGTTAAACCCGCGTCCACGGTTAACCCATTATTCTGGTTCGCGATCATGACCTTTCCGTGACAGCTCATTTCTGCGCTGCGCATGGCGGAGGATGCGAATGGTGGCGACTGTGCATGGTGGAGACGACAGCACTGTTCAGGCGGTGTAATCCGCCGCCGCGGTTTCATCCGCGGCAGCACCTCGAAATCCCAAGCCGTTCATCAGTGGCGTGAGAAGGCCCGCCACCAAGAGATTGAGAAGCACCGTGAAGACCGCAGTATAGCCGGGGAAAGTGTATCCACCGATCACCAGCGGAAAAGTCGTCGTGAGACCGGTCGCGAACGCCATGGTCGTGCCGGCGACGATGCCGACCGCCCAGCCGGCAATGAGCGCCCAGCCGTTGAACCAGCGCGTGTAGGCGCCGAGCATGACCGCCGGCAGCGTCTGAATGATCCAGATGCCTCCGAGCAGCTGCAGCTGAATGGCGAACTTGGTGGGGACGAAGAGAATGAAGACGAGCGCACCCACCTTCACCCCCAGCGACACCAGTTTCGCCACTTGCGACTCCTGCCGGGCGGTCGGGTTCTTGTTGATGAATTCCCGGTGAATGTTGCGGGTGTAGAGGTTGGCCGCCGCAATCGACATGATTGCCGCGGGCACCAGCGCGCCGATGCCGATCGCCGCGAAGGCAATGCCGACGAACCACGACGGAAAGCTGTGCAGCAGCAACGCCGGTACGGCAAAGTTGCTGCCGAATTGTTGGAATCCGGCGGCGTACTGCGGCAGCTTGTCGACGCCCGCGGCGATCACGAAGAACCCGAACAAGGCGAGCAACCCCAGCATGATGGTGTAACCGGGCAGCATGGCGGCGTTGCGCCGGATGGCCGCACCGCTGCTGGCGGAGAGCACACCGGTGAGCGAATGCGGATAGAGGAACAAAGCGAGCGCCGAACCCAAGGCCAGTGTCGCATAGCCGCTGTACGACCCCGTGCTGTGCGGACCCGGGGGCGCGAGCAACAGTTGCTTGGCGGGAACGGCGGCAAATATTTTCGCAAACCCGCCGAGCTGGATGGGAATCACGATCACCGCCGCCAGCGCGGTCACATAGATCAGCAGATCCTTCACCACGGCGATGGAGGCCGGCGCGCGCAGCCCGCTCGAGTAGGTGAATGCCGCCAGCACGACGAAGGCTGCGAGCAGCGGAATATCCCCCACGAGCCCGGAACCCGACACGCCGAGCGCGCCGATCACAACCTGGATGCCGACCAGTTGCAGGGCGATGTAAGGCATGGTGGCGAGGATCCCGGTAACCGTGACGGCGAGCGCCAACCACCGGTTGCCGAAGCGGCCGCGGACGAAATCTCCCGCCGTGATGTAGCCGTGCTTGTGACAAACGTGCCAAAGGCGGCGAAAGACCAGGAACAGCAGGGGATAGATCATGACCGTATACGGAACGGCGAAAAAAGCCACCGCACCTGCACCGAACGCCAGGGCAGGAACCGCGATGAAGGTGTAGGCGGTGTAGATGTCACCCCCCACGAGGAACCAGGTAATCACCGTCCCGAAACGGCGGCCGCCCAATCCCCATTCGTGAAGTTGATCGAGGTCGCCCTTGCGCCATCGAGCCGCGGCAAACCCCAGCCAGGAAATGAATGCGAACAGACCGAGAAAAATACCCAGGGCTGTCCAATTGATCTCGTGCACGAAAGTCTCCACTGACACGCGCGGCGCGGGGGCCGCCCCGCCGTCCGTTCCTACTCGGTGGTGGCGAAATACACTATCGCCGTGAAAACCGCGCTGATGAGCACCCACAGCAGCTGAAACCAGTAAAAGAACGGGATCCCGATGAGAGTCGGTTCGGCTCGATTATAGAGCGGTGGCCAGAGAGGCACACAGAACTGGAGGACGAAGAGCATGTACCACCAACTCCATCCACGCCGCTTCTTGTCATGCGCACTCACGCCAGTCTCCACCGGCCGGCAGGGCCGTCACTAACTGCGGGCGATTGTAGACGATTTGCAGAGGCTCGGGCGAAGCGCTGCGAGAGGCCTATCGGCAGGGATCCCACGCCTCTGAAAGGCCTTGGGATCCCCGCCGAACGATGATCTCCCTGTCGCGTCGCGCTCAGAACTTGAAGCGCACGCCGGCGGTCGGATCGATATTGTTGCGCTGATCGACGTAGCCGTTGGCAACGCCATCATAGACCGCGCTGTACATGGCGCCCACGTAGGCATCGAAGTGTTTGTTGAACGTGTAGTCGGCGTCCAGCGAGAAGGCCTCGAAATGTCCGCTGCAAGAGCCGGAGACATTCGAAGAACAACCCGCGTCCTTGCCGGTGGCATACGAATTCTGGTGATAGCCATAGTAAGCGACGGTCAGGTCGAGGTTCGGCACCACCGTGTAGCGGGCGCCCGCCCAGTAGACCTGCAGGATCTTGTTGATGCTGTAGGCATCGTTGTTGACGAACGCGAGTACGTAGCCGCTCAAGTCCACGGTGCCCGCACCCAACGGGTCGGTGGGATTGGCGTACTTGATGTGTTCGTAGCCCGCGAAAAACTTGAGCGGATCGAACTTGTACAAGCCCATCACGGCGAACGCCGTGTTGTCCGAAATGGTGGCGGACAGGGAGTTGCCAACCGAAAACGCGCCAGCGGGAAGACCCGCACCGACCGCCGCCGTACCCAATTCGCCGACCTGCGCCGAACTCAGGGACGATGCGGAAATCGCGCTCTTGACTTTGGCGTAATACGCATCGACCGACGCGCCGGCATACTCGCCGCCTCCCTCGATCTGGAACAGTGTTTGGGCGCCACCCTGGGAATTGTTGAATTTGTACATCAAGCCGCCGTGGACGATATTGTCGTACGTCACGTAGTACTTGAGCGAATCATCGACGCGCTTGTCCTCGGTATCGCCGCCGCCGGCATACGTGCCCGACAGGCCGATCAGAGAAAATGCCTGGGAGCCGTAGTTGGGATCGTACTTGCTGATGCCGTCCGCAAGCAGCGTCAGCTGGCGCCCAAAGGTGATGGTGCCGTAAGTCTTCGAACTCACCCCGGCGATGGCGGTCTCGAACGCTTCGCCCGCCACGCTCGAATCGAGGTTCACGTTTTGTGTGGTGGTGCCGCGTCCGTTCATGAGAACCAATGATTTCAATGCGTCGGGAATGGTGCCAGCCTGCGGATTGAAATACGTTTCGACTTTGAAAATAGCGGCCCAATCTTCATAGAAGGGCTCGTAACCCTGAAGGCCGACTCGAGACTGGCTCAAGTTGCTGGGAGTCAGTCCGGTCACCGATTCGCGGCCGTACTTTTGGACGATGTCGGAGCTGCCGCCCGGAAAGTAGTCGCTGAAAGGCGCGCCATGCGAGTCGTATTGCACGCCGATGTCGACGATACCGTAGAGGGTGATGCCATGCCAGGTCAGCGCATCGTCGTCGGCAACGGAGGCAGCCGGCCCCGTCTTTTGTGCAAGCGCCACACCCGACGTGGCCAAGGACAATACCAATGCCAGGCTGGTCCAGCCGCTTCCGCGAATTCGCTCACTCCGGATCGCTTTCCTTGAATGCAGGATTTCCTGTTTCACATTGATCTCCACAAAAGGGTTAAGTTAAATGGAAGCCTTTCAAATTCGTTGGATTTAACCGACGGACTATTTCAGCCGTATGACACAACCATATAATTTTGAGTCATTTATGCAACAGCCATCCTCAACTTGGCGGCGAGGCTATAGAAAGAAACTGAAATTGGCAAGCGTTCGAATCCACCTTTTGCACCACAATGATGTGTAATTCTTACAACACGAGGTTCGTGGGCTCGCTCGCGGGGTGATAAGTTGCGGATCTCCCACGGGTCGATGTCGCCGCTGCTGCGCGCTTTGGGGATGGGTGTTGCTTTCTCGAGCGCGCTGCCTGCGTGCTCGTTGGTCGTCGCTTTTCGAGAGTGCGGCGCACGCGGCTGCCCCGGTGACGCGGCGATCACAGCGGCAGTGCAGAAGCAATTTCAGCAACATGCCTCGATAGAGCCTCCCAATCTCATCAGCGTGCAGACGATTGACCAGGTGGTCTACTTGTATGGCCTGCTGGAAACC
>Ga0209208_10000778_pt1 | contig 43205 bp, 35 predicted proteins | sample S1TSphfallax_3_FD_187694 | JGI IMG/M metagenome (GOLD analysis project Ga0209208, IMG submission 187694) | Host-associated microbial communities from peat moss isolated from Minnesota, USA - S1T2_Fd - Sphagnum fallax MG (SPAdes) (version 2) | ecosystem: Host-associated > Plants > Peat moss >...
GCAATTTGTGTTGGCTAGTGTTCAAAATATCTCCTAACTGGCGGTAGAGGTTTATTTGCTCTTCCAGAGTCAGATTTACCAGTATCTGTACACACACAAACATTTGAGCACACTTAGATAATAAGTCATGTTGCAGAAGGTCCCCATGCACTTATCACCAATCAATTAACTGTAAACCTGCCAGCTTATGAGTAAGAACAGCCCACATCAAATAAGTTGTGGGAAACTCTGCAACTTAGAATTCACTGATAGATGCAACATATAATAGGGCAACTGAAGAGCTTGATAGCATATGGTTGTCCTGAAAGTTCCAAAATAAAGAGGGTCCATTACATTCCATCCAACAAAAATGATATCATGAAGGGTTAACCAGACAATCAAAGTTGGATCATGAGCAAATTGAAGATATCTAATCACTAGAGAAAGAAATACAAACAAATCAAAGTGAAAAAATTAAACTCAACCTGATTCAAGAAGAAGTCAGTGGAATAATGGTGAGGTGCAATAAATGATTGGTAGTAGATGTATGAAAACACTGCCATCACCATCTGCACGACCAAACATAGCAAGCATCTCCTCAGTAGTCTATTTCATGATGGGTAGATAGTAGTTTGCTGGAGATGTTTGTTTAGTGGCCCAACAACATTGCTTCTCTAGTCTAATTGAAGGATGACTCAATATCAGGTCAGTACTACTCAGACAGTATTTTAGTAACATTGCAGAAAATTTGCCAACATCGAGTTTGACATGTCTGTGTAATTCTAAATCCTTCCTGAATGGGACTGTTTTACAGTTTGCATCCTCTTATGATGGTAGTGTCAAAATGAAAGTGGGCCTGAAAATGCACAAAACAAGAGCCTGCGAATGTGTCAAATAAGCCCGCAATTTTCAAGCTGTTTGGAAGTAACACAGCTTGTACATCTTAATGTGCCTGCATGCTGACCTCTTTACAATATGACAAGCTTTGTGTTTCACCCTCAGGAACGAAAAAAACATATCAAGCTTGTTAAACTTCAAGCAACCCCCTAAAGTATCTAGTGTAGAGGGACTTTATATGCATAAATCATGTACCTGACAATCCATACGATCTGTAATGCCACCATGACCTGGGATGCTGTCTCCAAAATCCTGTGGTCCCACAGGAAGAAACATTAGAAGAGGAGATGTACAATAAAGTCAAATGTGCACAGAGAAAAGATCCAAAACATTGATAACAGAGTAACTCTTCTGCTGGGTGCTTGTCAAACTAAGACACCATAATTTCATTCACATGAGGAACTGGTGCTTGTGACACTATCAACACACTACTTTCTTTCACTTAGCAGTCAATGAGAAATAATGGGCAGCTGAGGTTTAAGGGACATGCCTTGATTTTGAAGGCACGCTTGAAACCACTTGCAAAAAAGCCGCCAAAAGGAGCGACAATTGAGGCAAACAATCCAAAGGCTATTGCATGCATTTGAACAGGCATCACGCTCACTTCTCTCCAAGGAAACTGCCATTCACCAGACTCCAGTGATGTAAGAGACCATACTCAACATGCAATTCCATAGATAGCTAACAAAGTGTCACATAATTTCCAACCTGCTGTTTCAGATTGAAAACTTGTGCTAGTTAAGGTCAAACAGTTTTTTCCTCAAGAGTACAAGGTCATTGCTTTGTAATAGACTTCCTCATGCATGGTTGGTGGTTACTGCAGTCACACATCCAGTTAATTTAGTCTTACCCACACTAATAGCAACTCTAACTTTCTTACCCTAGAATAGAAAGTTGGAGTTGCTATTCTGATTCATTGTCTGGTCTACCAATGGTTGTAGATTAACCTTAATTGAGCTGCTTAAGGATAAAAACTCCTGTCAACACTCATGTAACTGATCTCCAAGGAATGATGACTAGGCCAATTGATTAAAACAAATTAGGAAAATAGCTCAAAGCCATTTCAATCCAATTTCTGACATCCACCATTACAACAGAATTCACTCCTCACTGAAATTTCATTTACTTTACAAGAAAACTGATGCAAGCTTGTCGTAGTAGCTGTCAAACGGCCAAACAAATAACAAGTGACATCACAAGGAAACAGAGCAGTTGAAGAAAAAGTGGCAAGAAAGGACCTTACCCAATCTGGTACTGAAGAAGAGAGCGTGTAATCTTTTGGCTTGAAAAGGGGTCCAGGATCACAGTGTAACCAACCTGTAGACAAATCCTGGAACATAATTACTGGGTGTCAAAATCATCCCTTTACAATATAAGCATATCTTCAACCACAAACTCTGATCACATAGGTACAGTTGATGCAGTAAGATATTAAGCTACACTAGGATCTAGCAAAGATAAAAGAGAGCATCAGATGATAGGAGAGATTAAGAGGGAACATACCTTGCGGGGACAAGTAAGCCACTCAAACTGACCCATTACATATGCCAACTGTCACATGAAGTCCACAAATCATCATCAAGCTCCTCTTTCATCAGATCAATAAGTAACAATACCCAAAAGAGTTTTTGCCTTGACCTTACTAGACTGGCCTTAGTCCTACATGCTCACACTCATTTAGTTCCCAAAACCCATCCAACAACATTTTAAAGAAGTCACCCCATGTTCTCCACAGCTTCAGCTTTATAATGAGAACATGTTCCAATGAAGGCAAAGTCATCAAACTGCCAGTCCTCTTTACAACCAAGCATAAAGGAGCATGATTACCAAAACATCAAGTTACGTTTCCAAGCAATGGTGTATATAAGTGGCCAAGAGACCACTATAGTGGACCAAATGAGCTCCAATCATACTAATCATACATGTTCAACTTGAGAAACAAAACAGTAGTATTTTTTACACCCACAATCTTAACTAGAATAAGGGAGAGAACGCACAATAAAAGCTGACAAAACAGTTGTAATGGATGCTCCAATAAAGCCTTCCCATGTCTTCTTTGGTGAAAGCTTAATCAAAGGTGTTTTCCCAAAGAAAACCCCAAAAAAGTAGGCCATTATGTCATTGATTACAATCAAGGACGCTGGAAGCAAAAACCTGCAGCACACAGGGAGAAACATCCTCAGCAAAAAGAACACTGACAAAACAAACTGCACCATTGTGACAACCACCTATGTATTGTTGCACCATCAAACATCTAGAACTCAATAGAGTATAGTTTACAGGTCAGAATTCTGCAAGCCTAAAACTGTTAACTTGGACAATGAGGCAAGCAATTTGTCTCAAACAGACAGCTCTTCAATACCAAACTTCAGATCAATGCAGCACCCACATATCACACAGAGCTGCAGGAGCTGCCATGTAGAAGCACTGGTTGGTTAAAAAGGTCATTAGCATATCATTTCTGGTTGGCAGAAACTGATGCACTACTGTAGGCACAGTTTTCTCCCAAATGAGGATACGAGTGGAGTACTACAAGTTGAATCTAAAGAAGAATAAAGTATAAAGATCTCCTGCCTGTGCAAAGAGATGAATCAAGCACAAAAACTACCAAATCAAGGAGCTAAATTCAATCAGAGAAAATACAAAGAAACATACCAGATAATGCCTTCAAATATGTTGGCCACAGTGAAGGAGGATTGTGCAAAGACAACAAACAAAATCATATGGGTCCAAGCATACTGCCCAAACTGATATTGGTACATTCCCTTCTTCAAAGTCAAAATAAACCACACAAATCCTGCAATGAGAAAATGACAATATTGCATTAGCTTCGTAGAACAGGATGAGGCATGGAAGATCCAATTCATATGTACTGTGAAGTGCAACTGCAAATGGTCTGAAGTACTGACTATAGTTCCAACACTTGGAGTTCATCAAATATTTGACAAACAGACATGAAGTTCATTGCACCACTGAGCACTAGAAAATTGTATCCAACAAGAACCAGTCATAATAACAAGGAAGAAGAGGACAAAATACATAAAGCATCTCATCTCCAAAACAAAGAACTCTAACCAATTTCTGATCAAGAGTAACCAGTTGCTACAAATCCTCCTTGATGAGGAAATGAAGAAACAAAAGCTAGTGGAAGAACAAGAATTTTGCATTCCCAATACAGAGTTACCTGCAATGTACATGAAGTAGCAGATGATCATGTGGTACTTGATGAGGCCATGTTTGAAAAAAGGAGATAAGACTTGGTCAGAATGCATTGTTGTTGTCAGTTGCTTGCTCAAGAAGCGGCCATAAACATAAAGCATCGCTGTGATGAAAAAAAGCCTGAAAAGAAGCATTCTAGTCATGTCCCTTCCATGTGAGATTTTCAAATTTATCTAAAGAGCTCACAAATGAAACCAGGGACTTGGAAATACCCTTGCATCTTTCAGGACAAACCGACATCTCAAGGTCTGCAACCCAACAGTATGTGTTTCAATGCTTGTGAGAAGATAATCAAGAGCCATGGGCCCTAAACCTGTGCCTTGGTCCAAACTATTGTAAGTCTCAGACCCAGGACAAAAAATCCAGTAGCACTTTACCCAGACTTTTAAGAGAAAGGAAAAAGTTGTTGTCCATTGAGGAATAAACCTGTAACATTCACAATTGATCATATATACCCAGTGCAAAGCCAAGTGCCTGACATCAAGAAGACATACCAATTGAGTAATCGGAATCCAGGTAGTTGCCTTTCACGCTGGGATGCTCGGGCAAGTGTGAAAAGCTCTTTGACCATGAAGAGCTGGATAACGATAATCATCGCCCAAATGTAAATATGGCCCATATACACTACAAGCACAAACCCTCCTATCATCCATATGGAAGATAAAGTCCTTATTCGCATGCTCCTATACTTCTTTGACGTTTCATTTTCTTGTTTGGTCTCTCCATTTGCCTTTGTACCATCCAATAAATTCTGCACGTATGAGAGTTCACTGGAATTAACATGAATTAAATGCTGAACCCCAAAGTAGCTTATGTCATCTGATTTTCCATATGCAACTGAATTCAAAGGGTCTAATTGTATACTGCCTGGACTGTTTTTGGAGTCAAAGAGCTAAATTCTACAATTCCTGTCACCACATCTAGTTCTTAGGATACAAAGAGTTAAAAGTGAAGGATCCAACTTTTTGCTTGCAAAATATTGCAGTGGAACCAACAAATGACTCTACCAAACTAGCATAGCAATTGCTTGAGCACCAAGAAGATCCATATGTGCTTCACAAACATTAAGTACACAATAATGGCATCAACATCGAGAGTGAAGTAGAGAGACACACACACATACACGTACACAGAAGGAAGACCAAATAAAGACAGAAATTCGGAACAGAATCATGGCACAAGATTTCAGTGGGAAGAACCTACCCTAAGATCTTCACCACTTCGCTTCTTGTGCCGTTGCCTGGCAATTCCTGTTCCACTGGCTGCCATCACCACACCCCCTCCCTTCATACCTTGTCCATCAAACTTCCACCAAAGTCGTGTTCTCCTCGTGCATGGACCCCACCTCCTCTATCTCTTGCCTCTTCTCTCCCACCTCCTTTTTTCTACCACTGCACTTACCATGAAATAATTAGATGTTGTTAGCCTAGGTCCCATTCCAGGGTAATTTACCATTTTTTTCCCTCAGTAGATGTTTAGCACTTCTCAATTCCAAGTTGTGTGCTTTATTTCACACCTATCATGAGCTTCTTGTTCACAAACATGATGTTTGTGTACAGGGGCTATCATCCAGCTGGTCTGTGGCATGACAACAGGTGAAAATCTGTGAACCATGGCACTACCCAGAACATAACAAGCCTTCACCCCACAGACTGACTTCTGCAGTGGATAAAATGACTAGTGTTGTTTTCAGAAGTAGCACAAGCTCACTCTGGAACCAGAACAAACTCTACTCACTATATTATGTGCCAGTTGTGGTGTCAACAAGGGTGTGCTTGATGCAGGCTGTCAAATCTGTGACATAAAACAATGAACTGGTGCATACACATACCACCCAAAGAATTTTCCTATCAATAATCATTGTTCAACATGAATGTTCATCATCTTATAGAAGGGTTGATCCCCAAATTTGCCCCAACTTCAAAACCCTAAGAAAAAGTAATAGGATCCTTCTATGTGCACAGAAATTGTCCCACCACTTGCCATGTAATTACACATGTAGTACAACCAATCCAAACGTGTAATTTCCATATGTTTCTCATCATTTGCCAAGTCTTCCCTTGAAAGCTTTTCAATTGGTGTCTCACAGAAGCTCTTCTATGATGTGGAGGCAACAGCCACCCTCAACCAGATGCACCACATCACATCAGGGTTTTAAACTGCAAGCCATCTAAATGAGGTTGAGTGCTCAATGAAGTCAGCAGTCAGTAACCCCTAAACAAGTAGTTTCAGATGGTTAATGTGATCACATGCTGTCATCAGTACATGGGATTTATTGAGCAATCTAAGTGTCCACTAGTCAGGTTCTAGAGACATCTCTTAACTTCATCAACTAATCAGATGACAGATCACCAGTAGTAAGATAAAATGTGTGCAACTCTCACAGGAAAGTTACTACTACAATCACCACATTGTTTGGCCAACATCTTAATCTCATGTCAGATCGCAAACAGGTAATCTCAGGAATAGTTCATGATGATGCAATTCAACAAATCTATGAGTGCATTTACATGCATTAATAGTGTCCACTGAGGAAACCAGGAGTGGTTTCACCAAGAGAGGATATGAGACATGAGGATAACCCTGAAAAATTCACTGAATAAAATGGCCCACTGAGGATATGGATTGAGGATATATGTCTTTATCACGATGCAATGACTTGCCGCCAACTTCTTTCTATGTTTTACAGACTATACTTGAGTGATTTCCTGCTAACAAAGAGTGGATTGCAGATTCCTACCTCAGCCAGCATATGCCTGCCCATCCACAGCAACCCACTATCAAGTCAACTTTGGCATCTCCACAGCTACCACAATGGACGTCTGGAAATAAAATCAACCTGCCAAACACATATGAAAAATTGGTTATGCATCTTGTCATGTTACCAAATTCACCAATTCCAGACTTTACAAAGCAGGTCCAGTACACAACAACCCCGAGGAAAAAATACCAAAAGCTTTCGTCACCTTAACACACAGCCATCATCAAAATACACACACACACTCCGTACCAAAAATCTCTATGATCAACGTACTTCTCAATAGCTTATACTCTCCTCCTGTCCAACAAACAAAATTCTAGGATCAGTTAAAAGGTACCGACAAAACAAATCAGGGGTCAGACTACTGAAGCTCTAAGCTGTCCATGCTCTCGCTCTCGACTCTTAAACTGACGGAATTATGTCGGAAAGATCCTGATGCAACAAATTCCGCCACAACAAGAAGTTCGGAGTAGGGTTTCGAAAGAAACTAGGGTTACCAATCGGCACCGCCACTCGGATGTGTCCGCGGTCCTCAGAAAATCGAAACAAACGTCGCAAGTGCGGCAATCGGTCTTAAGAACTTTGTCGCCAAACAGACCATTCTTCTGCAATCACCGCACCAGCAAAAGACGAAGGAGGAGGGAGAGTTGCAGACGATGCCTAAGATTCCCGTGCTCTGTTGTCCCGCCCAACTCCCCCGGCGCATACGTATTCTGTACATGTATTTGTATACTACTTACGCTCCGTATGTATCAAAGCAAGTCGGGAATCGAGGGCTGTCGTGTACAGTATACGTATCAAATACAAAGGAAAAATCCAGGCAGTAGCCTAAGCTTAAAGTACACAACAAAATGACATGACTTTTGTAGCACGCCATCGAGTGAGGGTCTGGTATATGGGTTCACACCGGGTATCGTCCCTGGTATATCAAAGACCAAGGCTGAAACTATGGGAGTTCAAATGCAATGGGAGGAGCAATGGTGACATCTCTTGGGAGGCCATTGCATTCTTATGACTAGCTTTCTTTGAACATGATTAAGGGTTTTGGTTTGTGTTATTCCTTTTGTTTCCATGGCTATTATTGTTATTATTAATGCTCAAGTTCTTACAAAGTTGAACTTTTGATCAAACATGTCATGCACATTTGATCATGTGGTAAGGGTGGTGGCGAGTATTAGCGTTCAAGTTGTTGTCTTTGATTTTTTGTTTAGTTTGGTGGAGGAAATGATTAATTGTTGGGTGTGGGTTATCATTTGTCAAAAGAGCTTCATTCAAAGATGTGCAACAAGCACTAACACCTTTAATATGGACAAGTGGAGGTACCCAATGTATGTCTAGGTGTTTCCATTAAAGAAGACACAAACATGGTGGAGGCAAATGGAATTTTGAGAGTTTTGAATCCAAGGCCAACCCAAGAATGAAGGTTTAACCCCTTCAAAACAATGCTTAGAAAGGTGTTGCCATGGAGATTATTCTACAACCACAAGGACCTTTTGATTAAAGAGCTAGAGCAAATGCCAAAAGAGGAGTTGGTGATGGATGTGCTTTAGCAAGAAATTGACTACCACTTTTGACATACAATAATTACTAGTTTGGTTGGCTCCAAAAAAATTATGCACAAGATAGATCACAAGATTATGTTGTTGAATGCAATGGTGAAAACCAAAACTAATTTTTTTGGCATGCATATTGAAAGATTGATTTATGTACTTGAGTTTCACAACAATTGAAAGAACAAGAAAGTTGGTGCATCATGTTCTATGTGTGGATGGTGACCCCACATAAAACCTTGTGGCAGATTTCAATATACCAAGAATGGATGCCATTATTCAATCTTAAGCTTCCTCATGAGTTGAAGATCCCAATTTGGTGTACATTGAATATGTTGCCATGGAATTCAAAGCATTGGGAACAAAATTTACCACTTGGGAGGGAAAACTTTGGGAAAATACTTCAACAATATTAAGAAAAAAGACCCAAGGTTTTGTTTGGGTATGGATCGAAAACATGGAGGTATATTCATAATAAAAGTCCTAAGAATGAATGAAGGAGTTGAAGTTTCAATAGATTTTGAAAAGTACCCAGTCATATGCCATTTTCGTGCGAGTCCTCAACATCTCATAGGAGACTACCAAACATATAAAGTTTGAAGAAACATATTGAAGTCTTTTAATAAGTCTAGTAGGAAAATAAAGGTGAAGCTTAATAAGGTTTTTGGGGAGAAAAAAAGGTAGAATATGATGAATCAACTACAACTATAGAAGGAATTGAAAAACAACACTTGGAGAAGGCAACCCTTGTAAAATAACAAAGTGAAATCTTAAGTGCACAATGAAAGGTTTATAAAAATAATAAGGAAGGAAAATCAACATAAGCCTTAAGGTAAGGATGCATGAAGGAAATAACGAATAATGTAAATTAGTTTGGTTAATTCACTGAATGAAGAAGTGATTTAACTTTCTCAAAGTATTGATTCATTACAAGAGAACCAAATTGAAAGTGGACTTTTGAAGCAACACATTTGTATGCCTCTTTTGGGGCAACAAGGTTTAGGTGGCATGAATAAATCACAAGAAAAGTTGTTAGCCTTTTATTAGTCAATGCAAATTGAGCAAAGGGAGGTGTTGTTGACAAAGGTTGCTCCTATGGTTTGGTTTTCAAAAAAGGTGGGCGGTAACAAGAAAGAAACAAAAGGAATGGAAATCTTGAAAAATGAAGAAAAAATGAGAATGTCATCATGAATTTCCAAAATAAGTAATCACTAGAAATTGAAGTGGCTATTGTGGAAGGAGAGGGGTATGTCAAAGTTCACATATTAAATGCCCCACAATTGAAGAATGTTCCAACTATACAACTAGGTGCAATAAACATAAGCTCCATACAGACTATGGTGGTTCCACTCCCACCACAATTGACATTTAAATAGTCAAGTATGTTTTCACAAACTATTGGTCTTCTCAAAAAAACCCAAGTGAACAACACTATTGCGTTGTTTGTTTCATAAAACATTGGGGTATCAAATGAGGAACGTAAACTATTTGTAGAGGTTTATGGGTTGTAAACATCTTCTAATAGTTAAAAAAAAGTAAAATGAACATATAAATTATCAACAACAAACCAACTAAACTTGGATTTTTAAAAGATGTGAATTAAAAGGGTGATTCTAACAATAGTTTACAAAATTTAACCATTGCCCCAAACCTTACTTCTAGGAGTATAATGTTAAAAAAAAAAACCCCATTAAGATTATGTAAATTGTTGCAAGAAGGAAAATGGCTAGCACCTTAATGAAAACAAATAGTGCATTTAACCCTTAATCATTTTATGGTCTATGGGGTTTTGGGAAGTAAGATAAAGTTGGAAAATGGGAAGGGAGTTCAAGTAAAAAAAATTCAATTGTAGTTGGTGGCCATGAAACTACATTTGATGTCATATAATGTTTGAGAGCTTAACATGGTGGGGGAGCCTAGAAAATGCATCAATATTTGAGGGGTATGACCTCATAAATTAACATCCTTTATATGTAAAAACATAAGTTGCACAATGATATAACCATGGCAATCATGAGGAAATCTTGGGCAAGTTTACAAATGTGGTTCACAAAAGTATAAAAAATATATTCTTCAAAACTACATCAAGGCACAACTTGCAAAGGTGTGGACCTAGATTTTGATGAATCCAAAATGGAAAAATCTTGTATCAAATTATATGAAACCATTGGAGGTAATAAAATCAAAGTAATCAAGCTAAAAGGGTTGCCTTGTGATGACTTGGGCATTATTAACATTTATGCTCTAAAATAGTTCAACTAATAGATTCAATTGTGAGAACATATCTCATAAAATATTTTGAGGGATTGTAATTGGATTTTGTTCGGAAACTTTAACACAGTAGAGTTTTAGGAGGACATGTCCTCAATTTGTGGAAAATTTGATTTATAATAATAAAAAGGTTTTTTTGGGTTGCTTTGAAGCTAACATTAGATGTCAGTATGAAAAAATCATGTTCATAGCAACTTGTTTATCTAATTGTAATCTAGTTGCATCAAAAAAAAAATTATTGCACTAGATAAGTTGCAATGGATATAATTTTCTTATGGTGTGTGCATGAATATCAATGAGATGGTGGGAGTTTGAAATTTCGTGGGATAATAAAAGAGACAAGTGGAAATAGTCAAGGCTAGGTTGGATACAATTTATTTATAATTAGTAATTTTTTTCATATCTAGATCCCTAAATATTTTATTAAAGGTGATGGGGTTAAGTTGGACCATCATCTTGTCTCTTGTGTTGTAGAAATATAAGAGGCCTTAGCAAGGAAATCCTTTTGAAAAATGAACATCAAATATTTTGAAGAGGATGTAAAAATGATTCATAGCTTGTGATAGGCCCAACTTAAAGATGTTATATATATTTTTTAAAATTGAAGAAGGTGACAATAAAATGGCATAATAAGTTCTACAAGAAAAAATTAGAAATTTTTAAAGGGAGAAAAAAATTTGAGTTGTAAATTTATGCTTACCCAAAAGGGTTTCCATAAATTAGTCTAGGACAAAAAGTTGGAGCAAAATGTGAATTCTTGAATAAAAAAATCCAAGAATATGAAGAAGTAAAAATTGTTAACTAAAATGTTAATGCCAAAATTAAATGGAAGTAGATGGAAAGTTTTAATCACTTAGAAGGTTTTTTCAACAATAAAAATGAAACCTAGTAAAACTTTGATTGTTGTTCTTAAGAACAAAAAAGGCTATGTGGCTACAAAACAAGAAATGGAAGAAATTAACTACAACTTCTACAACAAATTTTGTAAATTAAGCTTAAGAAAACCAACCAAAGGTTGAGGAGTTGAATTGCAAGGTCCTAGTTTATTTGTCAAAAAAAAATCATTACAAAGATGAATACAATTTGACAAACGCAATCTCTTTAAATGAATTGCAAGTGGTAGCAATCCCCATTGCTAAAGGAAAGTCCCAATATCCTAACAAGGTGTTAGTGAAACTTACACATGCTTATAAGATTTAATTGGAAAGGATATTTTTTAAATGATAAATTCTATAATCAAAGAAAAATACCCTCCTAATGGGGTAATAGTTAAGGGTTTGATTACCTTGTTGTTCAGGATGGGTGAAAGGGAACACCTTGGTAATTGGCTTCCAATTACCTTGTTGAATGTTTCTTATATAAAATATTTACAAAGTTATTCTAGTTGATATTACAATTAATTATTGTGGAAATAATTGATGTTGATCAAACTACCTTCCTCCCACTTATATTTATTTTACATTGTGTTGTTGGCTTAAGAAACCATAGATTGAGCCAAGCATTTGAAAATTAATATTAATCAACCTCTTGTTTGAGTTTTTTTTTTAAAGGGTTAGGGCATTTTATTTGAAACGATGTTAAAAATGGGCACGGCCAAGAAGGAATTTGTTGAAATGGTTAAATTTCTTAAAAAAAGGTTGAGGTTGTAATATGTCCAAATCGACATGCCATCACAAGGCCATTGAAAATAAAAATGGATGTGAAGCAAAGATGTCTTCTAGCACCTTACCTTTTTATCTTAGTAGGGAATACTAAATTTTATGGTCAAAAAAATAGTCAAAATGAAAGACATTAAAGGTGTCACAATGCTTGAGGGAAAAAAATAGCAAACAATCTTTTAATATGTAGATGATGCAACATTTTTAGTTGGAGGCAAAGAAGAAAATTTATGGAATGTACTCAACTTTTTGTAGTTATTATTCATAAGTGGGCTTGGGATCAATTGGGGAAAATCAATGGCCTATTGGTGCCAAAAAATGAGAAGCAAAAGCCAAATTGGATAGTAGCATATAAGTGGAATCAGGTTAATGAAGGGGAATTATCTAAACTTTTGGGAACCCCCTTTGGTTGAACACAAATGTTAAAGATGTGGACATTTTCCTAATTGGGAAAATTCATAATAAACTTAGGAAATAGAGTTTGGTTTGTCTTCCATTAGTTGGTTGTAATGTGATTGTTAACTTAGTGTTTACATCTACTTTGTGATTATTTATCAATATTTTAAAGGTTCAAAGAAAGTAATCAAGGCATGTAGATTTATCCTAAAAAATCTTTTTTGGTCAAGAGGTGAATATCAAGGTTAATTGGCTTGATTTTTGTGCCCACAAGACTCAAACATTAAGTGATTTCTTTGGTACATATTGTCAAGATACAATATGGTTTCTCAACATAAAAGATGGCTTCAAAATGTTAGGTGGGCCTTTATTAGGAGGCATGTGTCTTATCTAGGATTTGTCAAGAGCTTGAAAAATCATGGTGGAGAATATCCTATTCTCTCAACTTAGTTTTGTTAATTCCATTAAACAAATGGGCTTGTGGTGGGGTTTAAGCTTTAGAGGAAAGGGATTTGGGATCTCCATACCAAGAGCCTAAAAATTGCACAAAACAAGTTTGCACAAATATGAAACCTATGGGAGGTTAGTGGGAAAGGCTTTCAACCATGGGAAGATCTAGGTAATAACCAATTTTTTTTATGAAGGAAAAAGAATCTAGTTGTTAGCAAAGATTATTTAACAACGCGCATGTATGTTGGGTAAAGGAATTCAAGGAACCAACCCAAAAGGCAAGTGTTAAAGAGTGGATCAACATCTATGAAGGTGTTAAAACGAACTCAATAAATATAATATATATTACTAATGATTTTAAACCCAAAATAAAATATTTGATGCATAAGAGGGCGGTGATCCCATAAGTGTAAATGTTTGTGTGTTGAACCAATCTCATGGGCATTGGTTACTTTTTGATGTTTTGAATGCAACAATCATTATGAACATGAAACTTAAAGAAGAATATGGAATTTCATTTAACTTGTAGGATTTAATTGATGATGATCTTAGGAATTATCTTAGGAATTATCATTACTTGCATTTAACATTAGAAGAGAAGTATGTGTCATTTTAGACGATTAAAACTTCAACCTCGTCCAACCACCATCAATCTTCCCATAATTTGATAGCCCATAAAGACCTTCAGTTCCAAGACCACTTTGTTTACACAGCAGATGAAAAATAAAATAAATAAATAAATAAATAAATATATATATATGAAAGAAATAAAACACATAACATGTTGTCCATGATGTGAACTCTAGATTTAAAAATTTGAGGTTGATTTCATCTCTTATTGGTCGAGAGCAAACTATTTCCATTGTGGAAGAGTATGATCAACAATCTTTATTTTCTATGTTTTTGAGATGCTACCACATCTTTTACCTTATGGCAGAACTTGGACCTGCGACAAATATGCAAATTGATGAAGAAAATAACTTGGACACTGTTTAAATGTCTATTGGAACAAGTGAGCCAACAAAGGAGGTGGTGAACAAGGAGTTGTTGATGTTTAAAAGGTTTCAAATGGTTGTCAAGGACATTAAATGTTGTTTAGAGTGGTGGGCAAAATGTGAGTTTCTATTACCAACTGTGACATTTCTTGCTCGTCAAATTCTTGACATTGTTGGTTCTTGAATAGAAATTGAAAGAATTTTTTCATTGGTTGGAATTCTTACAAATTTGAGGAGATGTCACTTACAATTAGATACTTTAGATAAGATAATTTTTGTTACTAACATTTGGCCTAGTGATCCTAGGGTGTGTTGTAGTTCACCTTCTAGTTTGATAAAGTTGATTGAGGCTAATCTTGCCTTAGAGGAAGAATATTGATAGCTATTGATTTTTGAACCATTTTTCAATGAAAAATAAATAAAATTGAAACTGAAAACTGTATTGGAATTTGGGGTCATTGTTGGTGATGTTGGAATCCGCTCAGCCAGTCAGATTTAGTAGAGTTTATTTCATAATTTTCAGAGCTAAGATGCGGAAGATATTGATTTTTGAGAGGATTTTGTTGTTGAAAATTCAAACAAGTTGCAAAAATTGGGTTTGGAAGGAAAAATCAGTTAAGCCCTGAATGTGTTCACACTTGGGCCAACAACGGAGGCTAGACTAGTTAAGATAAATAAAGAACAGGTCAACACTGGTTGGAACCAAATGGCATCAACCCAAGAGGGATAGGAGAAAAGGGTTGCTTTTTCCTAACAAAATGTCAGGTTTAGGTTTAGGGTTTAGGTTTAGGGATATTGTGTTTAGATTCATTATAGTGTATAGTAAGAGCTTAAGGGATTTTGGTATTAATAGGTCTATTTTTTCATGAGGGTTTTTGAAAGATGATATTTTGGCTTGTGTTGAAACTTGAGATTAGTTATAGAGTTATAATATCTTGAAGGATTTTGGTTTCTTTTAGACGAGGTTTTGAAGATTATGTTCTTGCATGGTGAAATATTCGAGTTTTCGTAATTCTTCTTTTACCTGAAGATATTTTAAAAATGTAATTGGCAAGGGCATTAGCGTGACACACCCCTTGTTAGAATAAGAGCCTTCAATTGTTTTGATGATTTAACTTCAATAAATTGGCACTTAAATTGGTGTAAAGCAACAAGCGGTTTAACTGCTTAATATGTGTCACATAGGCTTGTGCTTAGGTGCAAAGAAAAAACTTGTTGGCCAATAAGGTTATTTGAATCTTGTCCTCCCAAGCTAACCTCCCAATAGCCAAAAGTATTCTAAAAAGGATGTCAAGGGTTCGGGTTCATCCAACTTACATAGATTAAGAAGACTAGAACTTCGACGTCCTATTGAGAACATGATAAATAACCATTGGATCCTTACTGAATAACAATGTTGGGAAGCAAATGGAAGAACATATTGGAAAAACACCAAATTCCAATTATCTTTCTTCAATATTGGGTCACCCCCAAAAATAAAACATTTCTCTTTTGCCTATCTATCTACATGTATATAATAATATCACCAATTCTTTTACCGGAAAAATTTTCACAAAAAAAAAAATCAATCTGAAAAATAAGATTTAAAACCTAAACAACAGATTTTTTTTCATGAAAAAAAAGGGGGGCCTAAAATTTGCCAGATTTCAAAAGAAAAGAAAAATTCAAAAATGTGCCAGATTTTCATGACAAGTTCCAGTAGGTAGCCAAGAATATAGATAGAAGGATTCTGTTCTTTTTTCTACTTTCATAACTAATAGCTAGCATGTAGCCAAATTTGGCTAAATTATTTTCTGGGTGATTGCCACTTTGACTACCTCACAAAATCCTTATTATATATAAGGATATATAATAAGGATATTATAAATAAAATAATAAGGATTTAATAATATATAATAAGGATATTATAAATAAATTAATAAAATAATAAAATAATAATATGTAGGTTACATAGTTGGGGTAGGGTTTGGGGTAGGTAGGTACATAAAAGATGCTGCAAAGAGGCCTTGTGGACATTCGGAGCATATGCGGGTTTGCTGGGTTTGCTTCCGGCGTTGCGAGCTTCTGGTTGCAGCATCAGCAAGGATCGGCCAGCAGCATATCCGGCTGCCCTTGAAAAAAGCTCGTTTCCCTCTTTACTTCCTTCCCTCCCTTTGTTGTTCCCCCAACCGCCTTCTCCAAATTTCATACAATAGAAATTGAAGCAAAAACCAAGCAACCAAACCCCTAAAACCAAACAACCAAACAAAACAAAAGCCTCAACAAGAAGAAAAATTGCAACAAGTTTTTTTTTTGGTAACATTTGCAATCAAAGTCTTTGTCCCACTTTGTTCCTCCGGATCTCACGCGAGAAAGAAAGGAACTACATGACATAAGAAATTACGTAACTGGGTTTTTTGGGTCTGGTGCACAATCCGGTGCTTCAATCTGTTGTTGTTGTAGTAGTAGTACTTGTACATTCACCATGTATGTGTGAGCAATTAGAAATTTCTGCTTTGAATGATCGAGTCACTGGGGTTGGTTGGTTGCTTGCTTTCAAAGAGCAATTAGCGAAATCAGGAAGCAGAAACATTATTCAGGAGTTTCTGTAAGTCGGAAAAGAATAAGAATGGCGATGGTGAGTGCTCCTCCGGCTTGCTGTGGCCCTCCAAGAGTGTCTGGGATTCTGTACGCTACTAGTGCGGAAGCTGGGAGCAGCAGCAGTAGCAGCAATAGTAGTGCCTCCTGTGTCAATGTATTGCGCTTGAATGACGGATGTGTAGCTAGCTCCAATATTCGTATCGGAGTGGGTCGTCTCAAATGCTCGGCCCGGAGTAAGTCCGGTGGATTCGATACGCGATTCTCCTCCTTCTGGGTGGAAGGCACAACTTCGGGGCCTGCAGGATCGGGCGTCGGTGGCCTATCCGGTGCAGCAGCAGCGCTGGAGGCGTCGTCCGTCGCAATTCATACGAACGCTGGCTATGGCAGCAGAGGAGGAGCAGCTGCAGAGGTCGCGGCGTGCAGCAGCAGCGGTGAAACCACGGTGGTGCCCGTGACTCAGCTGAGTGAGGAAGAGGTGGAGAATGCGAGGGAATGGGCGCACAAGCCGCGTCGCATTGCATTGTTTGTGGAACCGTCCCCATTTGCGTATGTCTCGCAGCTCCCTTTTCCCCTTTCCCCCTCCCCCTTACAAAATGGATTCCTTTTGCTACCCTGCAGCAAAATTCCAATCTCCTTCAACTGCACTCCAAACAACTGATGTTCAGGACTCATGTAGAAAAGCTCTAAAACATCCTTGCCTGTGATCCAAACATGGATTTCCAACTCTCACTCAGCGGCAATGCTGAGAGGAAGAAGAGTTCTGTATTGTGATTGTTGCTCCTTCTGCATAGGAAAAATGCACCCACAAACATACACATCTGTGACATGCATGAGCAGGAGGTCATGACATGCCCATCTGTAACATGAGCAATTATAGGTCATGACCAGTTGTGACCGCAGCTTGTTCAGCTTTGGCAATCCAGCAGCTTTGACGGTTACCAAGCTGCACACATCCAGAGAGATTCAACAAATGCCCATTTTGGTTGTCTGTCACACTAGTGCTTGCCTGGACCTGACTGCTGTTGTTGCTTGCTGCTGCTGATGATGATGGATGGCACGGGTTGTGGTGTGTGTGCTCTACTCTTACTCTACAGGTATGTGTCAGGCTACAAGAATCGTTATCAAAACTTCATTCGCTATTTGCGAGAGCTGGGAGATGAGGTAAGTAACATGTTTTACTGGAGATGTGCACTTAAGCTTTGCAGGTCTCTTCTTGCCATTAAGATTATCATGTACAGCAAAAAGAAGCAGGTGGAATTAGTAAGCTGTCTCTTTGAAACCTGAGAAAGCCATGCCTCGGTCTCTTCAGAAACCCACGAAAGCAAATTTGTCGAGCTTGGCAAATGGAAAAAGAATTGCTAGACAAGATTTCCTGCACTTGCTTGCTTCAATCTATTATTCATGTGTTTTCTTCTGGATTTGCAGGTCCTGGTTGTCACTACACATGTAGGTGTGCCTGCAGAGTTTTATGGTGCCAAGGTGATCGGTTCCTGGAGGTAGGACATCTTGAACGCAGAATTGTTATCATCTGATGTTTGTCATTCATATTGGCTTGATCACTTTAGATTGGTGGTCAATCCTTGCACAAACTTATGTTGCATTGAGTCGAGCATCTGATACTTATGATGTTGTTTTTGGCCTGAATTTGCACTTCTGTTTTTTTTTTTTGGGTGTTTTTTTACAGTCTCCCTTGCCCATGGTATAAGACTGTTCCTTTGTCACTGGCTTTGAGTCCTCGCATCTATAGGGAGGTAGCCAACTTCAAACCTGACATCATTCATGCATCATCTCCTGGAATAATGGTAACTTTGGACCCCAACATTTGCAAAATCTTTATTGTGATTTCTTTCTCTTCTGCCTGCTATCTCTTCATAACAGCAGCTTGTTATGAAGAGACAGCAGGCAGCAGTTGGGACTGTTTGCAGTGATGAGATTTGCACTGGGTCTGGCTCCATTCCCCATCTGCTCCATTTGGGTTGGTTGGGATTTTCTTTGAACTAGTAAAATAGCGGCCACATTGTGTCTGAGGCTCAGCAGCAAGTAAAAGCTGCAGAGTTGTCATGAAAATGTTTGAACTCATTGTGCACTGTAAGAGTATGTATAATGGGAATATTATATTGCAATCAAGCAGGTTTTTGGAGCGCTTGCCATAGCCAAGCTTCTTAGTGTTCCTGTGGTGATGGCTTATCATACTCATGTACCAATGTAAGTATGAATTCTACTCATATTTTTCCCTGTAAAAATTGGATAGTGTCTTTTATATCAGACTGCCATATTTAGTACTAAGGTAACTTTGTTGAAGTATTGATTTTTGCTTACATTAAATTCTTTGTTTGCTGTTCCAATTACTACAAATCATCATTGTCTGAGATGCATGTCTTTTGTGATCTGCAGGTATATTCCTAAGTACACATTTAGTTGGCTCGTTAAACCCATGTGGCTTATAATAAGTAAGTCCCCTGCCATTCTCTTCAAACAACCATATTGCATTTGCATGCTTGACAAAGTCCTTTGCTGTTCTTTCTGAAGAACCATATTGGTGTTTCCATGCTTGATATAAGTACCATGGTGGTGGTGATGGTGTATGTGGTACTTAAATGTGAGGATCTTGCTATGAGGAAAAAATTTAAAAAGTTACTGTATTTTTGTACAAGCATACAAAATTCTCCTTGGAGAACTTAGTGCTGAGACTTGAGAACCTGGACTGATGACTTCTTGTTGTTGTGGATGAAAAGAGTTTTTGCACCGGGCAGCAGATCTTACATTAGTGATGTCACATGCACTTGGAAAGGAGATGAGAGCTGCTGGAGCTTCCACAGGTAGGTACCGCTTTTGATAAGCACACAATTTAGAATTTTGCATTAGTTCTGGATGTGCAACTTTCCAAGGATATTATGAAGCTGGATCTGATGCATTGATTGGCTCCTGGGTGGTGGCCCTGGTTTTTGCAGCTGAGAAGATCCGCATTTGGCGAAAGGGTGTTGACTCAGACAGCTTCCACCCACGCTTCAAGAGCCAGGAAATGCGTAACCGACTGACGTAAGTTGACCTTATGTTCTTGTGTTGAGGAGTATAATTGTCATTTTTACCCATGGACAGAGATAAGAAGTAAGGAGTCTGCGTCTATGCAATTCCCATCTTAACATTTTTGTTTCTTGGTCAAGAGCTTCAAAAGTTTCCCATCTGCAACCTCCCATCTTTTCCAAGCTTTTGCTCACCTGACTTTCAGACAGTTGAGAGTCAGGTGTAAAACCCAACTTTCTTGACAACATCAAAAAAATTGAGTGCTACAAAAACTTCAACCTCATCAACTTGTGCATCCGCATGTGCATGTCTGATTCAACACCCGAAGGCAATTTGTGAAGTTCAGATGGTGCCATTCCTTCTGAACTAAGCCAAAGAATTATTAATATGGTCTTAGGGTTTTCCAACCCAAGTTTCTTTAATTGTCTTCTCTGGAATGGCCCATTTTGGATATTTTCAGCTACAGTAGTGTTTTGTTTATGATCACATACTCTAATAGTTTGTGTTGTGTCTGGCTTGCAGTGATGGGGCACCTGATACACCTCTCATTGTACATGTGGGAAGACTGGGTGCAGAAAAGAATCTTGATTTTCTCAAAAAGTAGGTTCTATGACCCAAACCTTCCTGAAATTTTTTGAGTTTTATTTCTTCATTACAACTAATATCTAGACACATAGACACACAGCATCACCTAATGGCTGTACAACCAATAGAAGTATAGTCTGGTTATCATCAGCCCAGAGATGGGTTGGGGTGGCTAAATTGGACAATTTGACAATTTGACAATTGTCCTATGAGGAGTGTCATTACACTGGGAGTGTTTAAATTCACCCATAATGAACTTCTTCTTCTGCTGCTGAGTTTGCAGGGTGATGGAGAGAATACCAGAGGTGCGCCTGGCATTTGTAGGTGATGGACCTTACAGGTGAGTTCTGCTGTATTCTGGCACATAAATAGGGTTTTAGAGACTTAAAGAGTGCCTTTAGCTGATTTTCAAACAGGCCCACAAGATGAACATATGTTCTATTAACTGTGAATGTGTTGATTGCAGGCCTGACTTGGAGGAAATGTTTCAAGGGATGAATGTCACGTTCACAGGCATGTTACAAGGGGAGGAGCTATCACAGGCATATGCAAGTGGGGACATTTTCATTACGCCCTCAGAGTCTGAAACACTCGGGTTTGTTGTCCTAGAGGCTATGGCTTGCGGTGTGTCAGTTGTGGCTGCCAGAGCAGGTGGGATTCCTGACATTGTAAACCAGGATGGGGAGACTGGATTTCTGTACACACCAGGCGACCTAGATGACTGTTTAAGAAAAATCACTGCCTTGTTGGAGTCTTCTGACCTACGGCAGAAGATTGGTGCTGCAGGTATAGCTAACTTTCTGACCCACCTCAAACTACTCCCAAGTCCCTATCAGTTTCCTAGTTCAACATGTGGTTTCCAAAATAGTTGAGACTGAGAAAGCTTCTCAGGAAGAGAGAGGTCATACCTTGCGCCTCTTGTGGGAATGTACAAGTACTACCAATTATATCAGAAAATTGTTTAACATGTGACAAGGTGTCTCATAGGTCGTGCGGAGGTGGAGAAATTTGATTGGCGGGCAAGTACAAGGCAAGTGCGGAATGAGCAGTACAGTGCTGCAATCTGGTTCTGGCGAAGGAGGAAAGAGCAGCTGGCAAACAGATTCTCAGGATGGTTCAAGCGTCCTGAGCTAGCATAGAATTTGTAATTGATGTACAAACTTTCTAATTTAAAATCAGTCCTGGGCCCCTTGTATGGGTACCACATCACATCTTCCAGCTTGCTTCAGAGCTCTGTTCATGTTGACACTCACCTTTATTCCTCTCGTCTGAACATCTATCTCTCCAGCTGTTGTAATCGAATGTTCAGATATCAGCTTGTTTCAGTTTTCTAGATTGGTGCTTAGATTAAAAATTCATTGTGGCCAAGCTCATCAAGTCCCCCCTCTGTTTCAGTGGGTGGCTTGACTGACTGGTTTTGATCAATTCCTTTGCAATTGTTTCTTGTTTGACTGCAATTTTTGCTGTCAGAAATATCACATTGAGAGTTTTTATTTCAAGTGGAGGAGCTCTTTTAAAAAAATAAAATAATGGTCATTGTGTGTATGTAGGAGCGTAAGACCAGTTGAGCATGATATATCTATACTTTTCTTTGCAAATATCAAATTGAGTACAGAGATTTTACTCTTTGTATATTCTGGGTACACCCTGCTGTTGGAGGGTATTGTTTTGCTACCAAATAACATGCGGGATAAATGTTACTACCAACCATTGTTTATTTCTAAGTATGGTAGTTTTTGGGAATTGATACAAATCTAGACTTCTTGGTAGATGAAATAAACATCTTTTTAAGTATAAGCATCTTTCAAATGCCTTTGTTTACTTCATAAACTACTAGTGTGGCCTGTGCTGTTGGCCCCAGTGTGATCCCATTACGAAATAGAGAAACTCAACATGTGAACATTGTTTTGCAATGTATGTATCGAGTTTTTGAACAGCCAACTATGAGAGGAAATCATGCTTGAATTGAATGGTAAGCCTTCAAGTGTTACCACACTCTCAACTGATTTTGCCTTCCAGAACCTGGTTTCTTGGAATTTATTTGAAATTTCCGCAGCAGAAATCACTTAAAAATCAATATCTCCCACATTGTGAATCCAAATCTTGCCAAATAAATTCCATTAAATCCTGCTCATCAAGATCTTTCCAACAACATCAAAGGCACATTCCAATTCCTCTGAAAATTTCAAGAACTTTTGCACCACAAGTCCAAACAGCATGGGAACCAAGCCCATGCACCCCTCGTTGTTGAGAGTTTTCCAAAGACACCATAACACGATCTGAAGCATCCCGGTTGAGTGGATCTCATAACTACAAAACAAAACAAAAGAAAACAAACTTACAAGTCCTTCATAGATAGATCTTCTAAATTTTTTTGAGGGTCTAATTTGTTTTCTAAATGCTTATAGTTTATAATCTCCTAAGTGTAATAAACAAATACCTTATTTGAACTGAGGACAATTCTGTAAAAGTAATGTGCTATTTTTCATGTTGTGATAAGAAGAAATGCCAAGCCAAAGCTCTCCTCATAGCAAATTTTTGTTCCTTTGGGCTCGATGTTTGTTCTTTCTCCCCTTGTAATTTTTATTTCACTCAATAGTGCAATTGAAGACGTTACCCATAAGTAGCCAACAACATCAATCAAATCAGACTTTGTCATGGTCTCTCCTCATGATGTTGGTAGTACCAGGCGAGTGTTTGAAACCATTGAAGAGCAACCCAACATCTTGAGCCCGATTCATAAGACCTATGTAGCCTAGTGTAATGCATAAAATATGATCGTGATGGACAAGATGTTGCAAAATCATTTTCCCTTTATATTAAGTGTTGGACAATTATATGGTCTCATCCTTTACTATCTTGTTATGATCTTATAACTTGGAAATGTTTATGCATGTGTTTGCATGTTACGATATAAACAAAACAAAAGTCGTAGTTTGACAATTTTCATTGCAACACATTTTTCATGTATTTTTAAAAATAGTTAGCAAAGATTTTGTGGTGAAAATGTGCAATTACAAGTGGATTTCATCTTTAATTTTCATTATGTTATGAAATTAATGCATATATAAACAATCCAATTATGAATTAGAGTACATTTTTTATTTGCAAAAGCATGTAACAACATTATAATTTAATGAAAAAATAAGAAATATTAGTTTTAATGAAAAATTGTTTATGAAAGTTTGCACATACAAAGAAAGAATTATAATAAACAATATCCAGCATTAAAACTTTAAATTTATTTTAAAGTCATGTATATTTTTTTCTATCATAGTCAAGGTTAAACAAACATTTGATAGTACATTATGTTATGATAATGTTGATGATTATGATTTTTAAGGTTGTAAAATGTTCTCCCATTGAAAATTTGGTTGGCCATGCAAATGTTGTTTTTACCATTTTACAAAAATAAAATGGATTTTTAAAGTAAATGAAAAATGAGAAATTGTTCTTTAATCAAAGTGTTTAAAATAACCTTTATAATATTATTGGTGTACATTTACATAAATACACGATTATGAATCACTTGCATATGCATGGTTTATATCATTGGTTTTATTTTTAAAATTCAAATTAACTATATGTGACTTCTACAAGAATTGAAAATGAGTGAAATTTTACATGTTATTACTTTGATACTTTATGTATTTCTGATTTTCAAAAAAATATCTATGTTTTACCATGCATTTAGTCATGACTTGTACTTGAAGTATGTCAAAGCATAAGGGAGTAATGTGTGCATGTGAAAATTTCACCAAAATGCAAAATATAAAAAATAAATTTCTTGTTACAATTGTTTTTTTAAATATCAATTTATGTAAAAAAAAATTTCTCCATTTTTAACTTTGATATTAGTTTGGTTGCATTATTTTTATTTATTTTTGGTACTACTTGGATAGGTTTTAAAAAAATATTGCCATTTAATGTTAAATCCCACTTGGGATGCTAGCCAATGACATGACATTAGAATTTTTTTATAAATCACTACAAGGGAATCATTTACATTTTCACAAATTAATTTTAATTCAATATTTATAAGTGAAGGTTAAACATTGGATATTGTATGGAATGGTCTATTTCAATAGGCTAGTGTCAAAACCAATTCATTTTAGGCTACAAAGCCATTTTGGCATTTGAAGTTAAAGTTTTTCAAATTTAGGACGTGGGGTTCTTAAATATTTTTATTTTGATATTTTATCTATGTCTCTTGTCCATTACTTTTCCATTGTTATAGTTTTTTCCATAAAGATATTTTTAGATTATTCGAGAGTGGAACTATAACCAATGTTGGGTGGTTCTTATTTTTGAAATAAGAACTATCTCAATTGTGAAGCCAAATCTCATCTTGACAAACGTTGGGCATCACCATTGGTGGTACCCACATTGAAAGTTGCCATTTAGTTTTCACTCAAGTGAGAAGAACCACTCATTTGAGAACTATCCTATAAATAACAAATGAAAAAAATGAGAACCTCAAGATGTTAAAAAAACCCAAAGGTGATTTTTAGTTTTAAAGGTCTAAGATTAAAGGACTACCTATTATCGGGGTAGGTGTATGCAAGTTTTTTTTAATGGGTTATGGGTGCATCCCAAAGCTCAATGTTTCCATTTCAATAGATCACTTTGATTGACATTGTTTTTGATGCTCCCCAATGTGTTAAACCAACACATTAACATGAGAAAGGCTTCTCTTTAGTTCACCTATATACAATACATGCACACACTTTTTGGAATAAATATAGGACAAATTAACTATGATGCTAAATTGGAGAATAACTTGAATGCACATTTTTGGGTGCACATTATTCACTTTATTGTTTGAGTAGGATAAATTCAATAATTAGTTTGTGAGAACATTGGTCATAATTGACTATTCTTACATTTGTGAAAATTGGTTGAAAATTTGAAAATACAAAATTTGACACTTTGGTTGGTTCTTATATTTTGTTTTATTTTTTTGGGAAAGAACCAAGTTTTTCCAAGTTTATGAAAAACCAGAGTTGCTAGTCCTCACAAAAATGTGAGAATTGCCCAACATTAGCTAAACCCTAAATTTGTATTAAATTTAATTATTTTTCCTCTATTTTTTAATTACATATATTCCATTTTCTTTTTGTGAAATGTGGGCCATAGTTCAACAACTATACTTTATGCATACATGTGGCAAGAGATGGGGAACTTGTATTGTGAACTTGTTGGATGATTTGAACTTTTTCATAACAAATTTTTTTCATACATGAAGTTTGCAAAATGTTTTACAAAATTTTGAAATGTTTTACAAAATTTTGAAATGTTTTGCTTTTTGAAAATTACAAAATTGTTTTTATGGTGTAGAGCCATTTAAAGGTGAAGTCAACATCATGCATCCAAACTTAGTCATTGGAGAAAAGTTTTAATGTTAGTCTAATTTCATCAAGAGGATAAATGCCTATCATGAATCTTGTTATATTATTTTATTTTTGATTACACAAACAAATTACAAATTTTGCATGTGATGATGCTCATCAAAGAAGCTTAATTTTGTAGCTAAAAATTAAGATGGTGGTGGCACACACATTCAACCAAAACAACACCTACTTTTGATCTAATGAATGGTGTCACTAACACCTTTTCAACACCTAAATACATGTATACATTCATAACACTCCTTTGGGAAGATGATTTCACATACATGCCAGCTCAATTTTTGGAAGCTTTCAAGTTTCTTCATGGTTCTTCCATCCAAATTTACTAGAATGTGCTACCAATTTCATGAACTTTCCAACCTATTTTGTGATTCTTTTTAATCAACTACATATGTGGCATAACTCAATTTCATGAAATTGGACATTTAACTCTAGCAATTTCATTAATCTTCAAAATTAATTTCACTATATAAATGGACTATGATCATGGAACTTTTGTTTCGCACAAAAAAAAAATGCTAATAGTTACATCCCAAGGTTGAATAACAATGGCATATTGTCTTTATAAATATTTACAAATATAAGTGCATAGATGATGCACTTCATTCAAAAATCATACATTTTAATATCAATAATTGTTATTTTTTGTCAATACAAGTATACATTATGCTTATCCTTAGGAAAAAATTTAGGAGCATTGTCATAGCTTTTGAAAAAAATGTTAAATTAGTACCAAAGCTTAGACATGGTGTTTGCTATTTGGTTTTACAAAATGAGCATTTTAATGGTTAATGTGAACATGTTGATGCACATTTGGATACCACCATGGAATCTTTTCATCATTAATCAAATGAAGTGTTTCAAATGTCACATCATGTTGTAACCAAAAAAAGGAGGCTTTTTTCACCTTTCAAATTTGTATAATATATAATGAACAAACACGTATATTTTGCATTAGACCTTCAAATTAGTCTTATCTCATGTTCAATTCAAAAACATCTCATTGAAAATTAGCATGTACATTGTCTTTTTACTACATATAACAATGCCAAGGCCCACTTCTTAATCATGATGGAAGAATGGAAATGTTTGATCAAATCTCTCTTGATTGCTCTTTGTTGGCTACCACGATCTCACTTAACATCAATCCCAATGGACACCCCATTTCTCGTATAGATTCATTAAAGTATTTTTTGATGGGAATCAACAAAACAAAGACATCCCATGTAGATTAACCTAAACACTCTTGCCCTTGGAAAATGCCAAAAATAATATGCTTGAAATACCCAATGAATTGAATCTCACTTCTTCAAATGCAAAGTTTTTAGAAATGTTCTGATAACCTAGGATTGATGTTTTCTTTAGACTAACCAAAATTGCCCACTATGGATTGTCATCACCTCCACCATTTCCATTCTTCCTTCATTCATGATTCCTAAACAAACTATTTTCTAATTCTAGCACACAATAGAACAAATCGTGGAGATAGAGATTGCATATCCAATGCTTGAAAGCATTCTTCCCAACTTGCCACACAAAGCTCCTACCTAGATTACTAGCAAATGTTCTCAATCACAAACTCAAAACAAAAGAAAAAAATGTTTAAATTTTGAAAGGCTCATCTTTTTATCCTTTTTGTTGACAATCAATCCTTCTTCAAAATCAGCCATCAAGGCATCTTCGCCAAGCCCACCATCACTAAGAACCATTAAGAACACAAAAACAAAATCATAACTCTTCCACCATCTTGACATCAATCACACAAACACACACCACAAATCTTCCAAAAAACCATTAACTTGCAACAAACAACTACACATATTCATATCCACACAAGAAAAACAATACTTATCAACTAACCACTTTTTTAATCATTTTTTTGCTTTGGATGAATAGAAACACTTTCCATTAGGTCTTCATCCATTGTGTTTTCATCTTACTCCTTTTCATCCCACAATGTGTTTACACGATCTATTTTTAAAAGTCATTAGAAATCAAACATGATATATACTTTAAAGTTGATGCAATTTTGGAGGCACCTCATCTTATCAATTGGAGAGGTGTATTTCTTTGAGTATTTTGGCTTACAATGTTAGTTGTTTGAAATATTTATTTTTATTACTTACATCAAATGATTTAAAATAAAATCAAAATTGCAGTAAATTGCACTCCTTCCACCACTAAACCCTAAACCCTAAAGTCCTCTCCTCTAAAAGATCACAAGAATTTCTTTTTGACAATCACAAGCTGCTCTTCATGAGCTTCTAACCCTAAAAGTAAGGTCCTCTCCTCTAAAGATTACAAGAATTTCTCTTTGACAATAATCACAAGCTGCTGCCCATGAGCTTCTAACCCTAAAATTCTCTCCTCTAAAGATCACACAATAATTTGTTAAGAATTTCTATTTCGACAACACAAGCTGCTGCACTTCGTGAGCGTCTAACCCTAAAGTCTTTCTCTTTGATGAAATTGAGATTTTGGCACCGCAGACGGCAACATGGGTTTTGCTGAGCAGACACAGACGATGGCAGTTAGGGTATCAAGGCTCCTTGTGCACCTATAGTAGCAAGTGCACCTTTGTGTTGGTTTGATGGTCGTCTTTTCTTCTCTCTGTAGAATCATGGTGATTACCTTGGATGGGTGTTCTGGTGGTGCTTGCTGCTGCTTCCAATCGACGTCGTCGTCGAATTGTGTTCTGTTGCAGCAAAAGAAACCAACCGGTGTTGTTGTCTCAAGTCTGTGGGCAATACCTATGAAAGGTCTTACGCGTGAGGCGAAAGTAGTCAGGTATGACGGAAGAGCTCAAGGTCTTGTAAGCAGTTACAGGCGTGGTGGTGAGCTTTCTGCGGAGCTATGGGTTGGTTTGGGCTCAAGGACTAGAAGGCTGGAAGAATTGAGCCGCCGCGAGAAAAAAGGGTTTGGAGAACATATTTGCAAAGCTACGAATCTCGAAGGCCAGGAGGAGCTGGGAGAAACAACTACTGATATGAGCTTGACGGAGTTGTTGCGCAGAGATAGAAGCAGTGACGGGAGGATACAACTGGAAGCAAATCTAGATCCCTCAGTTATCGCCATGCTCTTGCTGGAACGGAAGAGATGGGAAAGAGGAGAAAAACAACCAAAGCAGCGGTCCTTACCCATCCCGATGCCACATAAACTCAAACGTCCTCTCCCTCTTCCTCGATCCAGATCGAGATCGCGGCCGCTAGGGTTTAGAAACTACCACAAGAAGATTGCTTCTCCATCTCTCACTGAATCTTCGCGGTTTCTTTCCAAACTCATTGCCACAATCAAAGAGCTTCCATCACAGGAGAGCGTTGCAAATGTGCTAGAATTGCACAAGAGCAGACTGCAGCGAAGAGGAAGCTCACTAGCTGAAGTTATCTTAGCACTCGGAAGAGACAACAACCACATCCATCGAGCTGTACAGGTTTGTGAATGGATGCTGCAACAGCAGTCATTTCTGCTTCCTGATGAGCCATCTCTCTTGGGTGTTTTGCAAGTGTTGATAGACACTGGAGCATTGGAACTGGCTTCAAAGCTGCAAGCTTTGCATCATTTGTCTCTTCTGTCTACTCCCAAAACTGTCAGCAAGCTGGGTTGTCTTTATGCTGAAGCTGGATATCTGAAGGAGGCAGTGCACATCCTGCTGGCATGTGGGGAGATGGACAACAAGCTCTATGTGAGTGTGATTGTCAATGCTGGTCGAGTAGGTGATAAGAAATTGGTTCGAGCTTTGTTGAACAGAAACCAGAATGCATCGCTGCAGATGGAGGAGTGCACATCGGTGATGGCAGTATGTAGCAAACTCGGATTAGAAGAAGAAGTTGAATCTCTGTTCCAGCACTACAAAGGTTTGGGTTTCTATCCCAATGTGGTGATCTACACTACTGTGATGAGTGCACGGTCTCGAGCTGGGAAATACAGGGAAGCAGTTTCTCTCTTCTGGGAGATGGAAGAAACAGGATGTAAGCCCGACCTGATTGCATTCCAGGTGATGATGGGTTTGTGTGCCAAGTTGAAAGATGTAGCTAAAGCTGCCAAGCTTTACAACTACATGAAGGATGCAGGCTTCTCACCTACTTCTGATGTGTATGAGACTCTTATCCAGCTCTACAGTGAACAAGGGCGTATGGGAAAAGTAAAAGAAGTTTTGAAAGAATTGGAGATGCGGGGCTGTTCTCCAACTATCAACATACGCAAGTGCTTGTCTGCTGCAGCCCTTAAGAGGTGACCCAAATGTGCAAAAACCACAGCTCTCAACCCCCCTCCCCGCCCCCCAGTTCAGAATCCAACTCAAAGTAGGAGACTGTAGAAGGGCAGACATCTTGAGATCAAGCAAAGGGTCACATGTTTGATACCAGCTCCATATGCAGGTGTGATGTAATTGCCAACTAGTTTGCTTACAAGCACTATCATGAAGAGTGGCAGGCCTTTTCCTCCGCCATGTGCTGTGGATTATATGTATATACCAGAATCTGGACCAAGTCTGTCAGAGCAGTGTCCTATCTGCCGTCAGAGAAATCATGAATTCTCTCAGAAGACATCCATAGACAGAAAGAAGCAGCAAATTCAGTGTGTAACCTATGGTACAAGTACCTGGAACAATTGGTATTTGCAGCTCAAACTTTTGCAGAGCTCCTGGACAAACTGCTACTGCAGCTTGAACTTTTGTGCAGCTCCCAGCCTTTCAGAAAGTGTATGTGCTGTGGCTGATTTCAGACTGCTCCTGAGCCCGATGAAAGAAGTGTAAGGCCATGTGCAACAGTGTCCAGTTGCTGCAATCACTCTGTTCACATGCTTTACTGAGAACACAGGTTGAATATGGAAGGTCAGATATTGGCAAGGATCTTTGAGAGTGGCCTGCTTTGTCAGGACCATCTTGCACACTGCTCTTCTTTCAAGTTGCAGATCCTGCTTATATTTTGTCTCCATGTTGCAGTGAATTTCCTGCACCCGTTGTTGGTATGTTTGACAGCACCATTTTGACATACGGTTAAGCATGTTCTTCAAGTGGCGGAAGGAATTTCGTTCCTGCAAAGCTAGATGGCTGGGACACAATGTCTGAACCTTGTCATCTGATGTGGATTACCAGTACTGTTACCTGATGGAATGGCCACTAGCAATCTATTGCAACCAGAAAAGCAAGTGACAAAAATTGGTATTGTGCAGAGGACTAACAGAGCCCCATCCCAGAGAAGGAGAAAGGAGGGAGGGAGGAGAGAAGGGCACATGATGTCAGTGCAACCTGTAGCATCAGTCTCTCCAGCACTGCACATTCCTGGAACATAAGTCCTGTGTCTACTGGGAGCATCTTGCTGCTGACAAGCCATATGCATGTTCCACTGGGAGACCTGAGAGGCCAGGAGGACGAAGACAAGCTATACTCCTGAGTATCAGTTGAGCAGTTTGTATTCATCCATTGAGTCTTACAAATACATGAAGAAAAAAGTTGCAAGCATTTTATACATTTTATCACCAGGTTGAAAATGCTTACAGAAGAAGCGGCAAATGGTTTTGTATCTGTCCACAGTTTGTTGTACTCAACTGTGGATCCAACACCGATCCAAACAAGTTTGAATCAGAGGGTTGGGCATTTTCTTTGTAGATGATTCTGATGGTTATGCCCCATAACTAATTTGGGGCTGGTGTGATGGACAGTGGTACTAGAAACACAGTGGGGCAAATGGGGTGATAGTTTTGAGTCCAAAACAAGGAACTGGGGTGGATGAGGTTAAGCAATGGCTGCTAGATTGCCTTCATTATATGCTACCTACAACAATCCCAAGGTATGCAGCTGAACCATGTGGCCTCATAGATATTCATTGACAATTGATAAAAATTGGATGAAAGTTTGACAAATTTTTCTGAAGGGAAGGCATTTTAAGGACCTTGACCACAATTCCACACATAGAGGTGGTGGAGTTGCACAATGGATGCAAATATGGGGTGCTTCCTCAAGAGCCATTCAAGGAACTTCTCTAAAGAAGGCATCTCAAGAACTTTGCCACACTTCCCTGGAATGACTTGGGTAAAATGCTCAGTGGATGGAAGCTTGAAGAGCTTCCGCACAAGCATATAGGGGAGTTGCACAATGGGTGAGAATCCAAGGTAATAGGTCTGACTCTCCTTCCCCATGCAAAGCAATGAGGAAATTCAAGGTAATTTGGCTCCGTTTTCCAGGGAAAGGACTCAGAAAGTTGCACAGTGGATGAAAATGCAAGAAGTGCATTCCAGGAAGGTAGACAATGGATGAAGTTCTGGGGGAATGGACCCCGTGTACCTAAGGCACATGAGGAAATTGCGAAAATCTTGAGAGATGAACCACGCTCTCCTAGTTAAGGCCTTGAAGGGAGTTCCACAATGGCTGAAAATCTATCAAAATGAAGGTACTGAAGGAAGTTGCAAAATTGATGAAAATATAGGGAATTGAAAGCATTTGGTGATGAAAATTGAAGGAACTTGCCCCCATTTCCTTGAGAAAAACATTTGAGGAAATTGCATCATGGATGAAGAATCTCATGAAGTTGGCCCAACTTCCCCAAAAAGTGGGACAATGAATGAGTATTCCAACTTCCACATAAGGATGTGGGAATTTAATGAAAAGTGGATGAAACTTGATTATCTAATTTTCACTGTCAATTTTGTTTGTTTCATCCATTGTCCATGTTTTCACAGTAAAGTTTAAAGCACTTGGACACAAATTGTCATTTGAAAAAGATGACTATTAAGAAAATTGATAAATTGATGAAAACAAGATTTCAAATGTAAAACCTCAAACCTTCCTCTCAAAGGATTGTTCATAAATTAATGCTCCACATATCTTTCATTAGAAAATGTCGTTTCATGCATAGTTTTATTACCATGAAATTGGATATTAACATCTTTTCATGTTGAGCACTTGCCCTAATGTTTCGGACATTATTTTGTTTGAATCTTTAAAGCCCAAAAGAATCTAAACACTAGGATAATGGTTGGCAAAGGTGATGATATCTTAGTTTCTTTGGCAATTGGGACAAGGATCCTTGCATCATGTTGTTGCTTCAACTTTTACCTTAAAATATGGGGTTTCATTGTGTGGCATTCATAGATTTTGTTCTAAAATATTGGGTTTTGCATGGAAGTGGTTATAAGGATGGAACTACTTAGATAGGGGATGTTAATTTGCCTTTCTGAATTGTTCACATTAGCAAATATGGTTTCACTTCAGTTTGGACTTTGCCCTAGGGTTTATAAGACATGATTCAAAGTTTTAGTTCCAATTATTACTTCTGGCATACTCATCAAAACATTCACAAGTGGTCACAATTTGCGGCTTTGGCATCTTAAGAGATCATTGTTTGGAGGTTTTAGTTTTTGTGTTTATAGTTGTGTGCTTTTGGTGTAATTTTCATGCATCTTTTTGTTAGTTGCATTGTCGGTGAATGTTTTGGAGAGGGTTCAAAATGGTGTGTTTTTTTTATGTTCTCTTATGGCACATTTTTTGAAATGTTTTTTGTGTGATGACAAGATTTGATTTGTGTAGGAATTGAAGATCAAAAGAAGAAGGTGCTAGAGGCAAGTTTTTGGTTTTGTGTTTTTTTAGGTCTATTCATTATTTTTTAGTGTTGTCGAATGTAATTTTGTCATCTTTGGGAAGTTAAACTTTTTGTTTGTTACTAACGGTTGTTAAAGGTGACAAAAAGGTGTTTCAACCATGGTTGAAGGGTGAAAGCATAATAAAGTAAATAAAAAAAGATGTCTCCGTTTAAATCCTATGTCATTTCATTTCAATGATTATAATTAAAAAACATGAAATTGAGTGAAAGTATATTTTGGTACCTTCCATGTTGCCTATTAAATTTATAAAAGTCTATTTTCAAAAAATAAGAAAAATGAAATTAAAATATAAACCAAAAAATATTTTTGAAATAAATAAATTAATGTGTTCAAATGTACTTTTATGTTAGAATAGTTAGTGATATATATATATAAAGGTCATCATATTTTTTAAAATGTTATAATTTTATTTTATTTTGGAGGGTTAAATCACAAACACATACTTAAGAACAAAAGTTTACATTGTAAATGTAAAGCTTGCAAGTAGATTGCATTTTTGAAAATTTATTCTAACATGTTTAAAAAATGCAAGAAGCTTTGAAATGTAATGCACATTAATAAATGAGTTTTTTATTTCAAATGTTTCACAATTTTAAGATGAATTTTGTTGCAACTTATTTATATCTACTTGCCTTTAATTTTGACAATGTATTCAAATATTCACTTTATATTGTTGACACTAAAAAAATGATACCCATTTTGTTTCTTTGTGTAATATTGATGCAAAATCTTTTCAACAGGTTTGCATAAAAGGGAAATGCTCCATCAACTACTTGTGGAGCTTCTGTTTGAGGAGGTTCAAAGTGCAAAAAAGCCCTTATATCGTCCACAATACCTTAAGCCCATCACAGCAATCTCTACTAATTTCAGAATCCATGGAGCTAATAATTTAGTCTCACAATTTAAGCTAAAACTTCAGAAATCGCATACTCAAATGGTTCTTCCAACTGTTGCTGAATCTTTAACTCTAACCAAACCCTCCCCCAGAAAACCTTGGGTGCTAGCACATTACTCGTTAAGATTGTTAACAAGAATTACTTGAATACCTGTAAATTTTAGTTAAAGATTCAGGTTTGAAGTTCATTGATGTCTATGTCAAATTCTCGACAATAAAAGAATAGCAGTAAGAGAAATTTCAACCTGAATTTGGTCCAGGCTTAAAAGGCAACAAGGTACTGAAACAAGATACAAACAATGAATATGACTAGGAATAACGCTCAGCTGCATTAGTCATACTTGTACAAAAGGCCTTGTTTGCAATTTGACAATTTTAAAAAAGACAATTTGCAGGAGGCCTTGTTTTTTTGGCCACAATTCAGACAGAGACAAGATTGGCTTTTGTAAGTATTTTTTGTGAACAAAATCAAAAGCCTTTCTTTCAAAAGCCTTTCTTTTAAGGGAAAGAACCAGGGAGGAGGTGAAGACTAGCTACCAAAGACATGAATCTGAGCATCTGTTGCAGGTGCAATACGTCGTGTAACTTGCATCAAAGCTGCAAATTTCTCTTTGACTAATACCAGAGGATGCTTGTCTCGCAAAAAACGTTCCTGTCGCTGACCTGGTCTGTGAATTCCTTCATATGCATCCCTCAAAAACACGGTCTCCCGGGCCCCCTTTCTAGAGACATAGAAATACTCAGGGTGCCGAAGTAGCATGCCTCGGATCTGATTTGACAATTTGAACTCCTTTCGAAAATGGGTGAGATGGTCAACTACTATGCGCTTCTCTAGAGTCAGAGACAACACTTCTTGAACAGTAAGAACAGCTCGCTTTTCTGCCTCTGCTGAGGCTGGATGGAGCTTACTCGAATCTTCATATGGTGTTGGAGCTTCAAGCTCATGGAATTTATACACCACCCACTTATCTTTATTTGAGAGATGGTACCGCTTAGGCAATCGGATCTCCAATCTTGGGACTGCTCCTGCAAATCAGGCACACAGATTATGCACAAAAGCAGAAACTTATAATGTCACCAGCACCAGAGCTACCAGCAGACAAAATTGATTACCAAAGGTCAGAGAAATCCTCTGTTCTCTGTGTTTGATCAAAGAAAGCTACTACAAGAGAAACAACAGTACCAAGAATTTCAGCATTGCACTGGTTTTTTCAGCGTCCACATCTTCAAAATTCAGAACAATTTATGCACTGTGCTACTACCCAATAACAATGTAAACTAACAATGAACCTGCAATCATAAAAGAGTCTAAGAAGCAAGGGAAGCTGAGGCCATGAAGTTAGCAGAGAATCTCCATGACAATGATTTGAAGGATCATAGCACAGCTAGCTAGCACTCAAACAGAACCAGGAAGAAAGTATGACAAACCCAAGAACAAGGGGAACAAAATGTCTTTGAAATTGCAGAGAAATCTCCACAACAACAATCTTAAGGTAACAAGATGACAATGGGTGCAGTCATAACCTTATGAGAGAGAGAGAGAGAGTCGCTCAAAAAGTCTCAGACTGTCACCTTCTTCATCATGAATAGCAGTGACAAGCTGCCATGACTACCTACTGACTTCCTGCAGAAGAATGCAAGATGCCTTTGAAGAGCTGAAGAACAATAAATGTAAGATGCAGTACCTGAAGAGCTTTGGGACATCATCTCTTGGAGCTTCTTGTCTGCTGTGGTGATGGCCAATTCATTGTTCCATTGCACAAGCTCCAGAACAGGTCCTTCTTCCGGGCTTACTTCTGCACTATCTACAACCCTAAAATATTGTGGGTATTGATGAACCAGAGCTTTGCGAAAGTCAGCAGGTAGTCCAAGAGCCTGTGCTAAGTGAGCAACCTTCCCGAGTGCCAGCTGCCTGGAGCTTGACATCATTAGAAGCTTTCTTAGTTTATCAACAAGCTCTGGCTTCATTTGTTCTTGAATTTGGCATTCTTCTTTACAAAGGGCTTCAGCTTCAGGTGTGAGATGAAAGTGAGTCGATAGCAGCAGCATTCTTGCATTGTCCTCGTCCTCATCTTCCTCCACTTGAAAGATTGCAGGCAATCTCTTCAGAAATGAAAGAAATTGCTTCTTGCGTGGGAATCCAATGTCATCTCTATTCTTTCCTAGTTCCAGTAATGTCATGGACCACTGGGGTTGCTTAACCAGAAGATCTTTGATCCGCCATGCCATCTTCAGCTTCTTCTCTCTCTCCATAATGTCATCGTAGTCATGTTCCTTAATCTCACGAATTCTAATGCTGGTTGGATATAACTTACCTGTAGGCCATTGCTTGGATCTTGATGTTTCTGATTCTGATTCTTCAGACTCGTCTTCTTCTGCAGAAGAATCATCTTCCGTTTCTTCTGCAGAATTTTCAGTCACAAGACGACGAATGGAACAGTACCCATGTGAAAGCTGCTGCTGGAGATGAGTTCCTAGGCGTTCTTCCATGGTCCGAAATCTGAAGCTCCAGTAGGTGCAAGAAGAATCCATGAACCCTAACCCTAGGTGATGGACGGGAAGAGATTGCTTAACCAGTTCCTTCTCCCCAGCAGCAGCAGCAGCAGCAAAGCATCCATATGCAAAATCCTCGCCGGTCAGAGAAGCTCTAACGCCATGAAACTTGCGGTTGTGATTGCTAGCTGCTTCTTTGTTCAACAACAGTTGCTGCTGCCGGAAGAAGGCAACTATTACTTCTGGCAAGAGCAAACGTCCTTCCCAGGCGCGCCGCCTCCAACAGCAACTCCCTCTCACAGCAGCTACCGCCATCATCACCTCCTATCCCTAACACCGTTCTCCAATTCAACAAAAAATTGCAAAACAGTTTGCCGGCCATGGCCATGGCTCTAATACGCTACTGAACTCCTCCTCCTTATCCTCCTCTTCCTTCTCACCCATTTCGACTCCCACACAACACACACTTGCTTGCATTTCTGCTTCTCCAAATCTACCCACAAATTTCAAGCTCCAAAACTTTTCGCTACAATCGTGTTTCCTTCCAAGATCTTTGGGTGTCCTCTCGTCTAATTTCCAATATCTGCGCCTACCTTCACATGTCGGAATACTGTAAGAGATTTTGATGCATTGTGCAAAGCGGAGCTGCTGAGGGTATCAATCCCAAAAGCCTGCTTATTTGCATTCCGACGTTGCTGGAGGGTTTAGGGTTTTCGTGCGGAGAAGGAGAAACCGGTTTGTCTTGCATGAATGCAATTGTTCTGTACCTTGACCGTTTGCGTAGGGTAAGAGCATGCTCAAGGGGCAGCAGTAAATTGGCCTCTACAGAACTTTGTGCGTGAAGATTTACATGAAGAACACTGTGACTCTTCTATGAGCCTGGTAAGGCCTGTAGTCTGAGGGCATTGCCAAATATAAGACATCTCCACCCCAAAACCATTAACAATTCCTTAAAAGTAGAATATTGTTTAATGATCATTGTACCCACCCACAAACATAAAAGTCCCTTTAAACAGTCAAACATCATTTATATCTTTACATCTCGACAAGTAATAGTCACTGTCCATATCCATAGTAGAAAAAAGATCTTAAAGAGTTAAAATGACCACTGCAGAATGGACATGAATATAGCAGCACAGCAAGATTTACGAAGCAGGAGATTTAAACTAAAATGGGTATTATGCAATTGGTGTTATCCCAGTTCTCTGTCAAGTAGATTGCAAGCCACTTCACACAGCAAATCTGAGCAATGCAACCTGGGACTGGCAAAACGAAGTTTAAGAAATGCAGAGATACAACTGTAAGAAAAGCTGCAAAACATATTTGTTTGCAGCTTAAGTAGACCAGATTCAAGGTATAAGAAAAGCAGTAAATACACATTTGTTCACAGCTTAAGCATTACTTACCAGAAAGCCCAAGCCCACCTCTAGTGGTGGAATACACTTCAGATGTGTCTCAATGAGTGAGAACAGAATAAAAAGAGACAATGCACTGCTGGTTACTTCTAACATAGTCAAGACAGGGAATCCATGAATACAGGAAAAGGTAACAATGAAGATCTTGTCTTTATAATGTTGTGTAGTTAAGCATAGCTGCAATATGCCTACTGCTGATAGGCATGGGTTGAAGGTACAAAATCTAAAAGAGAAGAGAACCCAATAACCCAAGAAAGAGAAAAAGAAACAATGCAAGAGCTTCCCTCCTGTCACTATTGGCCTGGCAAATAAGATCTATGGAAGTGTAGGCTCGTAGGTGCACAATAAAGAGCTCAACTTCCTTCTTCAGTCTTAGTCTAAGCAAGACCAAAAAAATTAAAAATCCATACCAATACACTCCACAAAATCATTGAAACAAGCCAAGAAAGGATCCAATACAAGACACCAAAAAAGTCTGTAAAGTTTCTTACAGCTCTTTGAGAAATTAATCGGTTTCCTATTTGACAGGTGGCACATATGTGTAGAGTCAAAAGAGAATCACACAACTATGTACATTATCATCCAGGGGGCAACTGAAAAAATAGAGTGAGATCTTACCATGCCACAGCTTGCCCCAAGCTTTGTACAGGTGGTGGAAACCAGCAGAGGCAATCTGACAAGCTTACCAAATAAAGGTCAATCCTGCATGTGACAAGTCCTTTTGAGGACACATTCCAGCTATCTAGTGTGGTAGATAGCTCATCTGGTTTATCCTTACAATGGAGCTTTAGCTCTTTGTGCTTTAGCTCTTTGTGTGGTACAATGACAGGATATGATGCAGGGTCACTGTGCAGAAGAAAATGTTGACATGTTGTCCTTGCTCCTCACATTCCCTTTCTTGATGTGCTTGCAATGCAGGTCTCAAAGGTGTGCGCCAATGTTTGATGAACTCATATGTCAGGGACACGTTCCAAAAGATAATAACTATGATTTGAGGCGCTTAGCAGCCTGCATAAAGCCTGTGATCACCTGCAACTCATCCAATTCCTGCTGCACCATCACAACATTCAACACACAACTGCCATCAGCTACAGCAACAATGGAATATGTAGGAACTCATTGTCAAGCAATTTTTACAGCAGCATCAACCAGTCAATATGATACAAGTTGCTTGTGTCTGTATGGATCATTTCAAAATATGCAAAGAGGTGGCAAATGTACTGAAAGCATCTAGTGTACCATGGAGTTGTGACACTTGGTAAACACATTAAAACACAATTGAACACAACACATGAGTGTCAACTTTTTTACTGAGTGCTACAAAAGAGTCCACCCTGCCAAAGTTCTTAAGGAACTCGCCCAAGAGCAACAATTCAACTTTTTCACAACTAGGGGCAGTCCATCAATTGCTCCACTGGTGGTTCTGTAAGATTTGCATATCCCCTAGTAATTCTGTTGCAACTGCACATACTCTGAAACCAGCAGTCACCATTTTTGACCGGACAACAATTCAACGAAATCAGTTTCTTGGTTCTAACCTGAGACATGAAGTGTTTGCCAACTGCATGCAGGAGTTGTTCCTTCGAAGAATTTGGACCAACCTCAACCTTTGTAAGGAATCATTACAAACATCACGCCGTGTGTTAGCTCCACATGTAAAGACACAAGAGCTGAAACAGAACCATACACAATCACTTTGCAGCATGAAGCCAATATGGTGATCAAATTACAGAACTTCTAAGCTAGGCCAGGTACCATAACCGAAGCAGCAAAATCTAACTCAATCACATTAAAGTGTGGTCAAAATTTGTTTATATCTGTCTGGCCAGCCTTTGAAGGCTCGAAGGCAGAGTTCCAGTCAGAATTCCAGAGACCTAAGTCTGGTAAGCATGAACTACCCTTGATGACACAGAACATCCTCAGAGCAGCTTCATGTCAATCTACTGATTTTGCTACTGTGCTTTCATCTGACTCTGCAGGACTAGCATACATGATGGCACTACAGAACAATATGCAATCATGAAATCTAGAAACCAAAAACCTTTGGTTCACACTCAATCCTTCCACCTATGCATCCCTTTCAATCCAGGGTCAGATTTTGGTACCAGCTTGAAGTGCCTTCGATATCTCCTGAGTGCTGCAGTCTCCAATTTGCTGAGATCCACTGTCTGCATCCAGAACAGGAAAAATAAACCAGAGTTCTACAAATGTGGGAGGAACTATGTTGAATGACATGAAGCACTTCTAAGACAAAATCTTCCAAAGAAGTGCCTATCTTCCTTCTGAGCCAATAACCTGCCAATAACTGAACTCAGCTTCTGAAACTCAAGCCTCAGTTTGGTAGAGCATCAACATTTGAGGACTAAAAATGTCCAGCATCCACATTGGCCCTTACTAGGAAGGGTATACAATTCTTCAGACACTTGTCATACATAAGGAAGCTTGGCTGGGACTTTGGTGATGAGCCGGCGATATGGGATCGGTGTCTCAGGTGTTATCATACCGGTAGGGCAGTGGAGGATCGATTTGATCCTTCATTGATGTCTCCATTCTTCTCATAGGAATCCTCGAATTCAGAAATATCAGCTTCTGTGCGGTTATCACCTCTTGCACTTGACATGTTGATGGCAGATGTCATTGTTGACTTTCGAGGTTGCCCAGGAGGCTTGAATGTTCTTGGGTAATCATCTTCTGAGGCACATCCACAATGTTGTCAGGATAGTTCACCACCAATTTTTATGCAATCTAACCCTTCCTCATCAAACTCACATAAAATTGGGAGCTGGCTGGCATTCCCTCCAGTAATTCCCTTATATTTGAGGAAACCAGATTTCTTAACACTCAGATGGTCCTTTCCCTACTGTGGCATTATCAGAGATCAATCTTAGAAATTGTCAATACAATTGCTCACATTACAATCATGTTCAAAAGAAATGCTACAAACACAATATACCATCACAGACTGCTTCTCACACATATTGTCTATCACATATTTCTCTAATTGACTAAGACCTGATGATCCACCTTAAGAAAACTAAGGGAACTTACAAGAGCAGATCTGCACTGGTTTACATTTGCCATCAGTGAGACCATGCAGAAACTAGAGACCACATATGAGACTGCTGAAAGAAGATCCCTCACACACATTCAGATTTATGAGCACAAAATAAGAGATGGAATTGGCTGGCATGAGGTAAACAAACCTAGGCTATTTCCATTGAAGAACAGATTGTCCTCAATGTCATCATCATCTTCTTGACCAGTGGCTATTTCAACCACACTCAATGCATTGCGCTGAAGCTTGACTTGATCACCATTTGTGAGAACCTGGCCCAGCAATATTACACATCAGAATAAATACAATTTAATCATTGGTTCCTCACTGACCATAGGGTGGCAGGGGAATCAGAGGAACCACGGGGTGCAGACTTTCATGTACATTGAAGGCAGCCACGGTGAATGGTCAAAGCCTGCAGAGCTGCTGTAGCTGAAGGCCAGCCTAATTGTTCCAGGTTTTCTACCTATAGTACATCAGGGATTGCACACCATGCAAGCTTATTATTAGCAGGCCTTTGACATCCAATCCTCCTCATGACACGAACGTGAAAGCTAGATTCTTCAATTCTAGCCTGAAGTTCAAGTAACCTCCCACATTTCCCATGACCTTCCCCATGCCGAGAATCCAGCCTGAAGAAGAAGAAGAAGAAAAAAAAGAGAGAGACCAAATTATTCGCAAACCTGATTTGCAGAGACTCTAGATTTTGCCTTAAGATCGAAACAAAAGCCATTTTTTTTTAAAGGATTGATTGAATAGATACCAGCCAGTGCCAGCCGCCGAGCCCCACCGCCTTCTTCACCACTCCCTGAAGTCCCACCAATACGGATTTCGTGCGATTGTTGCCGGTGACCAACACCTTGGTATGCCTTGGAAGTACCGCTAGCCCCTCCTCACCGCTGTCGACGTCGCAACCGCCTCCTGGTGCGTAGTTGTTATTATAGGCCGCCTGGCCTTCGTCTGTCTCCAGCATTGCCCCTTTTTCCCCTCCAATTCCACCCTCCCACCTTCCCAATCACGAAATTACCCCAACAAAAAACACACACACACAAACTCCCACACTCCACTCCCACAAAACAAACCTCAAAATTTTGCAAACAATTTGCACTTTCACTAGTTCAAATTCTCACATCCTTGTATCACTCACTCCATGACTACATTTACCAAAACAAATGCACAATCCCCCTTTCATTTCTCCATCCATTTGCCCTACCCCAAGACTCAAATCCGCTACACAAGCCAAACTCCAAACTTCCTAGCTCTAGTCTCTCCTCCCTCCTTCTCTCTCTCTCTCTCTCTCTCTCTCTCTCTCTGTCTCACATCCTGTCCCCCCACATCAATTCCTTCCACACGAGATCATGAATTACGATACAATCAATCAGCGCCCCCCCCCCAAAAAGAATTCCCCAATAAAAAAAAATTTGCTAAGAAAATTTCCAACTCAAAAAAGAAGAATGCGATGCCAGTGCCAACATCAGCCACAAAACCCAACACAAAACAAAACAAATCGAAACCAGAATTGAAGAAGGAGAGGAAGAAGAAGAAGATTGGAGAAGAAGGAAAACAGAAATCAGAGAACCAAGAGAGCAGAAACAAACAAAGCTGAGACCTCAAGCCCAAGTGCGCAGTGCAGAGGGCCCCAAACGGACGGTGGAGATCGCTCTAGAAAATAGTAGCTATAGGGGGAGTCCAGCTACAGTATAGGTACCTACTAAAATAGGATAGGTACCTAGTAGCTAAAGTGAGTAGCTGACTTCGACTGACGGCGGCGTGCCTTCATTAATTACTGTAAATGGAGAGCGAATGGAATCATGCCACGTGTTAGTTCCATTGATGAACCCTAGAACTGGAGTTGGTGTTCTATCTGTTAACGAGGTGTATCGGACGGTCATCGGAAGCGCCGTATTGGATCGTGCGGTGCGGGCTCGTTCGTGAGCAGGCGTGGGCTCCACGGAGTGGCAGAAGGCGGAGTATC
>Ga0209208_10000779_pt1 | contig 43189 bp, 20 predicted proteins | sample S1TSphfallax_3_FD_187694 | JGI IMG/M metagenome (GOLD analysis project Ga0209208, IMG submission 187694) | Host-associated microbial communities from peat moss isolated from Minnesota, USA - S1T2_Fd - Sphagnum fallax MG (SPAdes) (version 2) | ecosystem: Host-associated > Plants > Peat moss >...
TCCCAACTCGACCCTCTACCCCTTTCTAGAGTTGGAAGCCGGGAGCGTGCTACCAAGTCCCAATTCCGCAACTTGACTTTGTGAGACCCTCACTTGGGTTTCACCCCCGTGACTTGGGAGCGCGTCACTTGTTAATGAAAGTCGAACATGTGGAGAATGATAGTTCAAAACTAAAAGTTTACCTCCAAAAATCAAGTCTCAAAAAGAAAGTACGGCAAACAAAAAAACAAGAACTTAGTTTGAAAGTAAATTTCTAGAAAACAAAAAAAAGGCAAAAGGGTCCAACCATGTTATTAGGAGCCACCACACATGCCCCCTTAAACCACTACTTTATTCTTAAAATATTGTTAGAATCTTGTTAATATGTGTTTCAAAAAACATTAAAAATCTTTTTTTTAATTTAAAAATTATTTATGTTAAAGTGTAATTTTAAAAAATCCAAAAATATGTCATTAAAAAATATTGTCAAATTGTGTTTTTAGTGTCAAAACTACTTTTATGCAACTTTAAAGAAGTGGTTACAAAAGGTTAAAAGTCCTTATACATATTTTTCACTCATTAGATTGATTCCAAATTTTTATGATATGTACACAATGTATTCACAATAAAATTTTATATAAAAAAATTCTATTTATTATCATTTATTTATTTTACAATTCAAAGTTCAAAAAATTATGAAGTGCTTGTACGATTACTTTTGGTACATGTTAGTATGACTGCACCCAAAGTAGAACATGTAGAAAAGGGATCAACATTAATAATATAAAATTGAAATTGTAGATCAAATTTACAATCAAAGGTTCAAAAAAATATTGGATTACCGTTAGATCCAATAATCCATGGTCCAAAATGTTGCATTAAAAAAATTCAAGAAAGTTAGGGCTCATCTAAATCATATCAATTGCTTCAATAGATTCCTTCCCATGACATGCACATCAATAGAAGATGTTGATTTAAAATTGGGATGATTTTGCAAAAAAAATTAATTTAATATAATTTATTATAACATTATTGGAACATGCTAGAGCAAAATTTCCAAATTTATTACACTTTTTGGATTCTTGGGTTGTTTACAAGGAAAAGAAAGGCATATTGTTGGTTGGCCCATATTGCACTCCAATAAGTCTTAATCACATGAATGGAAAAAATAGATCCATGAAGATGGGGCCATGAGGTGTGCTTATAGAAGAAGAAGATGCAGTAGTGATTACATGGACATTGGTTATGCAAGAATGTGGATTATCAATAAGCTTGCAACAACTATTTAGATGAATGTTGTCAAGATAACATAAATAAAGGCTACACCATATTAGGATGGGATACTAAGCAACAATTAATGGTATTGGTTGAAGTGTAGACATTTAGAAGTTTGCATTTGACAAGTAGAAGGATTGGAAATTTGCAAAGCACAAGATCTAACACCAATTTCATGTAGTTCTTTTTACACTAACTTGTAATCATTATACAACCAACACAATTATAATTCAAATCATATATGGAATTTTGATGAAACATGCATTCAAGTTGGTAAATAATTTGAAACAAAAGTTATAGCTAAAAAAGGATAATGTAATTTATAGCATTGTCCCCAAGTCTTGGGAATGGTGAACTATAAATTGTGCAATGAATGTTGCAGGAGGTATTCTACTTGGGTTTTGTCTTTAGAGGTGAAAGATTATGAGATATTACATCAAACTTTATAAACAAGGTATTTGTATGGCAACATAGAAAATAACATGGATGACTACCTTTTTTTCCAAAAAGTTTCTATCTTTTTTTTAAAAGTCAATTCCAAGTGGAGTGTTTCTCACCAATCAACATTTGTTAATTTTGGGTGGGCATTGTAGCCAAATTACCCTAGAAGCAATAGAACAAGCAAAAGAGTTAAGGTTAGACATGATCACACTATCATTGCACACATCACATGCATTGCAACCATTAAATGTGTCTTGTTCAAGCCTGTTAATATAACATTAAAGAAGTTCAGGGATGTAGACAAGATAACTATAATTAGATGGGTAGATCATGCTTTAGAGTAATCATTCAGAAAAAAACATCAAGTTTGGGTTTAGAATACATGTATATGGCCTTTCAACCCAAAAGCTACGTATGGCAAGATTCAACCATCATAGGTTTATACTACAACAAACATGAAAAATGCAAGAAATGAAAAAGATTACACAATAGAAAAGGAAGCTAAGAGTAATCAACAAAGGGGGGAGGAATCTATTATTGCAAAACTTTTCCATATAGCTAAAATATCTTAACATCCAACATCTGAAGAACTACCTACTTACAAGCTAAAGAATGACCAACATTATTATGTAAATACATCTTAGAGCATTACAATGATAGAACAAATGTTAAAATATATTAATGTTATAAACCTAGATGAGGATAGTTTTGAAGATACTCAAAAGTTACTATAAGAAACCCAATAGTCTCCAAATCTAACCTAGGAATCCATGAACGTGCATAACCTATTGTCACTACTTCATTTACTTGTAAGACGTACAAAAGGGGAAAAATCATTAATCAATTACTCTTAGTCACATCTTGTGATTAGTTTTGAATATTTAAATATTTTAAGGAGAAAAACAATGGAAAAGGAAAATGCAAAGGAAGTCAAAGAAAGCAAAAGCAAAAGGAAGATAAATGAGTGAAATGAGTAGTAGGATTCGACTCTACAATAGATCAAGTAGTTTGAAAATTTTGATGAAAAGTGTGTTATAACACATTTCACTGCAGCTTGGATTCTAGCAATTGTAGTTGAACTGGGCAACTACTTTCACCATGATTTTCAAACAAGTTGTGAATATATCGACATAGGTTCAAGGGCATGAATCTTAGCTACACAATATGGGTTCAACAATAGGCTAGGTAGGAGGCATGAAACCGTCAAGTAACAAGGCTGTTACTTTCCAATGACTAAATAAGAAGGAAGTAATTAGTTAGTTGATTAAAGGTTTGAGAGAGATCAAGAAAGGACTAACATTAGTAGATGAAAGAGGATTCAAAGTGGAAAAAAAACCAACAACATCAATTGAGAGAGGATCACTGGAAGAAATTCTTAAATCTATGAGTTCATACATTGATAGTCATACTAGGCATTATATGACTAAAGGCCTTTAGTTGTAACAAACAAGTAACAAAGGACAACTAGTCATTGAATATTTAACATGGCATTTTTCATCCTATAGTCATTAAGGACAAATCATAAAGAACAAACCACATATAGTGCTGAGGTGTCAATAATGAATGACTAAAATATGGTTGGTAGACACTATACCATTTTATTATTTTAGATTTAAAAAATTTAAGATTATTATTATTATTATTATTTTATAGGTATGTTGGTGGGTAGGCAAGTGAGTAGGTAGGTAGGTGGGTGAACCTAAGTAGGTAAATATAGGTAGGTACATAGGTAGGCGAGGGGGTAAGGTTGTTTATGTTCATATCAAATGACTTGTAGTCATTTTTTTAATCATTGTAATGAGAATTGGACATCCACATCACTTTGTCATTAGTCATGGATGGTGTATAAATGAAATAAAAATGATGAAAATTCACATCCCCCATCTTGTTACCATCTCATCATCTACTAGTCACATGCCCCACTAATATATGACTATGACTTTTTACACATAAGATTCAAAGTCATACATGTAGTCATTTAAGACTTGTACTCATAGGTTTCTTGGTTGCAAAGGATAAAATATCTTCTAATGGATCGAGAGAAGAAAACGGACTAACAACAACAATTGAGAGATAAAATTGAGAAAATTGGTAGTGGAAGTTGAGAAAGATGAAAGAAAGGTGTTTAAAAAAGAAAAAGGACCAGTAGCAACAATTGAAGGAGAGGAGAAAAAGGCATTGAGTTTTGAGAGAGATGACCAACAATAGTTCAAAAAGAGGAAATGACCAACAATAAAAACTAAGAGAAAGGAGAAAAAGGCATCAAACTTGGAAAGGGGACCAATAACAACAATTGAAAAAAAGGTGTTGAACTTACAAAAAGGACAAACAAAAGTAATTATGAGAGAGGAGAGACAAACATTGAAAAAAAATAAAAATAATAAAGAGGATAAAAAGATTTTAATTTCAAAAGCACACAACATGGGACTACCACCACCACAAGAGTATTGAAAACATTAATTTATTCACAACACAAAACTTCCAAAGGTTCAAGAGTTCATAACACATATTGCGCAAAAATCAAAAATTCATAACATGAAAAAGAGGATCAAATTGGAAAATAATCAGGGTGGTGATCAAGAGTGCTATGAACCTTTTGAAAGGAGATAAATAGGAGAAAAAAAATTGAGTTCAAAGGAGGATGGAATTAAAAGTTCACAACACAATTAGGAGGTAGATGTGTGGAACTTGGTGAAGACACAAACATTTGGAATAGGAGCAATGAATTTGGTGGACAAACCATTGTTTACCCATTATTGTTGATCTAGAAGCCGTATGTTGCATGTGATTTGAACCCTATGTTCAAAAGTGAATGTTTATTTTGAAGATGTTGATCATTCAGATCTTCATCCAATTCAATATGGGAGTTGGTAGTGTTTAATTCATTGATGCCCAAATGATTGTTTGGTTTTAGGTGATTAAACAAACCATTATGGGTTGCCATGTGTATGATCCATTTTTTTATATCACTTTTTACCCCCCAAATTTGAAAGAATGTATCTTCTTCATCTTTAGTTTGTTTTGAACAATTTAAATGACCATGATTGCACTTTCTACTAATGTATATTTTATCTTTAAAGTGTAGGTGTAATGGTGTATATTTTATTTTTATAATGTAGGTGGAAAAGAGGCAAATTGAGTGAGAGGGAGGTGATTAAGACATTCAATGTTTAGTTATTAGCTTGTTTCCCTTTTAGTGACTTAGTACCCAAAATCTACCAATGAACTATTCAATGATGTATATTTTTTTGGTGGGATTTGCAATTGATTAATGATGAAACCTTGCCAAAATTTATAAAAAGAAATCACCCAAGAAAGGGAAAGAAAAATAACAAAAAGGCAAGGACCAAAGTTCATGCAAACAAACAACCCAAAAGAGGTAAGGGAACCATTAAATATCAAAACCTCCACCAATTGCTTGAAGCATATTACTAAAAAAAAGGGAGATAAACCCAATAAAACTCCAAGCCTATAAGAACCTTCCCCTACAATAACAACCCACCTCAAAATGGAGGCAACCTGTAATTTCTATAAAGCCATAGACACTCTTTATTTATAAAAGGAAGGCCTCCAATGCCCTTTGTTATCCATGCCATGTTAACATATTGATGAAATTTTTTATCAAATTGTTAGCGAAGACACCCAAAAACCTCTATGGCAAGAAGAAGAAACATGTTCGTTGGGTAATGATCACAATAAAATCCTTCCTTCCCTTAAACCGCCACTATTACAACCACCCCACCAAAAAAAAAGCCACATGTGATATCAAGTTTGCTTGAGTGAGGTTGTTAATGATGACATGAGCTAAATCATGAATGCCATCAATTGATGGAATAATGTCGACCTGTCAATGAGAAGACTAAACGAAGGTGATAAAAGAACATGAGTTTTCCACAAGACATGAAAATTTGTTTTTTTCACAATCACTACAACAAAAGGTGTCCATGTACGCCAAGTGATTTCATTGGATTATGATTAAATTGATTAGTTAAAGTGAATAGGACCTAATGGGGAAAAAATGAATTTATTGGTCTAGTGAATGGGGACTAGTGAATTGCACCCACATTTTGTAATAGTGAATACACACAAAGGCATCCCAAACAACATCATGGGATGTAGTCCTTTCCCCACCATGGGTGTAGCAAAGGAGGTGGATCCCCATGGGTTTTAATGGTTGGCCATAGATGCAGTGTATCAAACCAAAAACCAAAGGATGGGGGAGGCCTAACCTGGTCCACAATGCAAAGGGAGAAAACATTTGAGGGTAGAAAAAAACATGGGATGATAAGGTGAACAAATAGCTAAGCTCTCGCACTAGGTTTTGCACATGACCTTAAGTGTGTTTGATGTGAGTTAGAAGACATGTGAAAGATGATGTTGGAAAAAATATGTTTATTTAATTTCTTTGAAATAGTCTCTTGAAGTTGATGTGCTCCCCTTTTTACAAGCTGTTCAAACATGGGTAAACATGTTATCAATACTAAGGGAAGAAGCTCTTGAGACAACCTCAAGTGCACCTATAAGGGGAATGAACCATAATTATTCGTCCCATAGCCTCCAAAAGGAATGAATGTGAATTCAACAAAACTTTGGAAGTAATGACAAGTGTTACTAGTGTCCAATTCTCCAAGTAAATTGCTATATGAATGGTCTCTATAGAAATGAAGCCTATCCCTCCATTAAAATGGGCAGTAAAACTGGTCGATGCACCAAAAGGGGATTTGGACATTCATAAGAACTTGGGTTTAAAATATTTTTGAAAACCTGCATGAAGGTTGAGTTGAAGGAAGCAAATTGGTGGTGGAAGTTTGGGAGGGGTGGGAGAACACAAAGCAAAAAAAACGGTCTCTATGCGAAACATCGAGATTGGATCCCAAAAACAATATGGACATCCCCCAACCTTAGAAGCACATCTACATGGTGAACATTTTCATCCAAAACATCTTACAAAAAGGAAAAGGAGAATGACACAAAACCAAAGGGAACCCCTAAAACCTTAATGCCATAGAGAGAATAACAAAAACCAAAAGCAGGGGAAAATTTGGGGGGCAAGTCGGAAGGGGACCAAATTGTGCATTTGCAAGGTTGAACAACTAAACCCATTAAGGTTAGTTGGGATGCAAAATGGTCAAAAGAGAAGGGAATGAATGAAGCAGGGTCAAAGATATGAGTGTCATTTGCCAATGAAAGGAAGAAACACAGAAAATAAATAACAAAAGAGGCTTTCAAGGCATGAAAATGAGCAAGAATAAAAAGAGGCCTTGTAAGCGGATCACCATTACATGTGCCTATAAATGAAAAGATAATAAAAAAAATTCTTCCGAAAACCCAAAATGATGATTAAAGAATATTGAAGGCAATTCATGGGCATAAAAAGAACAAACAAAAGGGACAAATAGAGACAACTAGCCTCCTATCGCACAAAACTCTTGGAAGATGGCCTTAAGTGAAATGAAGTTAAATGTGTTCATCACATCCACTTATAGCACCACCCAATGGGGACAGACATCCAAAGCAATTCAAATACCATCCACCACCCCCTCACACCTATCCTTGATTGCCATGCCAAATTGATGAGGCGACAAATGAAAAAAGAACGCATCTTCGGAGCTGAATACATAAAGTACTATTGACCGACCAATAGAAGACCTTGCCCATTGCCAGCAATTGATGCCATTCAAAGGTTTGGCCAAAACCAATAGCCTAACAACACAAAGGACACAAGTAATGAACTCTGGGAAGCAACCCATGGTAATATGGAAATTCAACTAGTGAAGTTGAATGAAGTTGCTGGAATAATTTTCGAGATCAAAAGCATCTTGAAGATGCTGAAAAGCCATGCTAGAAGAACCCCTTGCAGAAAGATGGGACATGCCCATGAAGGTTAACTTAAAAGAATCCAAAACTGATTCTAAGTTTCCATCTAGTTGAAAGGCCATCAAAGAATTGGGGTAGGGGGAAGGTGCAAAGCTTGTAGAGTAAAAACAATTTCTGAGGAAGAAAAAGTCAGGGCTAGGGGGGTCAAGGCCCTTGTTGCATGAGCATACTTTTCAGCACGTTCTAAAACCAAGTTCTGCCCAAGTTGCCGATGGGGGGGGGGGGCGAGACGATAGAGGAATCCAACAGGAGCATGGGCACCAAAGGACCTCAATCCAAAGATAAAGTTGCAACAAGCGCTTGTGCTTGAAGAAAATGCTTTGCTTGGAGCTCCTCCTAATCTCTAGACAAAAACTGCTATAGTTGAACCCTAGTTTCTTGGTGCTTAGTTGCGCCACCCTAGCGGGGTGTACAAGACACCATTAAGGGAAAAATAGAAATAAATGCTAGGCAGTAATGTCAAATGGGTCTCAAGCAAGCCGATCGAAAAACAAATGAACATAAATTTGCACTTCTGGTCATAAAGCAAAAAGGATCTGTGAATACAAATGGGGTCAACGGAAAATGGAAGGTGCTAAGGGGGTCCACCTCGAACACCCAAACCCAAGTTGTAGGAGGGGGAGAAGGGGCAAGAAGAGAAGCTGAATGGCAAGAAGAACCACCAGAAGAAAAAAGTTTGAAAAGTCTGATGATCCTCTTGATGATGAGATATGCCACACCATGAAAAAAAGGCACCACTTGGGAAACAAGAACATCATGATGAGCCCCACTCTTGCTGCCAAGGAAAGAAGTGGGCCCAGCTTGACAAGTGGCCTCAGCGATCAACCTGGAAAGGGTGGAGAGGGGGATATAATGGCCAAAGCCAGCACAGGGGGAAGGAAGGGGCCGAGACACCAGATACAGGAGGCAAATCAAAAAATTGCCTCCCGTCGGGCTCAATTTGGGGGCAAAAGAAAGAAAGAAAAGCCCAGCTGCTGACAAATTCAAACCTGCCCGACCGTCTCCCGCACTCTTCTTCATGGAAATTATGGACCGTGAGGGTCCTGTTCTTTTCTTGTTTGACGCTGCCGTTGTTGTTGTTTTTAGCACTTTCTATCCTGCCATCCGGATTTCTCCGTGGGGCCCGTTCCAACGAACGCGGAAGATCCGCAAATCGGGTGCTTGCTTGCTGGCTGCACCAGCCAGTTTTTGCTTAAAGCGTCCTGGGTCCTGACCTGGGGACAATGCCCGCAGATTTCAAGCATTGGTAGATGGAGCTGATGCGTGCTGGCTGCTCCAGATGCTCGCTGTTGCTCCCGTTCTGGTGCGCGCACATTCGAGCATCATACACGACGAGCCCTACTACTCCATCATTCGCCATCTCCACTGCTGCTCTGGAACCAATTACAAAATCCTGCCACTCAAAGCCACGCCATGCTCAAGCACTATTGACTAATTGCTGGGCCTAACCATTTTTTGTCCCCACACTTTTCTCATGTTTCTGTAATTGCTGGCAGAAAACATGCCTGAAATGATTCTTCTACATGCGTGCAACATTATGATGGGGGCTTGTCGAGCTGACTTCACCAATAGAAGTGTGCCAAGTCCCTAGCTAACTAAAAAGTCTTCACAAGAGCACACCACACACAAACATGTGGCACCTTCTGTTTACAAACAGTGATAGTAAAGCACTTATTTTTTATTTTGGAGTATGAAAACTTTCACTTCCAGAGCTGATTCTTTGTCAATTTGCTGGCTCTACGTAGAAGTGTTTTCGTTTAGTCCCACGTTTTGTGGACTGTTCACTTGGTGTTACTGTGAACTGGGAGTTGGTTTTTTGAGAATTTCATGGAACACTGCTGTGACTGTACTGCTGGCCCAATTGTGAACAGGATCTTGACAATATCACTCGACTGTGAAAAAAATATTTAAAAAATTAAATTTACAATTGACAACAATTACTCAAAACTCAATATCTCTTCCACCTTACGTTTAGAAATTACGAAATCACTTCAAGAAACCTGACTCATCCAAGGCTTTCCAACAGTACCAGGGGCTTGCCCAAATTTCCCTAATATATTTAGTCTTGATTTTGTTAAATTTTCTTTGAAAACATTGTTCAATATTCATTCATTTTTGCACCACATGTCCAAACACTTTCAAACCACGTTGGTGCGCTGCTACTCATCGAGGGCTTTCCACCACTACCATGGTTTTGGAGATTTCACCAGTGACAACCAAACAAACAAACAGGTTTCCTATGTTAACTGTTGCTGGTTTTAACTTGCATTAAGCCCTAAACGTCGTGTCAGGACAGTGTGTGCATTTACACTGAAAAGCAGCGCATATTGGGCCTGTCCAACCTTTAGGAGTTAAGGGCCAGCTGCCAAAGCCTTTCTTTACATGATGTGCCACTTGTTAATAGTTGAACAGGCTGATGCATGAAATGAATCTGATGCATGAATTGAATTAGCACATAACTCATTGTCAGGACTCAGGAAGTATCTGACGTGAACGAACTTAGTGGAGCGCATCCATCACCAGTCCACAAATAATCCTACCATAAGCACAGGTGAGGATGAAGATCCAATTCACAATGATGTGGGATTAGTACTTACATGTCGGTGGCTAACAAAACACACTTAGGAGAAAGGAAGGTTCTAGTACTGGCTACCTGGATTCTGACACTAGGGTCCTGCCATCTCCCATTCCAACTTTTTCAACGCTCCCAAAGAGGTCTCACGTACCCAAGCTTAGAAAATTGAAGGTCTAAAATACACAAGGTCCATCCCATGACATTTGCATTAAATTTAGTTCATTTTAAAACATAATTTCATTTCAGATTATCTCAATTAGTTTACACAGAACAATTTGTATTCCTTCACAAAAGCATTAAAATGCAATCACACCAAAAATTTTGACAAGAAAAAGGACAAGAAAAGAAAAGATGCGGAACAATAAAATAGATCTTTGAAATAAGTGGAATATCAAATCAATTGCCTTCCTTTACAGATTCTGGATCAGAGCTTCAAGTCCAAAAATTAGTGTTTTTATGTAGATTTGAGATTCTAGGTGTTTTATATGGTTGTGTTTGAAAATCACATTTTTTTGTCCATTAGGTCCAAAGCTACTTCTAGCATTAAGGCCTTGTAGACCGAAGTGAATCTGAAGCTCCTGCCTAGAGGCAGGGACAACCAAACAAGGTCGTTGCCCAAGCCTAGTACGGACATCCATTCCACCATCTTCAATCTGCACAACCACAACACACCTGGATGTGTATTCTTCTCAATCAGTCATTGGGCCCAGTGCAGCACCGACCACTGAATATCAGGGTTTCAGTTTTCAACTTTTAGAAATAGTTATCCGAGTTAGGAGGAAGCATTCACCATTGCCTCAATGGCTAGTTTGGTGAAATGTTTGTGGGAGGGGTAAGTAACTTGCTTCTTTACTTTCAAGAACTTCAGTGACAATTTTTTAAATGTTTGATTACCTTAGAATGTGCAATGGAGTTCAATTTGGCTCTGCTTGTTTGGTCCACTTTTTAAAAAAAAGTTGATTCTTATATGTTTTGGAGCTCCTACTAGGGATGAACAAGTTCCTTCAAGATGAAGTTGACTTGTGCAGGCATTAAACCTTGGAATTGCCCTTTACAACACTTGTAACCTTCTCCTACACACTTATCTAAGACACATATTGCACAAAACAAGTAGCAAAGAACACAAACTATGCCTAGTTACAAAAACCTATTTTTTGAAAACTAACTCGTGGGGGAATTGAATCCTTAAATTGCCCACACTATAACACAAGCCACCTACAAAACAACACAAACTATACAAAAGAACAAAACTTGTTAGTACTACCAAGATAAAATTGTAATGTGATAGTGAGATGCATCAAACATGCTAAGATCATGGAAATTGAAGGCCAATGGCAAAAATTCAGATCTCAACTTACCCAAACAAAATCAAATTAACTTTCAAAACCATATTGAACTTGTGTATCCTTTCATGCTACAATCACCTGTGGGTATGGAAGATTTCTCAACTATGTGAAGTTCTTGAATATTAATACATTCTAACCATGAGGTCCTCAGTCAATCGCAAAGCTTTGATTTGATGAAATTCAAATGGTTGAAGCATCTTTTGTCCTCAATAAAGCTAAAACTTGTACCATGGGAATTTCTATCAACTTCATGTATTTTGGATTTTTTTGTACAATCAAGTTTGTGAAGAGAATATTTGCAATAAAAGTTGGGTCATAAGATTCTAGGGGTTCACTTTCATTTTTTTCCCAAATGGTGTGCAAACAAATATAAGGTGCAATAATTTATATATATATATATTAGTTCAATGTAAGTATGTTACCTATAATTCATTGTGAAAATATATCTAGAATATTTCTAATTTTAATAAAATAATCTTTCAATATTCCAAAAATTCATAATATACCACAAAACACCTTTTTATTTTAGGTGTTTCATAAAATATAAATAAAGTGCCTTGCACTCACCCTAGTAAGATTCACATGGTAAGGAAAACTTGTGGCTAACACAACATTGTTCATCATTGGTAACTTGAAGAATGACATCTACAAATCCAAAGATATAAAAAATAAAACCTACTTACATTTGATAAGTTCAAACCTTGCAAGGTAGCAATATTGGGCCTTGATCACACTAATGTGTCTCTTGAAAAACTTTTCACAATTTGCCATCATCTACTACCAAAGGAAAACTACCCCCAAAGCTTCCATAAGACCATGTGGAGGAACATGGGATTTTCACTTTAAAATTAGGTATTCAATTGCCTCTTTCACCTAATTTTTCACAAGACTATCTACAATTTGAATGTGCACCTCTTTAATCACAAAATTCGTAGCTTTTGTTAGTTCATCAACTTATATTCATACCTATATAAATTGGCAAACTTATCACCATTCCTAGATTACATACAAGTGAAAATACTAAAGAAATTTGTAAATTTATGATTATAATTTTAGTTGTAAATGATATTTTTGTCCTAAATGACACATGTAAATTCAAAAGTTTATGGTTACCTTGGACAAGTGGTAAAAGATGGCCAAGCACAAAAGACACCACATAGCACCTCACCATAACAATAGTCGCATACCTCCTACAAGTAAAGGTGGATTTTTCATCCATTGTTTTTTACAACCATCCTTTTGGCATGGACTTCACTAGTTGTAAGACTATGCAATTATTGTGGTTTACAACTCTTGGGAAACCATTTCCATATTTTTTTAAATGACATGTAAAAAATATAGGGTACATCATTTTATTTTTAATTATAAAAAAATCATACCTTAATTATCAAATACCACAATTAAATACATATAGGGTTACCAAAATAATGGCCAAGATGGCCATATAAAATTTAATTTATTAAGTTAAAAATGAATAATAAGAGCACAATATTATGAGAAACACATGTAAACCACATGTCATTTGGTCTATGATTGATTATATGAAAGTACATGGTGGATGTGTAGAATATAGAGGATGAAAAAAAAGGTGATAATTGGGTGGGTGTTAAATAAACCAAAAACCAACAATCATGCTACTCTTAAATTATTTTTCCAAATAAAAAAGGCATTTTAAATTCAAATATGTTGTTACTAATAGCAAATGGATAGACATAGACTCCGTTATTAGTTTAATGAATATGACTTTTGGTAGATTTCAAAATGTTTACACTTGAATGGTGTTAATGTTGAAACTTTGAATGAGTTTGTTTTGAAGAATTAATAACATAGGTTGTGTTCTTAAAAAATATTTTGATTTTTATGCTAATATAGGAGGTCAAATATTTGATGACTATATCAAATATAAAGAATGGCTTGCCAAATAATTATCACATTACAAAATTAAATAATTATGGGTTGGATGAAAAAGGGAGAAAATTTAAAACCTCCATAAAAAATATTTGTTCATGTCAAATGGTTCCTAAAACATTAAAAATTCACCTCCTTGGATTACAATTACAATATGCCAAACCAAATGATGCCACCTATTCATGTGTGGATGGTGATGATGTAGCATATGACATTTTGTGATAATGAGGGAAGGCATACACTATGAGAAATCATGTTTGTTGAAACCACACTACCTTGTAACTAAAACTCAAAAAACAATTGATATACAATTGTTATGCAACTATCCCTTGGATATTACAACTACTATGCAACTATCCTCTTAAAAATATTGTGTATTAATAAATAAATTGCCATGTTAGAAAATTAGTTAGTTGTATTATAGTTGCAAGTGAGTTGAAAATGACTCTTCTATACAATTATATATATACATCGTACATATGTATGTAGTTAACCATCTTTGACTTTTTCAAGAGTTGCATTGTAATTGCATGTGGTAATTACTTTAAAACTATTATAAATGGGTCACTAAAGCAACAATTATGTTGCAACTAGTGTACAATGTACATACATGCGATCATGCCGCATGTCCACATTTCCACCACCCATTATGGGATACATTTGCAATTAGTTTTTTATTATGATTTTCATTGATACAAATAGTATGGCCACTAGTGTGCCACTACCAAAGTACTATTGTTCAGCTATGTTATGATTATAATACAACTACTTATAACTTAATAAAGATACATATTCATCAATTATTTATATTTTCATCATATGTGTTTCATTTTGAGTGATTTAAAATATTATGGGAGCACTACCTCAAGTTCTAGGAATCATTTTTGAAGTGCAAAGGAAAATGAATAATGAAAAAATAACAAGAAGAGAAATAAGATTTTCAACTTACAAAATATGTTTTTTTTCCTTCTTTGGACCCTTCTTACTTTCAAACCATAACTTTCTTATTTTTTATTCATTTCAAACAATTTAAAGTGTTATAGGAGTGTCACCTAAAGTTCTACAAATCATATTTGAACTTTAATAACAATAGAGCAACATACAAAGAATTTTGTTGATGTTTGGGAACCGATCTTTGAAGCATTTGGTGGTTTGTTTTTTTTGAGTTAGTGACCCCTTCTACTTTGAAGGGCCATAACTTTCTCAATTTTATTTGGTTTTTGATGGTTTTTAATGCATTAGATGTGCCAATAAGAGGGGTTCAAGTTTTGTTTAGACACCAAAAACAATGGAACCTTCCCATTGGATTTCACTTGCCTTGAACGGTAAAATGTTATTGTTGTAACCCAATTTGCAACTAATGAACAACTAAAAGGTTTAACCCATATGCTTTGTCTTTGAATCCCATCTTACAAACTATATAAAGAAGGCATGTTCTCTTATGTTTTCACATTACATGTGCCATTTTCGGATGGGCTTAAAAACATTTAACCCAAAGGCAAAACATAAATTAAAAAAAAAAAATTCATGGTTATCTTTTTAATGCATTTAGTCTTGTGCTTTCCTACCTATGGTTATGTACGATTTACCTAGCTATTATATATATATTCCAAAATACAATTAATATGCAATGTGGCAATTTTTTTGTTGTGCCATGTGTCACAATCTTGGACCATCGTTAACAATCATAATGGATGATGGAGATCAATATTTCAAAAAACAATTATGTCCAAAAAAATTCATAATGCCACATGTTAGATTTTAATAAATGGATGATAATTAAAGACATTAATATGACATCATGTGTGCAATTATAATTGAGTTGCATAGTAATTGAAAACGAGATGTTTTGATTAAGTTGCAATTGAGTTACAATGAGTTGGATTGTATATATAATGAGTTGTAAGTGTCTTTTGCAACTCAAAATTTAGTTGCAATGCCAATTGCAAAACACCTTTTTTTTCTCATAGTGATAGGGTCCTTGATCATGATAGTTTTATTCATGAAATGTATATGCAACTTAGTTTATCCTAGGAAACCTAAACCTACAACTTAAAAACGTAAGGCTAGCTTAAAAGAATTTTAGATCTACTTGGTAGTCATAAGTTTATCATCTTGATTTTTGCAAAAAGAGAAGGGTGTCTTTGCATATCATAATATACAACGCCATTTGTGTATGCACGTGCAATAATAAGTAGTGTGATTGTGTACTTCAAGAATTTTAGTGTATAAAATTGCAATATCATTTCATTTGCACATTGTAGCACAAATAGATTCGTGGTTGTATCTGTCTTTCCTATCCCTACAATGAATGATAAAAAAATTTCAATAGTAATCACCATTAAATTTGGGTTTCAAAGGTGTTGTGTGGGTTAGGCCATATGATCTCTAAATGTATACACTTTATCTTTCTTCTTATTCTGCATTTTACCATGCATGCCAAAGCTTTTCTTGGTGGCTAAAATAGCCAAAATGTTATGATAAAAATATATGTGCAAAAAATCTTAAGGAAAATAGGTGGGGCAAAAATGAAAATATTGCCAAGATTCATTTAATAAAATTTTCATGCCATGGTAGTCATTACATGATAATAATGATAGTTTAGATTGCCACACATATATTAAAACCATCTAGATAAATTCACAAACTTTGCTCAATTTTCATTGAAACGTTAAAGGTTTCATCACCATTGCATGAATGAAATGTACATCTAGTCACAATATCATTGTTGAAACAAACTTGAATTATTTTTTGTTGTGTTTATTATTCACAAAAAAATTATTCCTATAAAGGTCATGGGCCAATGTGAGCCCATACTTACACTGTACTTTCATGTTTTAGTGATGCCTTTTAATGTCCATATTAAGCTTGAAAAATGTTAGATTTGGATTTAAAGATGTTAATTTAATTCAAACATGGGATATTTGTAATTAATGTTTAGAGCAATTTAAATGAAATTTGGGGTTTTTACCATAGTGTTAGACTAAATGTGGGTGCTAGTTCATCCAAGGGCTTGGAGATGTCTCTTGGAAATGGATCAATTTTATTTTTTTTCTATTTCCTTTTCTATGAAAATATTATACAACCATAGTTCATGCCATTACCATTAATCTAGGCCAAAAAGGGCACAACATGTTCCCCAAGTTCCCAAACTCCCAATAACTCCTCACTTTAGCCCATATCCTTTACTTTGAGTTCTAATCTTGTAACCTATATAAGCAACATCCTTAAAACATGAGATTACAATATATTTGTTTTAGGAGTGTTCAATGCTTGATTTTTTTTGTGTGATGGGCTAATCAGAAATGCCCATCATAAAAGAAAAAAATTTGAACTTTAAGGACCATACCCACAACTAATTAATATGAGTCACAAGTATACTACCATAAGGTGCAATCATGCTAATAGGAGCCAAAAGTAGGCATTACCACCATTTATATTTCATGTTTTGAAATGGTAATTTCAATTGTTATTGAAATTTTAAAAATAAAATTATTTAGTAACATTCATGATATATAATGAAAACATATGAAAGCTTTTTTATATTAGTTTAAGGAATAAAAAAACCCAAAAGTCATTTTTTAAAAAAAATTCATCCTTGGGCACAATGTAAAAGGACACATACTTAATTATTTTTGGCAAATTTCAAATTTTCAATACCTATTCACATATTTATTTATGAAAAATAATTAATATAAAGTTGAACATTTTTCTAAAACTTCAAAAGATTCTAATTTATAAAAAATAAAAAATAGTCAACTACAAGGGCATTAGTAGCTCCTATCACTAGAAGTAAAGCCTTAAATTGTGATTAGGCTATGCAACTATTTTCTACTCACAAAGTTACGATTTGCAACTAAAAAAATTGTAGTCACCTACAACTAGTTGTAAGATATATTAGTTGCAAATAGTGATGGCATCATTAAACCAATGTTTTGCCACTTGGAGCTCCTTAATATTGACATGTGGTGACATTTGAATGCATTCTATTTTTTTTCTTTTGTAATTGAAAAATAAAGGAGACCTAGTCTAAACCATTAGATTCTTATGTTTGGATAGTCTTAGATTTTGCCATGGTGCAATACAAAATTGCAATGTGGCATGTTAATTTCAATTTACACCAAATAAAAATTAATTAATATTTAGGTAAGTATGTATTTAAGTAGGTAGATAGGTTAATAGTCTAAATACCTACCCACCCATTTAAGCTACCTACCTACTTAGGCTAAGTACCTACCAATTTAAGTAGGTACAAGTAGGTAGGTAGGTAAAACCAAAGAGGTTGGTACCTAGTTTGACCTATTTTCCTAGTTGGGTAGGTCAAACTAGGTATGTACTTACTTACTTACCTAGGTGAATAAACAAGTAAGTTGGTAAAGGAGGTAGGTAAACTAAAATGATGCATAAACCTATTTTTTGTTTTTGGTTTAAGCTTTTTCATTTGCACATCCCAAATGGCACAATGTTTTTTTTGGCTAGTGTTAGATTACACACCTTTATATAATTTTCATAATGGGAGTGGAAAACAAACAATATGGGATAAGTTTTGAACTTGCAACTTAGATACAAACTTGGTTACACCTACAAAACTTTCCCCACATCTTTTGTTATCAAATTTGGATTTTAAACTGAAATAACTAATTAAGTAAATGACTACTTAATTAGCTAACTGATTAATTCATATCTATACAATATTAATTATATTTAATAAATATTAAGTATTCACTATCCTTCACTTAAATTATTAATAACTTATAAATATTTAACTAATTTATTGATTAGATACAAGTAATTAAATTAATTACTCCAATTACATTATAATTAATGTACAAGATTAAATATGAATTTTAATTGTAAATTACAAATTTAAATAATCTAATTATTTTAAAACATTAAAATGTTCACTTGAATTTAAATTTTAAAATATGATTTCTAGGTTCCAATATAATTTGAATAATTTTAAAATATGCATATTTACACTTATGGTTGATTATTGTATTGCCACTTGTACATATACCCGAATATGACGTTAATATTTTTTTTAACCATTCCTAACCAATCCATCATAATAACACATATATATATATCGTAATGTATGTGGAGTACATAATGTATATAGATGGCTGACTATACATAATTGTTAGCTACCATAACATATAACACATAACTTACCTTATACAAAATGAATATCATATGTAATTTAATGCATAGATAAGTATTAATTATCATTTATTGCTCACTTTTGCAACTAATGGGCCATTTGAAAACATTCTAGAATGAAAATAGTGTGTGTGTGAACGAGATAATACAAACCACACCTATTTGTTTAAGGGATCGCTTTGGGGGAATATTTTTAAAAATATTTTCATAAAAACCCTCAAAAAAATATTTAAATTTTCTGAATTTTTGAATATTATTATGTTAAATTTTATGTAAAATATTTTCAAGAAATATATTATTTTCAAAAGATTTGAACCCCATTTACAAGTCATTTTTATGCTTAGAAGCAACCATTACAATGTTTAATGAATGTTTTTGAGAACTTTTTATTCATCGGATATTTTTCAAATTAATTCACATGTTTCAATGATATATTAGGAACCTTACAATATTAAAAAAAAATCAACATTGAATTAAATTGCCACTTCTAAATGTGAAAAAATAAGTAAGCATTAAATTTGATGTGTCTTTTGTTTGTGTGACTACACCCATGTGAAAAGTCATCCCATTGGAAGAATGAAAAATCCAACAATTGCAATATAGTCATAAACATGACCAAAAAACGTGTGATGTGATTTTTAGTGGCAACTGTAACTAATGTTAGTTGTAAGCAACAATTAGTTGCATGTAGTCAGTCACAAATCAATCAATTACATTATGGCATTTTTCTACTAGTGTATTAGAGTGTTTGAACCCTATAAAAAGATGTGTTGCTTGTAGTCAAATCATTGAAAAATAGCTTGCATGGGTTGTTGTCCAAATTCTAAGTCTATGCATTTGTAGAATTTTGTAACAAATTGAAATAGAATTTTGTAACAAATTGAAATAGAATTTTGTTGTGAGTTAGTTTTGTTTTTTAGTTTTGTGTTAAAAAGTTTTTAACTTTACATTCGGTTGCATGTTATTGATTGGTCTTGAAACTTGTGAAATGTTTTTTGGAATATCTATCTTAACAATAATAAATTGGTAGATTTATTTCATCTGAATTATTATGGCCTATGTTGTTCAATTGAATGAATTTTGAAAAGTAAAATGATATACCCTCTTGAATTCAAGTTTGATATCCAATTTTCATTCAAATTATTATTTTTGATTTTTATTGAATTTTCAATTTAAAAGATCAAATATAAAATATTTTACACATTAGATTTAAATATTACAATATCATTTCCATGATACCCAATTCATTCAAGACTTTTCAACAATATCATTGTAAATGCAAACATTACAAAATTATTCTTCAATGGAAGATCCAAATGACCCACACCCAATTGCTTGTCTTATGCTTACCTTATTATTGGAATATTTTGAGAAAACCTTTAAAAAATCTCTTCAAATATAGTAATTTTTTAATATATATATATTTAAAAATTTGATATAAAAAATTTCCCAAGAATTTTTCAATTAAAAATATTTCAAATATTTTCAAAAGTTTTTTAAATATTAAAAACATTGGTTACAATGCTTTAAAAGTGCTTTTGAGCACTTTATATCCATTAAATTCATTTCAAACTTTTGGTTCATAGTTTGATTAATCATCATCATCTTTTTGCCTATCAATTATCAATAGTAATTTTTTTAAAAATCTTTTGAATGCAACTAAAGCTCCCTCATCTATTTGTGGTAGGCCTTTTTTATTGCATGTGCACATAACCCATAAACCATTGTTTGGATGATATTCCCCTTTTGATTTGAATGACCTTCCTTATACAATGGGTGTTAGTTAAAATACACAAGATGCAAGTCATTTCCATTTTAATCCATGATGGGGGTTGACGATAATCTAAACTTCACTCATAATGACCCCACCTATCTTCACATCCAAGATACTGGTAGCCACATATATAGATAAGTAAATTTGACCATCTCCACATCCTATTTGTAACCATATGTATATGAGTAAATTTGACCACTATGTGTGTTTTGTCTAGTTAGGTTGCATTATTATATTATTTAGCTAGTAACTAATGTGAACCAACACCTACATTGGTGCCTTCACATTTTGAAATGAAGCATCACAATGACCATCTTAAACCCAAGGTAGGTTAGATTTGGATTCAAAGACCTTGATTTAGTCTCAACATGAAATATTTATAATATTTAGGTACAATTTAAATGAATTTGGGGTTTTTACTACAGTGCATGACACCTAAAGGCGACCCCAAATGTCGAGCTTAAATATTCTTCCCACACGACGTGTAACCCCAAAAACTCGGCATATTTATGTAGTATTTCATATGCTGAAAAAAGTTACGCAACCCATTTGTCCAAAAAAAAATTTTTGGCAGAGATATTGTCACAACCCTACTTTGGCCAAGTGTGGGGGTGAAGCTCAAGACTTGGAACAAGTGAGGATTTGGAGTCCTCCGGGACTCCCGAATGTTTAGAGCTCGACAGCAAGGCCCAGAACACCTCGCATTGGGGTGTTCTTGGTGTCATTGGAAAGGTCTTGAAGCGTAGATATCGAAAATGGCATCGCATTGGCCATTTGGACATCTGTCGCCCAAGTTATGGGCAAAAGAAGGGCCGGGAGTCAAATTGGCAGTTTGACTCCCGACCATAAAAAGTCAGGAATCGACCTTTTCCCGACCTCCGAATTGAGAGTGCAATACGTCGTTGGAAAGATGACGACGAGGGCTACAAGTTTGGTTTAGACCTCGTTGCGATCAGACTCCGCAGTCGGGAGTTATGAGCTCCCAAAGTTCCGGGACTCCACCTGGGATAGTTTTGGGACAATTTCGGGACTCCAACTTGGGAGTCCCGGGAAAAAGAGCCATTTGGGTGTAGTCCCCGAAACGTGGCGCAGAGAATACTATATGGGGGATGGTGGTGGCATCCCCCGAATCCGGGTCGTGGTGAGTCTTGTGGTCCGAAGTGCTCGTGGGTTGTCCCAACACCAAAGGGTGTCTCGGAAAGGGAACTACCCACTTGGGTGGTTTGTTTTGATGCAGATTCAAGCTTGATCAACTAATACCTCTTCTTAGTCTAATCCCTGGGCTCTCAACTCGACCCTCTACCCCTTTCTAGAGTTGGAAGCCGGGAGCGTGCCTCCAAGTCTCAACTTCCGCAACTTGACTTTGTGAAACCCCTAAGTTGGTTTCACCCCGTGACTTGGGAGCACGTCAGATATTGCAGGTCGAAATTGATGACTTTCGTCCAAATTTGGCTAGGGCGGCCCATATTTGGCCATAAGGATTTATAGGGATCTTAAGGGTTAAGGCTAAATAACCCCTAACCCTGCTATGTTCGTTGCTTAGATATGTCATCTTCATTGCTGCTGTCATCTTTGGCGACATGCGCAAAGAACAAGGTCAGCTTCTTGGTCCCAACAGCTACCTTCCTTTGCTTCTAGCGACACTGGCACTTTAAGCGTTCTGAATTCCCCATGTAACGAGCAGGCCGCTCGCTCTTCGGCTGGACTCGCAACTCTTCCAACCGTCCTTGCGCCTGCTTCGCTTCATCTTCGCCAAGCTCTTCCACGTCCTCAAATTCAAGCTCTTCCTCTTACCAAATAACGTCCTCGCTAAGCGCGTCAATATCAACATCAACAGTCATCTCGCCGTCGAACATAGTCACCTCCTCCTCCTCCTCCTCCTCCTCGCGTCTAGACTCATCCTTGTCGCGACGTGCCTGCCTAGCCTCAGCCAGTCTCTTGAGCTACTGCTTTCATTTGTTAAATCTCCCCATGGTGGCCACTATTGTCTACGAATTGGATGTGGGTGAAAACGAAGTAGTATGGGCTTGTGCATGCCTATGCACGGGCCTGCCAAAAGGAGTAGAGGCCGCACCACTCCATAACCCTAACCCTACATCCCCTAATCCAAATTCAAAAAACTCCTCAGATTTATGCTGAAATTTTTGGCCCAAATTTGGTCGCCAAACTTTTTTACAAGTCACCTTTAGGTGTCATGCACTGTAGTATTGTCTAGTTTTTCACCTGGGTAAGTGAGAGCCAACAATTCTTATTTTTGGTTCTTGAATACTATGCTAGAGATGCTAATCACAAAACATTTAAACTTTCAAGGACATTTGTGATTTCATTTGGAATCGGTTGGCTCTCTATTTAAAATGTGGATTGGAGACATTTTATGGATACATCTATGGAGTTTAGATCATTCAATTTGTTTAAAAGACAACCAAGATATGGCCTTGCAAAGTTGAAGGTGTCATTGGAAAACAAAATACCACAACCAATCATCTCGTACCTTGGTTTGCAACCAAAGTTTGCATATCAATGCACATGAAAAATCTTACAAATATTGTTTAACATTCATGCTTTCAATAGAAGATTAATAAACCCATCACCAAGATGACCATTTAAAAATAAAATCACTTTCATTTAATGGACCCATTAAAAAAATGTACATGAGGCAAAAAATCTATAGTTATATGGAACCCAACACTCCACAAAACCTTAAATTGTTCCAAATCTTATCTTGTTGCCATTGTCCCATCACCTTCCCACCACACACAATAGTTCCCTCCTTTGTGTGGATATTGTTCCTCTCTTCTTGCTTGGGCGGGACAACACTATGAAGCTTGTTGTTTGTTCTTCTTTCATTGTTTTGTAGTTCATTGTGCTTTGTTTATCTTGTTGGTCTCATGGTGTTATTGTAGCTCATTGTGGTCCAATTCTTGGTGTATAACGTGTTTATATGATATTCTTTCTTGATGTACAAATGGGTTTTAATTTCAATTCTTGAGTTTTTGAAGAAAAAATCTAATTTGAATGTTTTTCATTATTGTGCAAATGCTAGGTATTGGTGGTGGAGCTTGTGATTCTAAAGCACCTTTTAAAAAAAATTCTTTGCAAATTCTTTTATTTTTGGTCTTTTCTTCACATTTGTTGTTTTTCTCAAACAATCCACCCCCCCCTATGTTATTGTGTTCTTAGTCCAATTGAACCCTCCCAACTCTTGATCTTGAAATTCTGTACCCATCACCCCCCAACTCCAATTCTTGTGTTTTTGTAAAATTCAACCACCCCCCTTGTGGTTTTGTGTATTTGGAAGGGAACCGAACCGATTGTGTTTTTCGAAGAGATGAACCTCCCTTGTCCCCTTTGTGTTTTTGGAGGCAATCTAACCCACCCCTTCAAGTCTTCTTTTATTTATTTTGTGTTTTTTGAACATTTGATCCTTTCTTTCAATCACCTTGCTCTTATTCATGAATTAATTGTTTGGGGTGGTTGCAAGTGCATTGCAACATGCCCTTGTGCTCGCATTCAAACACTTGTTTCCTATTTGGCCTATTTATGAACATCTATCGTGCAACCAAATTTCACACCCTTGTAGGTCATAGTCCAACTTGGAAGTTCTAGTGAAACTTATCCTTTGCACTTTTAATTGCATTAGCCAACCAAGTTGAAATGAATTTGGCTAATTGCTTTCTTTCATGTTCCTAGCGAACGACTTTTGTAATTATAGTTAATGAATTGCAAACTTTCCTAATTTATTTTTCTTGCATTTCTTTCCTTCAATCTTTCTTGATTATTTTTATTGCCCCCTTTTTTGGTGCATTCTATCACATAATGTTCAAATATTTTTTGAAATCACTACATGATTTTGAGAATAATCAACTAATAGTTCTTTGCCTTGGGTTTTTTTTGCAAGCAAATGAGGCAAAGGGAACAAATTACCATTTGCTACTACTTGTTGAGTTGAATTGGTGAAGTTTTTAGTTCCCACCCCCATTTCTATTCCAACTTCATGTATGTTCACAACTAGATTTGATGTGTGTAGTGCAGTTCTTTAATTTATGGTTGTAGAGTTTGTAGGCACATCTACATAGTACCTAAAGTCAATTTAGAAACACCAACAACCATGGATTCATGATGTATAGGAATTATTGTTAATACTATGTTGATAAGTTTCTTTTGTAGCATATTGTTTTTCCCATTAGATATCATTATCCTTCTCTTCATCCTCTTCATTGGATATGGAATTTGCATTTTTTTCCTTTTATGTAATATTGTTTCTTGTGTACAAACTACTAGGGATTATTTTTTCATGTATTGTTTTAGGGTTTAATGACTAAATCCTTGCAATTCTAAACCTTAACAATATGTTTTTCTTATTGAAGGACTAGTCTAAGACTTTTTAAACCTAGCCAGTCAAGGTTATTTTATTTAATTTTGTGTAATTGTTATTGACCATTCCAACATGTTGTTTTTAAGAAAGTTGTTTGAAAAGTTTGAAGCAAACCACATCTAAAGGCTAAAGTGCATGGCTTGTATGGGAAGGTAAAATTATCATGTATAACCCACATGCTTGTGCTTATTCAATTGCTTCTAGTGTAACATGAAATCCATGTCCATTTAAGATGAATGAATGTCCATTAGTAAGGGAAATGCCACTTGGTATTGACCTTTTGAAGAAAGATAATAATTCTTTGAACATGAAACTAATCATGGGTAGTTGCAGAGTAGACAATACAATTTTTGGTGTCACATGAGTAGTTTTTATGGGGGTACCTTTAAATTTGATGTAATATGTGTTGAAGTTTGATTGAAATTTTAAAAAGGGACTCATTTAATTAAGCTATAAAAATTGAAAAATTAAATTAAAAAAATTGAAGATAAAATGCCATCAATTCATTATAAGGTGGACTTTTCAAGTGATAAAAGATCTTCTGATCATAATCCATAAAAAATGTTATGGACTTTTATTACATAGTAGACATGTTTTAATTGTTGATTTTTTTTTTCCTAATATGATTGTGAATTTATTGTAATCCTAAAATGAAGGTTTCCAATCCAATTTAATATCTTAATTTATTAAGAATTTGCAAGATTACAAATAGTCCAAAAAGTCCATAATTTATTAAAATGAGAAATTTGATAAACGTTGTTTTTGTAAAATGTGACATTACTACCCAACATAACATTTGCCAATTATATAAATTTTTAGAAAGCCCATGTTTTTGCTACTAACTTTTCCCCTTGTTAATCAAATTGGAACCATGTCATAATTTGAAAACTTGTAAGTTTAAGGTTTAGTTATTTTTCTTGCCTTCTAATTTCAAATGGACTAATTTGCATTCCCAAAACATCAAATATTCACACTGAACATTATGAAAAAAGAAAATTATGAACTCCAAAATTTGTCACTTTTGGTTCACCTTAAGGTGGAACCACCCTCATCCATGCTTTTATTTGCATAGCCATAGATGTTCCTTGTTTGCATAGTTTTATGTAATGATCATGCATCTTTTCTCCCTTAAATATGTAGGACCATGATAGAGATTTTCTATCTATGTTGACAATGTAGTTGATAATTAACCACTCCCTAAACTTTGGTATGATGATGTATACTTGTTGGGAGCTTCATTTAGCTAGAACCTTTGCACTTGAATGCTTACCTATTGGTATTCGTATCTCATTTGAATTCTCAATTTGATGTACATCCATGGGAATCCTACATAACTTGAGTTTGGATGTCCTTTTGTGTAATAGAACTTAATTAGGTTTTTCATATTTATGGTCAGTGTTGTGATGTTTAATGTGACACATAGACCCCATTAGTAGACCTTGTTTCTCCAACCAAAACTTGGGATTTTATAAAACCATTTAGTTCATCCCCTAAATCAAACATTTAAAACAACCCCTTGTTTGCCCTTTGACTATTGAGATATGTTCTCTTCATTTTGTTGTTCATGTTAAAGCATATCACCAAACTCTATTTTGCTAGTCCAAACACGGGGTTCCACAAACGAGCCCATGGCACTCCCAAAACCAAACATAAAAAGAAACCCGCTTGTGCTTGTAGATATTTAACTATTTTCAATTTTCTAATCATCTCACCACCCATCACCAAATACTTTCACACTCTAAAGTGACAAGAAGGTGTGCAAATATGACTAAGTTTATGTCTGTGATCGACCACAAAAATCACATCTTGCTCATATGTAGAAAATTTTCGGAATACAATTCGTCATATCCAAATGTTTGATCATAGGCAAAATCTAAAATACCCATACAATTATGTATGTTCTATAACCAGCAACCCCTAGCACTAAATGAGTGTGTGGTTGTAAGCCTGAGTTTGATGATGGGCCTCTCTACCGTACCACTGTTTCAAATTTTGAATTTAAAAGAAAAAAAGACCTTCAAATCAAGAGATTTGAAATCCAAAGACTTGGGTCCGCAACCAGACCGGAGGTTCTAGCAGACCAAGAAAATAGGACCTGTGAACCGAAATTAGAGGTTCTTTCAAAGTAAAAAAAGAAAGTTGGAACCGGGACCAAAGGCTGTCTAGAAAAGAAAGTAAGAACCCCCACAACACTGGTTTTAAAAAGTTGGAACTGAGGCCAAAGGTTCTGTTGAATAGTAAGAACCTGACAACACTGATTTTTACTATGGTACAAGTGTGTGTAAGTTCTGGTTCACCCAAGGGCTCGGATCTGGTCTTTTGATTTTCTCCATTTTTCTTCCTTGTCTTGTTGTTTTCTTTTTCATTAAGTTCTACAGAGTTTACATGAATTACCTTCCTTCCTTAATGGTACATAGATTTACCTGAAATTTGATTTTTTTTTTTTTGACATCCTGCCAAACGAATCACGACATGTGAGATATTAATTGTTTTCCAGGTTGCAAATTTATAAACGAATTAGTAATTTATTTATTTATTTATTAGTAATTCATCATGATTCATTGCGTACTGGGAAGTTACCACAGCTGGCCACGGAAAGCGAGCCGCACTCGTCGCGACTCGCGGGGTTCGAACTCGGGAGTCCTGAGCGAGAGGAGATGATGATGGATTATTAATTAATATTATTATTCTGTCGAATATCTGACGCCTTAATGAATATGCAAACGGAATTTGACGAGTGTGACTCCCCGTATCCCGACCAGAGTCTTCCCTGTTCGTACCAGCTGTCGACATGTATTCAATAGCAATCAGCGCTGTCCCCAGGTCCCCTACATACTAAGCAGAACAATAATTGAAAATGATCCGACAAAATAGGCTAGGTGTGAATAGGTAAGCTATGTATGTAACAGTGTTTTCCTTAGGAATTTTGTTATGTAGCTTAATGGGGTAATCGTCGATATGAAGATGTAAACAAAATGGCGATCATCCTTAGGAAGATTTAGCCAAATCTGGCTATAAACTAGATATGGAGTACACACTGAAAACTAAACATAGAAAATCGGACGAATTTTACTCCTTTTTTCCCCCTCACTTCTGGCTATTGAAACATTCTAATATCACTTCATTTTAATATATTTTTAATGTTTTATTCCTCTTTTCGGCAAAAAATCACTATTAATAAAAAGGCTGATATGTAAGACAGTTTTTTTTTGTTCCATCTTTTGATGTAACCAAAGTGGTGATCATCTAGGAAGATTTAGCCAAATTTGGTTACAAGCTAAATTTGAGTTTTTTTATTAAAAAATTGTTTTATGTTTTTGGCCACCTAGCTGAATCATGTATAAAAATCTGGTGAATTTTCTTAAATTTTGGTTTAATTCTCTAGCTACTGAAAATCTTAAACTTGATTATAACACTTTGAGCTTTTAATTTCGCTTTTTGGCTATATACAGCCAGGGATAGAAAGGCTGATGATGTAAGGAGCAACAATGGCCATTTGGGAGCAGTTTTGGCTACCTTATACAAGGTAATTTATGCGTCTGAAATGCTAGAGCATCGTTTTGCTTCTGAGTGGGTTTCTAGTTCTTACCAGTGTTGTATAGTGGTTCATTTTCAGGAGAGCCTAGAGCCTCCTGTCCTAATTTTTGACGCTCCATTTTTGTTTTTAGGGGAGAGATTCTTCAAGAATGGATTTGATTCCAATTTCTAAGCACCTTCAATTTTGGCACATTTTACAAGCTCAAGAATTTTTGGGCCTGGTCCAATAATCGAGTTTGCTTCTATCTTCACATTAGGCACTACCCAATGCCTACAGATTATAGATGTACAAAAAATTTCAACAAATTAACACTTGATACTGTCCTTGCCTTATACATAAATAAATTAGCAGCAATTCTGCAAAGGTCGATTTCAGTTAAATGATGTGCAGCTCTTTCAAAATTAAAATAACATAAAAATTGTTTAACAATTTTGAATACTGCTAGCTTAAGAAATGGACAACGATAGTAATAAAACCACAGTCAGATCTCCCCCTCCCTCGCCACCTCCCTCCACGTTGTTTTTGTATTGAGACAAGGGGGCCCAGTATGCTAAATCTCATGTAAGGTCACCCATTGCATTACTACTCTGGTGGAAGTGGAAGTAAGAATTTAGTGAGCACCTCTATTCATTATCAAAAATCTAGGCATAGTAGTACTAATAGGACTATGAGCCTCTAATTAAATTAGCATTTGGAATGGAATTGTAAGGACCTAGAAATTAACTCTCAGTATCCAGTTTTGTTTTCTTATTGAGGTAGTTCTTCTGGTTCAAATTTTTAGTTTTGCCAGTTCCTCTTTTAATGCGAATCAGCGGTGGGGAACACTCTAGTGATGTGCATCAATGGTGGTGGAGAACACTGGTTATGCTCTAGAACAGGCCCTGTAGAACATGTTAACACCAGATGGAACAGCATCTTGCCTGTTCTAGAGCATGATGTGTTCGAAGATGGAACAGTAGGGCCAGTTCCATCGTAATTATGGACCCTGACACCTTAAGTAACGGAAATGATCCTGCTCAGCCTGAGGATGGCGCCTTATGCACAATGGCATCATTCCCATTTTGACTACAGAAGTTGTTCCAATATGAGGTTTTTATTACTAGTTGAACCCCAGTTGTGCAGCCACCTGTGACCTCATAGCCCACAACCAGTGGGTTTCGGAACTTTTGCATAAAAACCTCAACTATTTGGGTCAGGAAAGTACAAATTGTGGGGGCCAATGGACACTCATGAAAATGTGCCCTTAGTGTGTGCTTTTTCACCTGTTGCGATATAACAGGAGTGGCCATCATGCATAAGACAATTCAGCCAAATTTGGCTATAAATGAAAGCAAAAAACGTTCAAGATTCCTACTACATCGTTGGTTACCCACAGAAACCTGATGTTAGATTCTGATAAGTTTCTTACAAGTTTGAAACTTGGCAATCAAAATCAATCATGTTCACATTTTAAAAACATTTAGCAGCTGTCGAAAATTGACCCAGGAAACAAAGACACGGACATTTTGCAGCCTACAAATTATGGAAGGTTTTGAGTATCTTGTCAAATTAGGTCAACTATACCTATGGCAAAGGTGGCCTAATTATAGGTTCTGCTTTCTCATGAGGGAGGGGCACTCGAGGGCATGAGCCCCAGGGTGTTCCCAAACCTCAGGAGAACGCACTAGTACAGGAACCTCCCTTTACATAAACAACTCTCTTTTTATTTCCTCCTTTCTGGTTTTGTAGAAAAGAACTATTTCCATGGGTACATGGGAACATACAAAATTGGGGGAGCTCCCACAGCATAATGCCCTAGGGTTCTTCTGCTGGGGGGAGATTCCTCAAAATACACACAGAAATAAAAAGGGAGTTGTTTACAGAGCACTCTTCCTTTTTGGAACTTCTATGGTTTTGTTCTGGCCAACTTTCGGTGGTCTGATGGAATAGATATAGGTTGTGTGAGTTGTCTTCACGCTGGCAAGGCCTTCAGAGTCCAGACATTGCCTTGGGAGCCGGCCCATTCCATGAGCTTCCTTACACGAAGATACACAATTCCCATTGAACATGCCAATGATAGTCAAATTGTCAACTAGCTCGGCTACCAACTCACTAGTCATCATAGATGTACCCAATAGACCACATAAATCACCTTACTTTTAGCCTTCCTTCACCATCTTGAATGCTACACCTCTCACCAGGTCTTTAGTCTCATAGCAACCTTAATACATTCATGTAGCCAATAAAATCAACTAATATATATAACACATTTACTAAGCAAGTTTAAAGATTGGATTCTTGACAAAGGTTTAGAAATCAGCAAAGTGATGACATTATGTTAATATTAATTAAGATGAAAACCAAGAAGTGCAAACTTGTAAGATTTATTGTTGAAGTTTCATGTTTTTTTTTCATATCCAAATTCCAAAAGTGGGAAGAACTTATAATGATGAAGTGTTGGTAGTTTGTAACTTCGTTACTACCATGAGAAAGCCATAGGTTGCAATTATCAGATTTAAATCTATTTGTGTTTATTAAACTTATATACACAACATTGTGTAAGCACATTTGTATGTGTGCAAGCCTTAATGGTTTTTTTTTTTTTCTGTTGGAGGCATTAAGTAGAATGAGGAATTAGGAGTTCTAAATTTCCCCCCCCGCCCCCAAAAAAAAAACTTCTTGATGAATTTTTTCTTTAGTAGTACCAAATCTACTTATGAAAGCACATGTCTTTTCCCAAGCTTATATATGCAACATTACCTAGAATGAGATAACTCATGACACAATTGTTGCATGTGTGGATTTGAATGTCAATGGGGAATCCATACATACTACTTGTTTTAGAACCTATGCAAAACCTATCAACTTGGGCAATTTAAGTTTGGAATCACCACAAAAGAATTTAGAAAAGATCTATGGTGACAACAAATGGTAGTTCCAAGGAACATGGCTACAAAATTATCCTGGGTAAAAGGGGTAAAATTGATGAAGTGTATTATGTCAATTGCAACATTTACAACACCATTGAAGGGAAGCCCATGTACTTGCATTGCAAGTGGGACAAATTCCATAAATGTGAAAGCATGTGACAGGTCAAAAGAGATTTGTTGAAGAAGGGTGTGAAGAAGGATGAAAGCTATTTAATTAGATCAATTTTGTTGTCATGTAAAAAACCAAATTATATGTAACATGCACAAAGGAAATTATGGTGTAGTTAATGGATCAAATCATGGGAGGGGAGTATCAATGTAAATGAACATAGTTTGCTAGTGTGTTTCACCTCTTACAAGGTGGAAAGCATTTGAAATAGTATGAAGGTCTAAAAGATTTGTATAGTTTTATGCAACTTAAAAGCAACCCAATGAAACATTGGTTAGACACAACTACTTAGGAAATGGCCAAAGAGACGCATTAAATAATCATGGAGAAGATGTAAAAAGTCGTGAAGTTAGCTCAATACATCTTCATTTCATGTGATGAAGTTTGTATGAAAGAAACCAAAGTTGGGTAGGGACCCATGTGTATGTAATGTAATGATGTGTTAGACTTTCAATTTTCTTGTGTTTTTCACAACTGATAGATGGCTTTGGATATGATAATATGACTTCAATGATCATGGAGGCTTTGGTTTCTAGTAGAGATTCTACATTTAACATAACAAGTAAGTGAATCTACTTTAATGTAGATGGTGTTTTGGTGTTCTAAGGTTTGAAGAATGTTGTGACCAATCAAATTTGTGAGAATGGGATTCCCTTTTGTGTGGGTACATCACATGGTTCATAGAAAAAACTTAGCCATACAGACACTCTCTAATTTGAATGTGGTGAATTGTTTGGAGGTGATGTTGTAAGTCATTCACATTTTTTTTCAAAGAGTTCAAAACATCATCTTGAATGTACAATGTTCATAAAGAAAACAAAAGGAAACAAAGTATTACGATGTAAAAACATGTTGGATCTTGTTTTTGGCCCCTATATACATCTTTTAGCTAAGTATAAACCTTTGTTACCAAAAATGGGCCTTGACAATTCATTGATCCAATAGGGTTGTGAAAACTTTGACATGTTAATAAACATTGAAACATTGTTGGCCCTTTTGTGCATCATGCCCTTGTTGGAGAATATCTATAGCTTGATCATGTCTACATAGTCCAAATTTATTTTTATCATATGTGACTATGTGGTGGTTGTGAAGGTTTGCCAAAACAATTTATATTTTATGTACTTAGATTAAACTATCAAAAATTGCATATTTCTAGATTGAATGGTATATTTTCCCTTTTTAATTTTTTTTAAAAAAAAAATTTCTCATTGCACATTTGACTTCCTTGCATCTCCATGTCAACTTGAAGTGTACCCAATATGGATGGGAAGAACACATAGTGATGTGGTTAAGCATGGGAACGATGAACATTATTGAATGGTGCATGTTTAGTGGTGGGTGCCCTTCAAGTAAGGAACCTGCAATGATGCAGAGTTGTATTGATATTGTTGGCAAGAGTGGTGGAAATGCAACTTAGTAGACCCAATGCAATGGGTGGACATTGATTATATTGTTTTTTCATTTCTTCCTAGGAAAAATACGGCCATGGACAATATCATAACGATTTGTGATTTGCATGTTAATCAAATTAGAGCAAACATTGATATGGGGAATGAAATTAACCATATGTAAAGACATCAAGTGTTGATATCATTGTGATGATTAAAATAATTGGTTTTTTGAGGAATCTATTATGTTTGTGGAATATATTGATTAATATATTTCTAATAACACTTCTTGGTAATATAACCAACTATTTTCATATTTTGTGTTGAAATTCACATTGTTATTAATAGATGATTTTCAATAAATTCATATTTGTTATGAATATCAATAAGTTACAATATCCTTAAAATAAAATTTTAATGATAATAATTTAGTTAGATGTTTCAATATCTTTGAAGAAATATTATATATATAAGCATTTGGTGGCCACTAGATGCTCCATATGTTATAATTTGATGACTTAAGTATTATTTTTCTTAAATTTATATCACTTTGTTAAACATTTCAATATTTTTGATGAAATATTATATTGTAAGACATTGGTAATTTTGGCCAAGTTTTGCTCATCAACATCCAATTTTGGAATAATTCATTTCAAAATGAAGAAAGAATAACAATTTTGTGTTAATTGTTTGAAAATTCAATGGTTTAAGGCCATAAAAAAAGTTGAATTAAGTCCAAAATAATATTTAAATCCAAATTTCATAAAATATATGTTCTTTTCAAATCCTCTCAAATTTTTTGAATGGTCTGCATCAATATAAACATGTTATTCATTTGTCTTACCCTTTATAATCCTTTTTAAATTTCATTCCTAGGTTTTAAAATGACATGATTGGAATAACACAACATACAACGCATGATTTGAGGTGCATCAAATGTCAATTTATTCACAAAAAAAAAAAAATGACCAACATAAGGCATTCTTTTTATGAAACCTCCATTTTTTCCTTTAAAAATGCAACAAGTTGAAACTTTGTTTAATGTTTTCAGTTTTTTTTGGAACTTTGTTTTTTTTACTTTGTAAACTTGGATTTTCTTGAGTTTCTTCCATTACTTCACCTTCACATTTAACTTCATTAAAAAACACACATCTTTCATCTTGGATTAATGTATTTTCATTTCTACTAGAACCTTCCATTTTTCACAAGATGTTCAACAAGGCCAATAGCAAAAAAACTCAAACAAACAAATGTCTTAGTCTAGGGTTTAGGATGAAATATGGATGTTAAAAAAAATCAATGCAAACATTTACATCATAGAATGCACAAGAAAAAGGGAGGGAAATATAAACTTTAATAACATGCATGAAATGAGGCACAACAATAGCATGAAAAAACAACTTGTACGTAAAACATGAAGCTTAACAAGAGTAATAGTTTAAAAGTATTAGAATTTTAACAATAGTAACAATAGTGTTAAGGGAAGTAACAATAATCGTATGAAAGGAAGTAACAATAACAATGTGAAGGGAAACAATAGTAGTAGCACAAATGGAAGTAGCAACAACAATGTGAAGGGAAGAAAAAAAATTAAAAAAAAAAAAATGGGGCCCAAGTGTGAGCCCTTTATAAACTAGTAGTGCAATATATAGGGTTTGAAGCAACCATGTTTTGAGTTGCAGCTACCTTAAACCTTCAAATTGGTGTTTTTTTACTCAAACCTAACTACCTAACTTGATAACCAAATTTGGGTAATGAATTGATATCTTATTCTAATTTCACAATTTGTGACATTTGATTGAAATGTGAATATTACATGTTCATATTTCATAACCTTGAAATCTAACAATGAAAATATCACCTTAGATATCACAATGTTCCATCTATTTTGTTTTTTGTTTCAAAGAACATCACAATGTTGCTTCTATTGGAAATGTAGATGCATAATTTGATAGACTCAAAAACTCCTTTGTTGCTATTAATGTTTGACTTGAATATCATATTGAATATTTGCCCAACATTGATTTAAACCATTGTCTTCTTTGTTATAACTTATTTGCCAATTGTAATTTGTATGCCAAATTGCACATGGCTTTGGAGTCTAGACATCTTAAATATTATTCCAAACCAAAAAAAATACATTTCATCCACATTGTTTAACCTCTTTTGTCCTCAAGTTTGATTTGTTTAATCACATCACTTCTAGTAAAAATTGACTTTTAACCTACAAATTTTCACTTTTATGTTTGCATTGTAACCACTGGAACTATGTGATGAATTGTTCAAATAACCATTTTGACACATCCAAATTCAATAACAAGCCCTGAATTTCTGCAAAATCTTGAGCTATGTTTCCATTAGGCTAATTTGCTAGCCTTGGAGTAGACAAATTATCTCCAATAAAATGGGGGAAAAAAGAAAAAAAGAAAAACCCTGCACTTGACCTTTTCAGAGCAAATAAACCTGAATTTGTGACAAGTGTTTTTATTATCAGTTTTTTTTTCACCTAACATCAGTAGGACATTCATTGCTGACAACATTGAAAGAAAACTGTCCAAATTGTAAAAAAAAGTAGTGAGCAAACTGCCACAAGACTATTAAAACTGTGTGTCACAAACTGGCAAATGTTTTGAAAATTAATAAAAGAAAAATAAAACTTTGATAAATGCCCAAAAAACACTGCCTGCAGCAAAGCAGCCTAGGTATAGTTAATAGTTGGATAAAAAATATCACATATTACTTTCAATTAAGCTAATTGTGAAATAATATGTAGCTACTGCCTACCTACTAGTACCTACTAGCTAGCCTAATAAACCTGGCTCTTGTCCTAAAGCGTCAGTCTGTGGTCTAGCAGACGGACTAGATTTGATTTCTATCTGGCTACACAGCGATTTCCCTGAGTAAATAAATAAGGTGAATATTGTTTTTAAATATTAAATTACTATTATCCTGTTTGACGTCTGGTGTATGGATTCTAGAGATGAGTGGACGTTACAGTTTATAATCCGTCCTTATTACAGATCTCGACATAAGCCGTCGTTTGTGACACAGTCCTTATCACACAAAATATGAATGGCTAAGATCTGGCTTCACACTGGAGATTTTCCTTTTCTCGCGCTACCCCTCTGGCACCAGACCTGCGGACCGTGGATGGCTCAAATTTTCCAAAATGACCAAGTACCATAGTACCCCAACGGATTTGGCAACAAACTGTTGAATAATTAATTGAATCTCAAATCTTAACTTCGACAGTTGGTTTTTAATTCTGAAGTTTTCAGCAGATTATGTTTATAAAAAATAATAAACATGTCTTTGTTGCCTTTGTGTATGGGGGGGGGCGGTCTAAGTGTGTCTAGACCAGTGTTCTGCGTGTAAATGGTTTGGGACTTTCACTCCTTGTAAGTGTAAATCCCATTATGAAATTTATTTTATGCCATGTAAAATAGTGTAAGTGTTAAAAATAAAATAACATTATTTTATGTGTTTGATAAAACTATATATATATATATATGATTTTACATGACTATGTAAAACAATGCAAATATATAACAATTTTAAAAATGTGATTTTTACTTGAGGAGATTTCATAATGTTTTTGAAGATAAGCCAACTAAACGGCCCATAGGGCAAAAAAAACCCATCAAAATCCACAACTGACTCATATGACTTTGCAAGAAGGTCCCGTCATTAAAGATATATAATAAAATTATCTATGAAGTAAGGAAAACGACACTAGAACGGAGAGTTTGATCGCAAATAGGGTGAGATTCAAAAAAGTAAAAAATATTCACATTCAAGGGTGGGGGGACCTCAGTTTTTGTGGTGAACTTAGTTTCACCCTGTCTTTCCTTTTTCTTTAGCGCCTCCAGTGTTGTGTTGCTGCATATATTTTCACTGCTCCTAGTTGTAAAGCTACTATAATTAGTCTTAAACCTTGTGCATTAAATGCTGATTTTCAGCCTTTCATTCCCAGATTTAATAAAATTTCCTTACTTTATGTATACTCCTGAAAATAGGGTTTGGGTGAAAGGAGGCTCAAAGTCAGGGTGACTTTACAAATAATTTAAGTATTTACACTTAACACGCCCCAAAACATTTACACAGGGCCATGTAAGTGTAAAAGAAAATATATTCACTGCAACAGCATAAGTGTAAATGTGAAAATTTGAACGTACACTTACACTCGATTTACATGCTGTATATACAGCTATTGACACTTACATGCACAACACTGGTGTAGACTGTCTGAAGTTCAAACCCAACTGTCGAATACTTCGAAATTTAATTTTATAACAATAATTAAGATTTTGACAAAAGTACTAAATAAAATTTCAAAATTTTGGCAAAATAAAATAAATTTAATTTACGCCAAAACCGTTCGTGTACTATGGTAATCTACAATGTACCTATTCATAATATTTTATAATTGTCAAATTTGACATGGAAATTAGGTTTAAATCTGATCAGTTTTCATTGTGTCTGGACTCAGCAGTAAGTAACAACTTCCAGGTGCCTTATCTTGCCTAATGGCTGTGCCCCTTATGGCAAGTTCAAACCAGTAACAGTTAGGCCCACTTAGGCCAAGGTTGAACTCAAATCGAGTATTCTCATTGTTGCAATCACTGAAATCAGCTCCAAGGGTTTTACACTAGGAGTCAAGGCTGGCAAAGAAAATCATTTTTTTAATCTATCACTTTATGGCCCTGACTTTGACCCCAAAGGAGAAAAACGATACCTATCAGCTTGGGAGGCCAATTTACAACCTTTGGGACCAATTTTACTGGAATAAAATATTGTTATTTTGATGAAATTTACATAGTAAGATCAAAATAAACCCTAAATCAAACTCTCTATGTCTTCTTTTTCTTCATTGTTTTCTCTTTCGTTGAGCTTTTGTGCTTGTTTGTGGATGATGAAGGGCGCTTTTATTTTTTTCTACTTGAGATATGGCCATAAAAAACACAAGAATTACAAGAATCTTGTGTATAGGCTCATCCACGGTGGTTTAACTTTGAAGGTTTAGGATGAAAAAAGAAACAAAGATGAGAAGAATGATACCAAGCAAAATCAAATGAAGGCATATGAAAAGTTGAAGCCTTGATCTCTATTTTTTACCGTAATGGCTTTACACATGAACTCATTGGTCCCCAAACAAATAAATTTCTTAGTTAATAATTTGGGGCCAAACAACGAGTCAAGAAGTGCTCAAATTTCCCATTATTGGCCCCAAGATTTATTCGCCCTTATGACTCCTGGTCTAATGTGGGCCTTAATATAGGAAATGTTATGTGAAGTGCTAGTATTAATTGGTCAAGCCCCTACCCATTATGTTGGATTCAGTGGCATGCAAGCCCATTGGGGCAAACTTAGCAACACACGTAACATAATGGGAAAGGGCCAGACCATTCTATTACATTAAGGTCTGGGATGGAAGATTCAACAATTTAAAAACAATTCATGTTCAACAAAGATTTTGGTCACCATTATGAGTGTATGATGACAACAAGAAGATTGTGGTAGATAATGTGGTCATAACCTATAACTCCAGAACTTGATGTGTAGGGTGAAGCCCTCAACTCCAGGTTTTACTGCCAATAAAGCCTTGCTTTAATTTCTCTTTCTATTTTTTTCTGTTGTATTGGCAACTATATTGGAATGGGCAATTCTTTTTGAAACGTCCCAGAGAAAAATAAAATGTTGAGTAACAGGCTCTCCAATTACACAAAAAACGTTTGAAAATGTATTTACCAGTGTTGGTCTTAACTCAGCCTTAGAACTGGATTGATGGGTCTACATGAACCCAGACCTACCTTCAAACTAGACTTGTCGGGTCTTAAGGGCCTTTGTAAGGGGTCCAAGTCAGAGGATCCTAGGGTTAGGGTTTTTAGGTTTTCAGTTTCTGGGTTTCTAGGTCCTAGGAGATTGTCCAACAAATCTTGAAATGGTTTTGGACATGAAAAGATGTAGAGCAACTATAGCTTATGATTTCTTTTACTCAGGAGCTCCAAAAAGACACTCAAGCTACAAGGGTAAATGAACATCCAAATGGCAGGCTGGGGCAATGGCTTTTTGAAGCTGGTGGACATAAGGAAGAAGGACATTGAGAGAGTAGAAACACATTTTGGGTACATTGAGAACGCAGATCAGTGAGTTTTTGGCCACCCTAAAACATCGTAAAATTGAAAAAGAAAAACATTGAGGATACAGATCAGTGAGTTCTCGGCATTTTGCATAGAAATTGGAATATTTTGTTGAACATTCCCTGTTCTTTTGAACTATTTTTGGTTAGATTTTTAAAAAAATTGAAATAATCACCATGCATTGTCACAATTGCCTATAATAAGACAGGGCACTTAAGATTTTTTTACTTTCATATTTTGAATCTTGCCAAATTTGGCTAAACATACTCATGGATGATTGCCACTTGAGCAACATCATAAAATTGATTTTTTTTAAAACACCATTGTAAATCAAAGATGTTTGGCTCTTCCAAATAGTAAAGCTCTCACTTGCTTATCCACTTATTATTTTAAGTGCAAAGATAGTAAAACCCAAGAGTAGAAGTTTGGGTTTCACTAAAAATGAACCTTGATTTCAAAAGGAACCTTTCATCTTTGTTTTTTTTTGAATGGAACCTCTAGTTTGGTCTTGAGACAACTTTTTCAATTTTTTAACCTTTAATGCTAATCACTTTCACCAAGAATTTTGAACCATTCTAGTTTAAGGCAAAGTCTATTACAAGTTAAAATGGGTCACTTTTTAACATAATAAGGATGGCAAGCATTAAACAGGTGCAACAAGTTAAATGTTGCATCGAACTTAACACAATTACAATATAATACAATGTAATGCCCAACAAGAAAAAAAATTCAATTCTTTTTTACTATGCATGCACAATGGGGGATGGTTTAAATGCCTTCTTTAATATTATTTTCAAAGGAAAGAAATTAATGTAGTGGTTAGAATCCCTTTTATAACCCAAAGGTCCTAGGTTTGAACTTTTTCTTGAATTATTTTTTTCATCCATGAACAAAATGGATGAAAACAAATTCCTAAGGTAAAAAAGGGTTTAAGTTGCCCTAAGGAACAACCATGTTTTCAATGGAGAAAAAGTTCCTTCTCCTTGAGGACATGATTGTTCCTTGGGGCAACTTAAGTTCTTTCTCCTTGGAACATGATTGTTCCCAAGGGAAAAGCTAACTTCCATAGGTAATAATGAATGCTTAGGGAAACACCCAAATACCTTGGGGAAACATATGTTCATAATTTTTTTACGATCACATTCTCATATTTGTCTTTATATAAGCTTGCAACCTATCATTGGAAAGATTTTGAAGAGAGATACAACTTTGTAGTTGAAAATTATTTAATTAGAATTCATATGCAAAAATAATGATCAAACAAAGTTTCAAGCACATTTGTTCCTTGAGGGAACATGGTTTAGGTTGTTCCCTAGGGAATTGCTCCCCCAAGGGCCAACCATGTGCATGGGGGAGTAATTCCCTTGGGAAGCAAATGCACTTAAATTTTTTTGCAATCATAACTTTTGCATCTGAGTTCTGATTAAAATGCTTCCAACTACAAAGTTGTACTTCTCCTCAAATCCTTTCCAAAGATAGGTGACAAACCTATATAAAGACATATATGAGATGGTTGTGGTTGCCAAAAGATTTAGAACATATGTTTCTTCAAGGTACTTGGGCCTTTCCTTAAAGGAAGTTCATTGTTTTTCGGGGAACAATCATGACGCGCCCTTAAGTCCTTTGTTGAACCCACTTGAAGGTCCAACTATGTAGAGTTCCGAAAAGTTGGGACTTGAGGGCCGTTCCTGACTTCCAGCACTAAAAGGGGGTAGAGGGGCGTGCTAGAAGTCCCGGGATTAGACTAGGAAGAGGGACTAGATTATCAAGCTTGAATCTGCATCCAAAACCAACCACAAGAGGGTTAGTTAGCATTCGGGAACACCCTTGGGTGTTGGGACAAGCCACGGGCACTTTGACACACTTGACTCACCACGGCCCGGACTCGGGGGAAGCCACCACCTTCCCCCATATAGTATTCTTTGCAGCTCCCCGCGGGAGCTACATCCGAATGGCACAGTTTCCCGGGACTCCCAAGGAGGAGTCCCGAAATTGTCCCGGGTTGGACTCCCGAGATTTTGGACACTCACAACTCTTGGCTCTGACCTCCGATTGGAGTGAGGTCTAAACCAAAGTTGTAGCTCTCCTTGAGAGCTTTCCAATGCCGCATCGTAGACGTCGGAAAGAGGTCGATTCCCGACTTGTAGTGGTCGGGAGTCAAACTGCCAGTTCTTTTGCCCATAACTTGGGCTACAGATGTCCAAATGGCTCATGCGAGGCCATTTTGGACATCTACACTTCAAGACCTTTCCATTGATATAAAGAACACCCCAATGCAAGGTGTTTTGACCCCTGCTGTCGAGCTCTAAAGGTTCGGGAGTCCCGGAGGACTCCAAGTCCCCAACTTTGGGAGTGTGAGTTTCATCCTCACACTTGGCCAAAGTGGGGTTGTGACAAATCATGTCCCTGAGGAGAAGGAGATGTCCTTTAAGGAGAAGGAGTTTAAATAGCCCTAGGGAACAATTTGAACCTTTTTTTCCCTTGGGAACAATCATGTCCCTTGGGGAGAAGCAGCTTAAGTTTCCCCAAGGAACAAATGTGTTTGAAATTTTATTTGATCGTAACTTTTGCATATGAGTTCTAATTAAAGTGTTTTCAATCAAAAAGTTATAGCTTTCCTCTAATCATGTCCAATGATAGGTTGCAAGACAATATATATAAAAAATGAAATGACTATGATTGCAAAAAAATTCGGAACATATGTTTCCCTAGGGAACTTAATCCTTTCCTTGGGGAAAGTACATTGTTCCTTAATACATTGTTCCCTAGGGAAGGTGCCCTTCTCCTCGAGGAACTTGGGCCTTTCCTTGAAGAAAATTCATTATTCCTTAAAGAAGTTACATTTTTCACCAAGGAACTTTTCTTACTCCATGTGGAACTTGTTTGGGATTGGCATGTAATCTTTTTTTGTTCAAGGAAAATACTTCCTAAAGGCATTTAATTTTTAACAATATTAAATGTTTTATGAATTTTTTCATTCATTATGTTTGTTGAAAAAACTAATTGGGAAAAGGATTAAACCCTAAACCTTTGGGTTGAAGGGAGGATTCTAATTAATACATCACATTTTTAAAAAAATTATTGCGTGAGAAAAATACTTATGACATTAATCATTGTGTGGGTACAATAAAATAAAATTCGATTCTTATTGCGCATTGTATTGCAAATGTGTCAAACCTGGAGCTTCATTTAATTCACTATGCCTATTTAATGTTCATTAATAAAGATTCATTAAATGACTAAATTTTAACACAAAAAAGTCCCATTGATAACACCTTCTTACTGGGTTTTGATCCATGAAAATGGACCATAAATGGCTAAGTGTTATTAGGATTTTATTATACAACTCATCCATATTGGCCCAAACTCAACTCAATAAATTTCATATGTAAATTTTTGATGAAATATCCAATGGGGGTGAGAGCATGGTAAAGTAGACAATTTTTTATCCTTGTCACCAAGAAAAACAAGTAGCCATAAACAAATTTCAATTGTCGCAACCCTAGCCTTGGGCTCGCGACCAAGGCAAAGGTTTGCAAGGGTGTGGGCCAAGAGGAGTGTGAGAGAGTGTGAGAATGAAGACTCACACTCCCAAATGGGCTCCCATTTTGGGAGTTGGAATCCCGATGGACTCTCGAAACTTCAAAAAACAATTGCAAAGGTCAAAACACCTTGCATTGAAGAGTTCTTTATATCATCAGAAAACTATTGAAGTGTAGATGTCTGAAATGGGTCGCATGACCCATTTGGACATCTGCAACATATGTTATGGCAAAATGAAAGGCCGAAAGTCAAATTGGCAATTTGACTCCCGACCACAAAAAGTCAAGAATTAACCCGACTTTCGTGCGTGCAGGTGGTGTGCAACATGCCGTTGGAAAACTCTTAACGAAAGTTGCAACTTTGCTTCAAACTTCATTTCGATTGGAGGTCTAAGCACAAAATTATAGCCCCACAAAGTTGCGGGAGTTCTAACCTTGGCAATTTCGGGACTCCCGAAACAAAAAATCATTTGGATGTGGGCCTCGCAGAGAGGTGCAAAGTATACTATATGGGGAAGGTGGCGACTTCCCCTGAGTCTGGGCCGTGGTGAATCTTGTGAGTCCAAGGTCGCCCGTGGCTTGTCCTAGCACCAAAGGTGCCCCAACATTATACTAACCAACTTGTGGTTGGTTGGATGCAAATTCGTGTGAGTGAATAAATTGCTTATCACTCTTTCAAGTCCCATCCCGAAGCTCCAACACGCCCCTCTAGCCCTTTAAAGTGCTAAGAGCCAAAGAACGTGCTTCGAGCTCCTAACCTTTTTGTTGTTTTATACCTTAGACTCATCTT
>Ga0209208_10000780_pt1 | contig 43169 bp, 35 predicted proteins | sample S1TSphfallax_3_FD_187694 | JGI IMG/M metagenome (GOLD analysis project Ga0209208, IMG submission 187694) | Host-associated microbial communities from peat moss isolated from Minnesota, USA - S1T2_Fd - Sphagnum fallax MG (SPAdes) (version 2) | ecosystem: Host-associated > Plants > Peat moss >...
CAAAAAGCCCAAGCCTTTTGTCTGGACTGCCAGTGCCGACCTGATCCTCGCCAAAATTGAACGACTTTCTAAACGTATTTCTAACTCAGGACACTAGTGAGTCATGGCGTACACGATGTAGTTAATGCCAAGGCGCATGCCGAGCGCTGAAAACTTTTCAGGATAACTGGGATCGTCGGCCCACTCCCAGGAATCGCCCAAGTCGGAGTTGGCGGAGATGGCCACCATGATCCGGCCTTTGTCGTCGTAGATTCCGCGCCAGTGCGCCACATATCCGTCCAGCTTGTGGCCTTCGCGCAGATGTTCGTGGCCGACAACTTGATAGCGGTCGTCCAGGTCATAGACGGTGTGAAATATGGCGTCGGAATCGGGGATGTCAATGATGGGGCGGTCGGGAAAAACACGCTGCATGCTTTCCTGGAAGACGGCCCATTCCACGGTGCCATGCAGATCGTCCGCCATGAAGAAGCCGCCGCGCAGAAGATAGTCGCGCAGCTTGGCGGCTTGCGCGTTGGTGATTCCCCATTCGCCCACTTGCACGGCGTAAAGCCATGGGTAGTTGTAAACTTCGTCGCCTGCATCGAGGTTGACGCATTGCTCCACGGAACGGGCGTCCACGCGCGTGAGGCGGCGGACGGCGAGAGAGAAATGCCGGTCGGCGCGGGGGAAATCCTGTGTCCAGAGGGTGCGGCCCAGCCGCCAGTCGCCGCAGAAACGGCCGTTGCGGCAATAGCCATCGTTGTCGCCGCCTGGGTACATCAGGCGCGCAAAGGTCCATTCACTTTTCACGTCGGCGTCGGCGGGCAGCGGTATTTCGCCGACGCTATATTCAACGCCGTCATACTGGCGAAAGGGCAGCGGGACGTTGCGCTGGACGGCAGCATAAAGACAGCCGATAAAAGCCAGCGACGCAATTAGTAAGAGGGGTTTCACTTGAGTTACTTACTCAAAGTTCGGAAGTAAGTGGCGACAGCATCCCGATAACTCTCCGGCACGTTTTCCGGCGCGCCCGTTCGCGCGCCTGCTTTCTGGGTCAGGCGGCGGGTTAGCTCCAGCTCCAGGCGCTCCAGGCTGAGCATGGCATTGCTGGCCAGGCGCGCGTCCAGAAGGCCCGACTGCGCATCCATGCGGCGAAGAGAACCCATGGCGTCATTCCAATAGCCGTCCATTTGCCGGTCGTCGCGGCCGAATTGTGAGCGCAATGCGCCCAATCGGTCCGCCGCGGACGATTGCTGCTGGCCGCCGGGTTGGCCGGCTTGTCCGCGGCTTTGTTGTGACTTCGCCGCTTGCAATTGCTCGCGCAGTGACCGCACTTCCGCCAAGGCTTGGCCCAGCGAACCGTCCTCGCCCTGAGCTTGCGCATTCTGCGCTTTCTCGCTGGCCTGGCGCGCATCATCCAACTGCTTGCTCAAATGCTGTGTGGCTGCGGTGATGCCGTCTTCAATGGGCCAAGTTCTGGAACCGAAACCTTGGCGGAGCCAATCGGAACTCTTCTTCATGCGCACCGCGATTTCTTCCTGCTCGGCATCGGACAGAGCCTTGCGGATTTTGCGCGTGGTCTCCGGCTGCTGAGACGCCAGCGATTGCGCCTGGTCCTGCAATTGCTTTTGCAACTGCTGAAGCTGGTCGGCCAGTTTGTCGTTTTCGGCGGCAAGACTTTTTTCCTGGCTGTTTCCCGCGTCAGCGGTCGGCATGTCCATGCGCCGCCGATACCAGCCGCCGTAACCGGGACCGTTCATTTCGGGCATCTGCGGGACGCCATTTTCATCCGTGCGCGCCATGTTCACACCGTCAGCGCCGTATTGCTTTTTAATGCGCGTCGCCAAATCTTTCTGCTCGGCAGATAACTGGCGCGCTTTTTCGGCCAAGTCTCCCAGGCTATTGGCGGCCTGCTGATGCAGCATGTCTCGCATCGCGTTTTGGGCCTGTGAAAGCTGGTTGGCGGCGCGCTGCTGGGCGCTGGAATCGGATTTGGAAGCTGCGTTGCGCATTTCTTCTTCCGCCTGGGAAAGCGAGTTCATGGCCTGTTTCAAAGCCTCGCGCTGAGCGGCAGAAGAAGAACTGGATGAAGACGATTTTGCCGACGACGAAGAGGATGAAGATGACGAGGAAGACGACGCCGAAGCATTCTGGCTGTTGGCCTGTTGCTGCTGTTGCTGCTGCTGAAGTTCCTGGCGAAGCTGCTCCGCTTCGCGCCGAAGCTGCTCTTCTTCCCACTTCTGCTGAAACTGCTGCTCCGGAGAATGCTGCGCATCCGCCAGCTGCTGCTGACGTTTGGCCAGTTCTTTCAAGCGTTCCAGATCTTCATCCAGCTTTTTCTGCGAATCGTTCTGCGATTTCGAACCCGACTGCGCACTTTCATACTGATTCTTGGCGGTGTCCAATTCCAGGTCCAGCAGGCGGGCCAGTTCGCGCTCCTGACCGCCGCCGCCCGCGCTCCCGCCAGATCCCTGGCTTTGCGAAACCTGAATATCGCGAAACAATGATTCGGCATGCATCAGCGCCTGCAAGCCCTTTTGCTCCGGAGGCAAAGCGTCGTTCCATTTGCCTGATCCAAGCTGAGTCACCGCCTGAGACATCTGCGCCGAAGCATCCTGCATCGACTTTGAAAATTCCTTGAACTGCGGCGAATCTTCACCCAGCTCGCGATTGCCCATGCGCTCGGCCAGCGCTTTCGCCTGGTCTCCGAGTTTCGATTCCAGCTCAGAAAGGAAGTGCGCGTTTTGCGTAATGGTGGCCGCTTCTTTCGACGGATCTTTCACCTGGTTCCAAGTGGCGGCGATAATTTCCTTCTGCCGTTCGGAGATGTTGTTGTTCTGGTCGCCAGCGCTGTCACCGCCGCCGCCCGCCGATTGCTGCGATTGCCGGAACTTCAAATCAAACGGCTCCACTTTGGCGAAAACAATGTCGCTGCGAGTGGTGTGCGTTGCATCTTTAGCCGTGGCGTAAAAGCTGACTAAATCACCGGGCGACAGCTTGAAATCCTCCAACTGCAAAACCGTCTGGCCTTCGTTGCTCTTGGCATTATTGCTGCCCGCCAGACTCTTTACCTGTTCAGGACCGCCGTTGATTGAATAATGAAGATCCACGCCGCGCAGACCAAAATCATCGGAGGAAGAAACGGCCACCGGCAGTTCTTCAATTGGGCTGACACCCGCGTCTTTGCCTGGTTTGAGAATGCTCACCGTCGGCGCTTCATCTTTCCGCGATTCAATAATGTAGTTATCGGTCAGCCGCACGGCTTCGTTCTTGTCCAGCGCGGCCACATGATACGAACCATCGGCTTTCACAGGCAGCGTGGCGGTCAGCCAGTTGTCGTTGGCCGGAGTCAGCGGAATGCGCGAACCGTTTTCCATGACGAGCACGCCGTCGCGCAATGGCTTGTCTGTCAGAATGCGGATCTCGGCATTGCTGCCTTCCAGCGCGCGAATGTCGCCGCCGGGGTCTTCCACGGCATCCGGCAATCCAACAGCCGCCGGAAAATGGATCGCCACGCGCATGTGCTTCACGGATGGCAGATCTTTCACGGCCAGCGTGAAGTGCTTCGATTTGGAACCGCCCGCTTCCACAAAATATTCAAGCGAATCAGAAAGGCCGGCGAACAAAAGCTGATAGCCGCTGGCCGATGGCTGCGCCTGCATGGGAATCTGTTCCCACTTCAGCGCATCATGATACTTGGCATGCAGAATCACGGTCGAAGAGGTGAACCCTTTTAACTGCGCGGTGATGATTTGGTCGGTGCGCCGCCGCACCGTGGTGTTGCCGGGGGAAACGGCAATGTCATAAAGCGGACCGATGGAGCGCGGCGTCCCGGCCCAAAGCAGGGAAGCGCCATAACCCCAATACCCGGGCGCGGAAGTGATCAGCCAAACCAGCGCGATAACGGCCACCAGCGCGGCCGCAAGCGAGCCCACTAGCCACGAAGACGGCACAAAATCGGCAGCCGGATGCAGGCTGGCCACGCGCAGGGCGTCTTCGGCAATCAGTTCGTTGAATGGGTTATCGGGGTCGCGCCGTTCGGCCAGTGTCAGCAGCCTTTCGCCAAAATCAGCGGCCTTCGTTTCGGCCAGCCTCGCTGTATTGTTGCGATTGATGCGCAGCAGCGGCCTTACCAGGGCCAACACCAGCACGCATGCAATGCCGGCGAACAGGGACAAGCGCAGCGGCCATACCAGACCAGCCGCGAAACGGTATTGATTGCCAATCCAGGTCAGCAACAGCGTCAGAAGCAATGCGGAGACCGCACATGCCGCCGCGCCGCGCGTGCTTCCAAAAAAACGCAGCCGCTTGCCCAAGCTTTCCAGGTAAGCTTCCATTTGCTGAAGGGCTGTCATGATGCCTGCCTTTCCTCTGTCAGATACCGGCTCGCAAAAACCGATTCCCCTACCGATGCAATCAGGAGAAATATCAACAAATACCGCCAGAGACTCACTTGGACCGTCTTGCTTTCGGTCTCAGTTTCCGGCCGCGCGGCGCCGTCATTACTAGTATGGCCCCAAAGAATCAAGGTTTCAGCGGGCACCTTTTCCAGATTCGATTCCCGGCGGTCCGCATGCACCGCCAGCAGCCTTCGTTTGCCGTCGGCTGAGTGGACGTCATAGAAGCCTTCGCGGCTGGGGCTGAAACTCATGATTTTCGCGCCTTCGCTGAGCGGGAATTCGTGTTTGCCGTCAGGGCCGATGACGTCAGCGGAAGCGCTTTGGCTTTTCGACTGACGCAACACCACCGCGCTGCCCACAACAACGCTAGAGGCAGAATTTGTTTCGCCCGTCAGGTAAGCGCCGGTGGCCGCGACAAACGGGAGAAAGCCGGCATGCACGGGAAAATCGCCGGCTGCATTATCCAGCGTGCCGGCAAAAATCAGCATCCTTCCTTCGCCCTTGGCTTGCTCCAGCAGCAACGGCGAGCCATCGGTGAACGTTTCCAATATGCGGTCTGAAGGCTGCGGCGTGATCTTTGGCGTGGCCAGAAACTCAACATTGTCAAAAACATTGGTGGCAAACAGATCTGATGTTCTGACCTGCGCGCCCTGCGCATTCGTGGTGGCGGCGATATGTTCTAAGGCAATGGGGACCACGCTGGCACGCGCGGTGGCTGGCCCCGCGGCAATCAATGCCGAACCGCCGTTTGAAACGTATTCAGACAAGGCCTGGGCGGTGGGCTTGTCCAGTTCACCGGGATTGTTCAAGACCACAATGGCGAATTGGGACAAGTCCAATCTGGCTGCATCCGAAAACGGCGCAGCCTGCACGCGCAGGCCGGTGGATGTGGAAGCGTCCAGCGCTGACTTGTAGAAAAAACTCTCCATTGTTCTGCCTGGCGTTGTCAGAAAAAGCGCCTTGCGCGGGTCAGCGCGCTCAATGGAAAAAAGCTGAGTGTCATCGTTCGGCAAATCGTCATGCGGCGAAATGTCCACCTGTCCGCGATGGACGCCGTAGGGAATGGCCAGATCGTTAAACTCAGCAACGGCTGTGCCGGACGCAGGAACCACAACATCTTTCGACGCCACAACGCGGCCATCCAGCAGCACCGTCACTTTGCGGCTGGCCTGCGGTGTTTGCCAGCCAGCAACGCCCGCTGTCAAGCGGATGTTTGCAGCGTCGTAAATAATGGCTGGCAAGCTGACGCTTTGAATCGCCCAGTTCGGCGACGCGCCTGATCCAATCTCATGAATGGTCAAAGAAGTGCGCGGCCCGGGCAGCAGATCTGCGAATGCCGGCATCGATGTTTGCTGCGCATCGGTAAAGAAGTGAACGTCCAGGCTCAGGCCGGTGGTCTGTTCCATCACTCGCAGGGCGCGCACGAATTCTCCATAAGAGCTGGCTTCATCGGTCACGTCCATTTCTTGGATGGGCGGAGTGAACGGCACCGCATGCGTGTCCACCGCCAGCAATTGCACCGCCGTCCCGGAGGGAAGCCCGTGAAGAAACCGCGCGGCCTGTTCCTTTGCCTCCGCCATCCGGTTTTTGTAGCGCATGGAAAAAGACCGGTCAATGGCGATGACCGTCAGCTTGCGCGGCGCGAGGGTGGATGTGGCGCGATTCACAAAGGGATTGGCGAACAGCAAGACCAGCAAAGCCAAAAGCGCCAGTCGCATAATGAGCAGCGCCAGATAGCGCAGCCTGCGGTGTTTGCTGGAGCTTTGTATCCGCCGCTCAAAAAACATGAGCGAACTGAATGGCTGCGGCGTCCGCTTAAACTGCTTCAGCAGATGAAGCCATAGCGGAAGACCCAGCGTCACCAGGCCGGCCAAAAACCAGGGAGAAAAAAGACCCACTAATTTCTCCGCTGCCGCATGGTGAAATATTCACGGAGGGCCGCATCCAGCGGCTGGTCCGTTTGAATCAGAACGTAATCCAGGCCTTCTTTTTGCGCTTCTGATCGCAGGCTGGCAATGTGCGCGGCCATTTTCTGCTGATACTCGCTGCGCGCATATTCAGGCGAGACTTCCAGCGAATCCTCCGTCTCCATATCCACCAACAGCACCGGCTGGCTGAAGCGCGGCTTGATCTCCTGCGCATCCAGAAGATGAAACAGAATCACTTCATTGCCGCGATAGCGCAGCGGGGCGACGGCGGGAATAACGACATTCGCCGGCGCGAGAAAATCTGAAATCAATACCGTGATGCCGCGCCGTTTTTGAAATTGCTGAAGCTGGAACAGCGGGCGCGTGTAATCCGTCCGGGTTCCCGTCTCGGCGGCGTCAATGGTGTGCAGCAGCCGCATCAACTGGCCCTGCCGGCCCGAGGGCGGAATCAAGTTGGTCACGTCTTCATGAAACGTGATCAGCCCCGCGCTGTCCCTTTGTAAATTCGCCAGATACACCAGCGCCGAAGCCAGAAACTTTGAATAAGTGAACTTGCTGACTGTCCCCGATTTAAAATTCATGCTGGCGCTGCAATCGAGGATCACCATCAGTTCCGTGTTGGTTTCGCCCAGGTAGCGCTTCAGGTACATCTTTTCGCTGCGCGCGAAAACGTTCCAGTCCACATGCCGCAAGTCGTCGCCGGTCGTGTATTGGCGGTATTCGGCGAACTCCTGGCTGAAGCCGAAATCCGGGGAACGGTGCAGGCCGGCCACAAAGCCCTCCACAATGGTCTGGGCAATCAGATCCAGACCGGAGATGCCCGCCAGAACGGCCGGATCCACAAAGCGATTTGTTGGCGCGGTCGGCATCTTATGCTTTCGGCGCGGGCTTCACTTCCAAAATCCGGCGGACAATTTCGTCGGGGGTGACGCGGTCTGATTCCGCATGAAAATTGAGCAGCACGCGATGCCGCAGCACCGCCGGCGCCAGCGTGCGGATGTCTTCATAAGCCACATGGAAACGCCCGTGAATCAGCGCGCGCGTTTTAGCCGCCAGAATGATGAATTGCATGGCGCGCACGCTGGCGCCGAAGTTGACGTACTTCTTGACGAAATCCGGAGCGTCTTCAACGGGCCTGGTGGCGCGCACTAAGTCTACGGTATAGCGAGCCACCGATTCGGCCACCGGAGTCATGCGCACCAGCTTCTGAAAATCGATAATTTCGGCCGCACTGGTGACTGTCTCCAGGTGAACTTGATTGTTCGCGGTTGTCAGATCCACCACTTTCAGCTCTTCTTCAGCCGGCAGATAATCCAGAACGGTGTTGAACAGGAAGCGGTCCAGTTGCGCTTCGGGCAGCGGATAGGTGCCCTCCAGTTCAATCGGGTTCTGCGTGGCCAGAACAAAGAACGGCGGCTCAATTTTGTAATTATTCCCGCGCACCGTGCACGAGAACTCCTGCATCGCTTCGAGCAGCGCCGATTGCGTCTTCGGAGGAGTGCGGTTAATCTCATCCGCCAGCAAAACATTCGAGAAAATCGGCCCTGGCACAAAGGTCCAGGCGCGATGGCCCGATGCGTCCTCTTCAATAATGTCGGTGCCAGTTATATCTGATGGCATCAAATCTGGCGTAAACTGAATGCGGTTAAAACGCAGCCCCAGGCAGCGCGCCAGCGTCCGCACCAGCAGCGTTTTGGCCGTTCCGGGCAATCCGGTCAGCAGGCAATGGCCGCCCACGAAAAGCGAGATCAGCAGATTCTCAATCACCTGATCCTGCCCCACAATCACCTTTCTTATTTCGCCTTTTATGGCCGCATGCGTTTCCGAGAAGCGCCTTACGCGCGCCTTGAGGTCGGCTGAATCATCAGTCAGAGTGGGTGAAGTCATTTATTGGCTCAGTTGGAGAAGAAGTTGTTGTGCGGGTTTGTAATTGGGGGCTGCTTCCAGTGCTAGCAATACCTGGTCTTTGGCTTCGGACGTTTGATGGGCGGCGTTTAAGGCGCGCGCCAGGTCCAGATGAGAAGCGGCGGCGTCAGAAGGCTTTAAGGCCAGCACCGCTCGATATTCTTGAATAGCTTCGCTGTTGCGCGCGGCTGTTAGCAATAGAGAGCCGAGTTTTTGATGCGTTTCCTGATCTTCGGGATAGATCAAGTTGATTTCTTGGTAGGTGCGGATCGCTTTTTCGGGCTGCCCGGCCTCTGCTTGCATGTGCGCCAGCTTCTTCAGTTCAATCACGCCTGTGCCGCCCGCCTCGCGGTATTGCTCCAAAGCCCGAATCTCTTCCGGTTTCTTGCCCGCCATCTCATAGCAATGCGCCAGCGCTTCAAAGGTCTCCGGATCTTCCGGGAAAAAATCCTTCACCGCCAGAATCTTCGCCAGAGCAGCTTCCGAATTGCGAGCCTTCAAATCCACGCCAGCCGACTTCATCCCCGCTCTCCATTCATCAAAATGGCTCACCGCATTCGCGGTCTTCTTCGTCATCCAATCTTGAAAATCTTTGTCAAACGCGGCGGGGCTCTCATGCAAATTCTCTGCTATCGCTTCCTCGGTGCTTTTATGAGCTGCATAAGTGTGAATCATTCCCAGAATCGCGCTGTCTCCCCAGCGCTCGGCAATAAAATCGCAAATCTTGCCAGCCTGAAAATAGGAAACCAAAACCTGCCCCGGATACTGCGGCCTGACAAATCCGCCATCCAGTTCCAGCACCGGCAGCAGTTTCTTCGCCTTGATGGCCGCCACGGTATCCGGACCCAAACGGTTTCCCCATAACGGCGAAGCCACGCCTTCCTCATGCACCGCCAGCCCTTCTGAAAACCAGCGCGGCACTAAGTTATGGGTCGCGTAAATCACATAAACATGGCATAACTCATGCCACATGGTGTCAGCCCAACTGAAATCTCCAGGCTCGCGCGCAGTGGGACTGTCAATGGCCACAACGGTGCCAAACGTCACGCCCAATAATCCACCTTGTCCCGGCAATCCCAGCGTCCGAACCACAAAATCTTCATGATTCGGATAAACCTCCAGCCGAACCTTTCCCGGATTCACGTTGTATTTCTTCTGATAAGTGGCCATGGCGCGCTTCAGTTCCGGCTCAATATAAGGCCGCAGCAAAGCTGACTCGCTCTTGTTGATCACTAACTCCATGGAAGGTGAGGTGAAGTGATCATACTGGCTCACCGTATCCAGAAATTTCAGCGAATTCCGAACCTCCGCGCTCTGGAAATGTTCGTGATAGCAGCGCGCCAGTTGCTTCTGTGCTTCCTCCGTCTGGCCAATGCGCATCAGGTTAACGCCAAGCTGCGCGCGCGCATGCGCCAGGTCGGGATCGAGTTCAATGGCCTTCCGGTAAGCCGCAATCGCCTCGGTGTACCGGTAATTCATCTCCATGAAGTGACCCACTATGGAGTACGCTTCTCCGTACAGCGGATTCACCTTGAGAATGCGATCCATCCAAGGCGAACTGTCCGCCTTGAGGAGATCCATGGACGCGAGAACCGCCATGGCATCCAGCGCCTCGGGAGAAATCGCAATCGCCTTTTGCGCTTCTTGCTCCGCCAGCTTGGCCTCGCCGCCTTCCAGTGCCAGATAGGCCAGGAACTCATGAGCCGGAAAATATTTCGGGTCGTGAACTAGCGCTTGCTGTGCTGCTTTCACGGCGTCTTTGTCAAACTCCTCCGACAGAGTGCGCGAAAGGCCCAGATACGCCGGCGCATAATTTTCATCCGCCTGGATGGCCTCGCGAAACAGGTCGGAGGCGTCACTCTGCCGTTCCAATCCCAGATAAAGATTTCCCCAAGCTGTTTTAATGACAGCCGAGTTGGGATGTTCCTTATCCGCCTCGCGAAAGTTGTCATTCGCCGTCTGGTATTCACGCAGTCCCAAAAATCCTTCGGCGCGCGCAAAGGCACTGTCAGACCGCGTCAACGCCTGATAACAAGCCGCAGCCTCCGGACGTTTCCCATGCCGAACCAGCAAATCGCACTGTTGCCCCAGGACCCCGGTGGCTGACAAGACAGCAAGACAAACGAAGCGCATCATTTGTCTATCTCCGCCTGCGTCCGGGCCAAATCCAGCAGCAGCGCAGTCAACTGCTGCTTATAATCCGCCTCGGGAAGGCTGTCTTTCTCATACTTCAAACGGTCAATCCGCGCCTCCAGCTCGTCTTTGTGCTGAATTAGTTTTTGCTTCGCCGGATTGGCCGCCGCCACAGAAGTCTCCCCCGGCGGACGCAGCAACGGAAACGCCCCAGCCAGCAGCCCTTGTTTGTTCTCCGGTCCAGGATCTCGCACACCCGTCAGCGAACCGTTGTCGCTAAACAGCGCATGCTCGGAAGCAATCAATTTCTCCGTTGTAAAATACGCATTCACCTTTGTCTGCGCATAGCGAAACGCCTCCAGAGCGCTTACCGTGCCGTCTTTGTCGGTGTCGGCCGCATTGTCGTGAAAGGCATCAATAAAATAGCGAGGAAACACCGTGGCGTTCTTTTCGTTCCCGGATTTCGTCGCGGTCACCACAATCCGGTTCTTAGCCGCCAGCACGGCCATGGATGCGCCGCTGCAACTGGTCATGTTCACCACTAACTGGCGTGTGGCCGCGATAGGCGTCAGCCATTCGCGGAATTCGCCCGCCGTAATATCAGGCCCCGGAACATTGAACTTGTAATTGCTGCCATCAAAAGTGCCGTGCCCAATCAGAAACAGGGCAAACGAATCTTCCGCTTTCACCTGACTGGCCAGTTGCTTCATTACTTCACCCACGTGCTGGCGAGTGGCGGCCGGCCCTGACAAAGTAGTGACATGCGCATCCGGGCCATTCAGCTTCAATTGATGGTCTAACTCGCCTGCCCAGCGCTCAAACTGAGCCGCATACTCCGGGTCTCCGCCCAGACCCGCCACCGTCACATAGTAAGTGGAAGCCTGCGCTGTCAGCGCCAACGCTAATAAAAAGAGCAGCTTCAAACCAGCCCCCAGCGCCGCCGCAAGAACCATTCCGACAAGCGCAGCATCAGCAGAACAAAGAAAATAATCGGCATGTTCCAGAGGTCCATCGTCTCTCGCGCCGTCAAGCCGCTTTCAGAAAACGATATCTCCTCCGGCAAATTCCCTGCGTCGCGACGAGTGTAATAATGCCCGTCTGTGTCTTCCGCCAATTTTTCCAGCAACTCACGGTTCTGCTGCCTGTGAAAATTCTCCGCGCTTCCATTTTCCCGCTGAAACGCCACTAAGTCACTGCCCAAGCCCGCGCTCTTGATCTCAGCCAAATAAGACCCCGCCTGATCCGCATCAAACTCGCCCGTGTAAATTCCCAGCGCCGTTGGGTCTGGATGCAGCATAACTGACCGCTCACCTCCCGAAGGGGTAATGACGCTGGCTTCCACGCTGGCATCGCCAATCGGCTGATAACTCTTGTTCCGCACTTCGGCATGAATCTCCACATGCCCGCTGTCCAGAAGCCGCGTCTCCGAAACTGAACCCACCACCGGCGAAGGCGTTTCCCCCGCAGTCCAGCGAATTAACTGCCGCCAGAATGTCTGCTGGCTGGTGTCGGCCACCGGCTGCTGCATCTTCCAGCGCCAGCTTCCGCCGGTGGCGAACAGCCCAGTGCGCCCGCGCCCGTAATTTTCAGTCACCAGCAATGGATAACGATTGCTGCCCACCACCACGCGCGCCAACTCAATCGCTCCGGGCTTGGGCGTTCCCGCTTCCTGATAATCGGCCAGATAAGGAAGAATGTTCCAGTGGTTCACGCTGTCGTCGGGCGCGTCTTCAATGCGGCAAATCAAGCTCTTCTTGCCCGCGTCGGTCAGCTCCGCCACCACCATTTGGCGATGAAAGGTGTTCTTATGATTGGGCAGCACCACCGGCAGCAGCTCGGAGAAAGGCGGAGCATTGAAATCGCCTTCCGCCAGCGCGCTGTGGCCGCCCAGAAACAAAAGTCCGCCGCCGCGTTTGTCCACAAAATCGCGAATGGCATGCTGCTGGGCGGGCGTAAAAAATCCCGATTCCACGCTGCCCAGAATCAGCCCGTCATAGGCAAACAAATCTTCCGGCTTGCTGGGAAACCCGTCCACCAGCTCATTGGGATTCGCAATTCCCTGCCGGTAAATCTTGTTCTGGGTGGTGCGCAGCATGGAGACAATCTCCACTGCCGGATCATCCTCCACGGCGCGCCGCAGAAATTTATATTCCCAGCGCGGCTCGCCTTCCACATACAGCAGCCGCCGCTTGGCCCCATCCACGGCCAGCACGCGGGTCTGGCTGTTGTTCTTCAAGTTTTCCTCACCCGAAAGCGGATCAATGCGCGCCTCCAAGCGGCGAACGCCCGCTTTGCCAGCATTGAACTCAATAGGCTCAATCTGCTCCGCGCCGCTGGCCAGAATAATGTCGCGGCTGGCAACCGGAAGCCCATCCGCCAGGATCGTCAAATGCGCATGCTGGCCGTTAAAATCATGCTGGCGAAAGTGTACCTGCGCTTCCACGCGCGCATTCGCCAGTACCTTGCGCGGCACCTCCACATCATCCAGTTCCACATCATGGCTCAAGTTGGTTTTGCCGAACCCGATGGTGTTCACCGGCAAGCGCCGCGCGCGCAAGTTATTCAGCGTCTGCAAGTCAATGCCGCCCGAATTATCAGACCCGTCGGATAGCAAAACCACCGCGCCAATCGGCAGCGTGGCTGTCTCATCCGATAACTGGCGCAGACCCGCGCCAATCTGCGTCGCCGTCCCGCCGCCATTCAATTTGGAAACGTCGCCAATGCGCGAAACGCCCGCATCCAGGCGGTACAGCCGCACCTGATACTTCGCCGAAAGCTTCGGCAGCAGCTTCGATTGAAGAAGCTCCACTGCCTGCTTTTCGCGCGCATCGCCATCATCAGCCAGCTTCATGCTGGCGCTGTCATCCACCACCACCGCCACAATATTCTGCTGCGGGCGAAGCGCCGTGACGCTGATGGCCGGCTGCCAAAGCAGCAGCAGCAAAATGGCGATGGTGGCCCATTGCAACAGCCAAAGCGTAATCGCGCGCGCACTGGTAATGGATTTTAGAAACTGCCCGTGTTTCCGCCAAATCACCCAGCCCAAACCCAGCAGCGCTGCCAGAACAGCCAGCCCCAGCAGCCACACCGGAGGCCCCAGAAGCACAAGCTTCCCCCTGGAAAAAACCGTTGCCGGATATTTGAAGAGGAATTGGAACATCTGGCAGTTAGTGTGTCATGGCATAAACGATATAGTTCACGCCAATGCGCGCGCCCAGTGCCGCATACTGCTCCGGATACTTCGGATTGTCGGCATGCTCCCAGGAATCTCCCAAATCCATGTTGTGGCAAATAGCCACCATCAGGCGGCCTTTGTCATCGTAGATGCCGCGCCAGCGCGCCTGGAATCCGTCTTTTTCATAAGTGCGATGGCTGTACTCAAACTGATCGCCAGGAACCTGGTATCTCGCATCTAGATCAAAGACGGTGTGGAAGATGGGATCGTTATCCGGAATTTCAACAATCGGGCGGTCCGGCAGCACTCTTTTCATGCTGGCCACGAACGTGTCCCATTCAATGGTGCCGTGAAAATCGTCGCACATGAAGAAGCCGCCGCGATAAAGAAAGTCGCGCAGCTTGGCCGCTTGCAGATCCGTCAGGTCCCAATGGCCCACTTCCACCGCGTAAAGCCACGGCCAATTATAGATATCATCGCCATCTTCCGCCGCCACCGGTTCTTCGACGGAACGCGCCTCAATGCGCGTCAGCCGCCGCACGGCAGCCGACAAGTGCCGGTCAGAACGCGGATAATCAATGGTCCAGTTGCGCCCGCGCCCGCCCCGATAATAATCCATGACAGCCCGATACATGAAGCGCGCGAATGTCCATTCGCCGGGCGTTCGATAATCGGCCGGTATGGGAAAGTTTTCATATTCCCAGCCGTCATATTCGCGGAATGTGCCGGGCTGCTGGATGGCGCGCGTGGTCCGTTTGCCCACATCGGCAACGTTCAAGTCTGCGCGCCCCGGAGTAATCAGCGGCGAATCGCCTTTGATGGTTCTTGTGAGAAGGACAGCACTCAGCAGCGCGCTTCCAATCAAAATCGTCCTTGCGCCCACGTTGCTGAAGAGAAACATACTTTCACCCGGCGACTTGGGGCAAGGATAGCAGACCTAATTAAGCGATTCGGCGGCGCATGAAAATCGCCAGCAAACCAATGCCGATCAGCGCGCAAGTGACAGGCTCTGGAGTCACTAAGCTCAAGGCCGCTTCTCCCACTAACGCCTGACCCGCAGCCGTTGGATGCTCTTCATCCCAGAAAAGGTATTGGCTGGGGTTCGCGCACGCCGTGCCGCCCAGATAGTCCACCGCGCCCGTCACGCAAGGGCTGGTGACATTGGTAAAACCATAGGCAGCCGGATTCGCAATCACGCCGTCCAGAAGCGAATAAGTGTTCAGCACCGAAATATCCAGACCGCTGCTGCTGGAGGGCAGGGAACCAGCCAGCGCCTGGTCAAATTCAGCCGACAGCGCCGAAGCCTCAGCCTGCGCCGCCGGACCCTCTGAAATCAAGGCCGGTGTGAGTCCCAAATCCGGCACCGTCAGCACCAGAAAGTCTTTGGCCCCTTCGCCCGCCAGGCTGGCGATGGCGGAATCAATATTCGACACCGCCACTGCCGCGTCCGCAGCCGCCGAGGCTGGGGTTGTGGCGCTCGACAGGATGTAGGAAAGGTCATTGGAGCCAATCCAGATGGTGTACAGCGCCGTCGGGCTGGCGGTGGGATGCAGCGCTTCAAACTGCGAAATCTGCCCCGTGGGTCCGGTCAAATCCTGCGGGCCAGCCGCGTAGCCGGGAAGGCTGCCGGTCATGGCGCTGCCATAGGCAAAATCGTTCCCACCCTGCAAACTGGCGGTGAGGGAACCCAGCCCCAGGGTGGCGGAAAGGTCCTGAACCCAAACCGCGCCGTTGCTGAAGCGGCCGTTGGAATAAGGCGGTCCGGGGATGGTGCCGCCGGTGGCCGTGTAAATGTTGCCGGCGTCGGAAAGGCTGTCGCCAAAGGAATAAATGGCGCTGTAGGTTTGCGCCTGCAAGCCGGCCGCCAGCAGAAGCGCCGGAGCCGCGAATTTAAGGAATTGCAAAGACATCCACGAAAGTATATAGCAAGACACCGCTTGACAACCCACTGTGAAAATTACAAGCTTTTAGGATGCTCAAATCCGGATTGCTGATTCTGACTCTGGCAGCCGCGCCCTTGTTCGCCGCGAGCACCGTCCCTCCTGAAAAGCTCCAGGCCATGAAAGCCGACCTGGGAGGCGAAATCGACAGCATGAAGACGCGCACCCAGATTATGGTGGACCAGGTCTTCAGCTTCGGCGAACTCGGCTTTCAGGAATTTGAGACATCGAAATACCTCACCGGCATCCTGGAAAAAGAAGGCTTCAAAGTGGAGCGCGGCTACGCGGGCATTCCCACCGCCTGGACGGCCACGTGGGGTTCGGGCAAGCCGGTGATCGCGCTCGGGTCTGATCTCGATTGCATTCCGCAAGCCTCGCAAAAACCGGGCGTCGCTTATCACGATCCGATTATTGCCGGCGCGCCCGGCCATGGCGAAGGGCATAACTCGGGCCAGGCGCTGAATATCACCGCCGCGCTGGCAGTCAAGAAATTGATGGAGCGCGAACATATGCAGGGCACGCTGGTTCTATGGCCCGGCGTGGCCGAAGAAGACCTGGGAACCAAGGCTTATTTCGTGCGCGCCGGCTTGTTCAAGAATGTCGACATCTGCATCTTCACGCACGTGGCTGCTGACCTGGGCGTTTCCTATGGTCCCGCACCCGGCAATGGCATGGTCTCGGTGGAATACAGTTTCAAGGGCGAAAGCGCCCACGCAGCCGGCGCTCCCTGGCGCGGGCGCAGCGCGCTGGATGCCGTTGAATTGATGGATGTCGGCTGGAACTTTCGCCGTGAGCATCTGCGCCTCACCCAGCGTTCCCATTACGTCATCACCAACGGCGGCGACCAGCCCAACGTGGTTCCGCCCAACGCCACCGTCTGGTATTACTTCCGCGAGGCGGATTATCAGCACATCAAGGAACTCTGGCACATTGGCGACAACATGGCCAAGGCCGCCACGCTGATGACCGACACCACTTACACTTCGCGCGTGCTGGGTTCGGCTTGGCCGGGCTACTTCAACAAGCCCATTGCCGAAGACATGCAGAAAAACATCGACACCGTGGGCATGCCCGTCTGGAGCGATGACGACCAGACTCTCGCCAAAGCCCTGCAGGCCGATTTGAAAGTGAAGGTGATGGGATTGCGAACCAAGCCGTCTCCGCCCAAAAACTTTGAGCCCAAGAAGGATGACGATTCCGAGATGAACTCCGATATGCCCATGGGCGGCGGTTCCGATGACATTGGAGACGTGTCCTGGAATGTCCCGACCGTGGTCTTGCGCTTCCCGTCCAACATTCAGGCCGGTCCCGGCCATAGCTGGGCCAATGGCGTTTCCATGGCCACGCCCATTGCGCATAAGGGCGCAACCACGGGAGCCAAGGTGGAAGCCCTGACCATCCTCGACATATTGACCAATCCAGACTTAACCACCGCCGCCTGGGATTACTTCAAGAATGTCCAAACCAAGAACGAACAGTACAAGCCGCTGATCTCCGACAAGGACGTTCCCGCCATCTGGCTGAACGAAGCCACCATGGCCAAGTACCGTCCGGAGATGCGCAAATATTATTTCGATTCGACCAAGTACAAGACGTATTTGGAACAGTTGGGCATCAAGTACCCGACGGTTCGGACAGCTTCATCGACACAGTAATAAGATATGGGGCATGACGCGACGAGAAATGCTGGCGGCCACGGCGCTGACGGTTCTAAAGGTGCCTGAAGCGAAAGCCATCTTAGGAGGCTCACCCACATCTTTTAATGTTCGCGGCCGCGCCGCCCGCCAGAAAAACGAAGTGTTTGACGTGGTGGAGCACTGCCACAGTCTTGGCTTGAAAGGAGCAGAATCCGCGCGCTTCGTTCCCGCGCCAGAAGCCATCCGCGCGATGCGGCAGAAAATTGAGAGCTATGGAATGACGGTGGTCCTGAACATTCCGCTGCCCAAAACCGAAGCCGATCTGGCGCAGTTTGAAACCGCCGTGGCCGGCGCCAAAGAAGCCGGCGCCTATGCCCTGCACGCCGCCATGACCGACCGCCGTTATGAGCAATTCGATTCCCTGGCCGCCTTTCAAGCCAACTTCGCGCAATGCCAGCGGACCATTGAACTGGCCGAACCCATTCTGCGCAAACACCGCCTGCGTCTGGCCATTGAAAACCACAAAGGCTGGCGCGCCGCCGAGCAAGCCGCCTGGATGAAGCGCGTCAGCAGCGAATGGATTGGCGTCTGCCTGGATATGGGCAACAATATTTCACTTTGCGAAATGCCGGATGAAACATTCCAGGCTCTAACTCCCTACGCCATCTTTTCCCATTTAAAAGATATGGGTGTCGAAGATTACCCGGACGGCTTTCTGCTTTCCGAGATTCCGCTGGGCCAAGGAGTCATCAACGTCAAGGAACGCGTGGCGCAATTGCGCCGCAAAGATCCGAACATGCTTTTCTGTCTGGAGATGATTACGCGAGATCCGCTCAAGATTCCCGTTTTCACGGATCATTACTGGCTCACTTTCTCCGCTCCGCAAACCGAGATTCCCGGACGCGACGTTGCCATGGTCCTCGAGATGGTGCGCAAAAATCCGCCAAAAACGCCGCTTCCTAGAGTCAGCCAGCTCAGCCCCGAGCAACAGTTAAAGGCCGAAGATCAATACAACCTGGAGTGCATCCAATGGGCGCATGAGAATCTGGACATGTAAGACGGCCTCATCCCCCCGCCCCGCTTTTGATAAAGTTTGGCAGACGTGACAAAACGAAAATTCCTGAAAACCTCCGGAGCTATGATCACGGGAGGCATGATGTCCCACCTCATGGCTGCCGACGAGCCGCAAACCAAGCCGCGAACAAACTGGTCCGGCAATCTCACCTTCAGCACCAACAACCTGCACACGCCCAAAGACGTGGCTGAAGTCCAGGAGATCGTGAAGCGCTGCGACAAAATCAGGGCCCTGGCGCGCGGCCATTCCTTCAACGCCATTGCCGACAGCACCGAAAATCAAATCTCGCTGAAGAACCTGGACCAGATGACCGTCGACGCCAAAGCGCGCACCGTCACCGTGGGCGCGGGCGTCACTTACGGCGTGCTCGCGCCGTATCTGGACCAGCAAGGCTTCGCCGTTCACAACTTGGCCTCGCTGCCGCACGTTTCTGTCGCCGGCGCTTGCGCCACGGGCACGCACGGATCAGGCCTCAAGAACGGCAACCTGTCCACCGCCGTGTCTGCGATGGAAATGGTCCTCGCCTCCGGCGAAATCGTCAACATCTCCCGCGAACAGCAAGGCGAGCATTTCATGGGCGCTGTCGTCGCGCTCGGCGGAGCCGGCATCGTCACCAAAGTCACGCTCAACGTGCAGCCCACTTTTCAGGTCAGCCAGATTGTCTATCAAAACATGCCGCTGAATCATCTGGAGCATCATTTCGAAGACATCTTCGGCGCCGGCTATAGCGTCAGCCTCTTCTCCGACTGGCAGAATCACAAAGCCACGCAAGTCTGGATCAAGCGCCGCATGGATCAGAACGGCGCGGAAAAGCCCGCGCCCGAATTCTTCGGTGCCAAACTGGCCACGCAAAAACTGCATCCCCTCGACGGCCACTCGGCCGAAAACTGCACCGAGCAAATGGGCATCCCCGGCCCCTGGTACGAACGTCTGCCCCACTTCCGCATGAACTTCACCCCCAGCAGCGGAGCCGAACTGCAAACCGAATATTTTGTCCCGCGCGACAAAGCGTATCAGGCCATCCTCGCCGTGGAGCAACTGCGCGACCAGATCACGCCGCACCTCTTTATCACCGAATTCCGCACCATCGCCGAAGACAATCTGTGGATCAGCGAAGCCTACAAGCGCCCCGCCATGGCCATCCATTTCACCTGGAAACCCGAATGGCCCGCCGTGAAAGAAATCCTGCCGCATATCGAAGCCAAACTCGCGCCCTTCGACGCCCGGCCGCACTGGGCCAAACTTTTCACCATGCAGCCCGAACGCATCCAGGCGCGCTACGCCAAGATGAAAGATTTCAAAGACCTGCTAAACGCCCACGACCCCAAAGGCAAATTCCGCAACCAATTCTTAAGCACGAATTTGTACAGTTAACGAATCGGCCACGGCTTTAGTTATTCGCTATTGTCATTAGCCTCCTGTTCACGAATCCATTCCTCGAGTTTCTGTTGAAGCTGCTCTCTGCTCGGCAGATAAAGCTGATATTCGCGAGCGTGGATATTGGCATTCTTCGGAAGGGTGATCTCGACCAGTGCTGTGTTTTTCTTTTTACAGAGCACGATACCGATCGTCTGATTTTCGTCGTCTGTCTTGACAAAGCGGTCGAAATAATTGACATACATCTGCATCTGGCCAAGGTCTTGATGGGTAAGCTTGCCTATTTTGAGGTCTACAAGCACGTAGCAACGCAGAAGCCGGTTATAGAGCACCAGATCAACGAAATAATGCTCCTCGTCGAAGGTGAACCGCTTCTGGCGCGCCTCAAACAGGAACCCCTTCCCCAACTCCAGCAGGAACTTTTCGATGTGGCTGACGATGGCCAATTCCAGATCGGCTTCTGAGTACCGCGCCCTTTCTTCCAACCCAAGAAACTCCAGGACATAAGGTTCTTTGAAAAGGTCCTGTGCCTTTGCCACCTGCTGTCCCCTTCGCGCCAGGTCTCGAATGGACACCTGATCACGGCTGAGAGCGAGACGCTCATACAGGCCTGCATTAAACTGCCGCTTGAGTTCGCGCAAGGTCCAACCCTGCTGTGCAGCCTCAATCTCGTAAAAGCCACGTTCCTCGTCTTTGAGACCCAGAAGGAAAACGTAGTGAGACCAGCTCAGGGAGAAGGGCTGCGGTTTTTCGCTGCTGCTCCTCCATCCCCCAGACAGCGTCTGGGCGATCTCCAAAGATGGGAATTGCCCAGACGCTGTCTGGGCAATCTGCGGAATCCGCTCTGGATAAGCGAGATAGAACCGGCGCATGTATTCCAGGTTGCTCTTTGAAAAGCCGTTTCCGAACTCGGCGGCTAACCGCCCAGCTAGTTCCCTGATAATCTCCTTGCCATATTGCGCGCGCTCCGCACCTTGCTGTTCCTGCTCAACAATGCGCCGCCCAATTTCGTAATTCGTATGGACCTGCACGAGATCGACACCACGCGCTATCACCTGGCGGGCCGACAAGACCAAGGCGCGAATGCCGTCGTAAAGCGCACTGGAATCATGATCAGTTTTCATGCGGCCAAACCTGCTGTTTCAGTTAGTTTGAGCTACCAGAAGGCGAACGGCGCCCAAGGAACCAAGACAAACCTACGTTCCCTTCAACCGCTCCGCAATATCCTTCTCCGAAATCGCCCCCTCCTTAATCACGCGCCAATAAGGCTCCGTGATATCCACCGTCGTCGACCCCGGTCCCGTACACGCCCCGCCATCAATCACCAAATCAATCCTTCCATCCATAGCGGCAAACAAATCAATCCCGCTCTGAATCGTCGGCTGCCCTGAAAGATTCGCGCTGGTGGCGATCAGCGGATGCCCGCTCTTCTCAATAATCGCGTTCAGCACCGGAGACTTTGCATAGCGCATCGCCAGCCTTCCCGTGTTGCCCGTCACCTTCAGCGGAACCTTAGCCGCCGCTGGCACAATCATGGTAAGCGGCCCCGGCCAGAAATGCCGCGCCAGAATAAAAAACCGGCTGGTCAGCTCGGTCGCCAAATCTTCCGCCATCAGCATGTCGCAAATCGCCAGCGGCAGCGAACGCACGGAATCGCGCCCCTTGGACGCAAACACTTTGCCCACGGCATGCAGATTAAGCGGGTCAGCCACCAGCACATAAAGGGCATCGGTGGGAACGCCCACCACCCGGCCGCGGGTAATTTCTTCCACCGCGCGAGTCACTGCGTCGGGTGATGGGTTCTGGGGGTCTACTTCTAAAAGATCGGTGGCCACGAAAAGTGGGGTTCTGCCTTCCTGCTCGCGAGTTGGACGTACTAGCACAGTTTAGCGTTGGCCGAGTGCTTCAGCAACCCTAACAGCCATTTCATACCGCCCAAACGGCGCGCTCAGTTGCACGCCCTGCACCAGCGAACGCACCTGCACGCACATTTCCCGCGCAATGGCGATGCCTTCCGCTCCCGATTTGTCGCCGCTGTCCACGTTCCTCATCCGCGCCATATACTGCTCCGGCACCGGCACCCGCAGCTCATTCACCATGAACTCGGCATTGCGGTAACTGGTCAGCGGCCAGATGCCCGCCAGCACCGGCAGCTTATACTGCTCAATCCTGCGCAGGAAGACCTCGAGCAACTTAAGGTCGAACACCGGCTGAGTGACCACATACTCCGCGCCCGCCTCCACCTTCCACGCGAAGCGCTTCAGTTCCTCTTCCAGGTTCAGCGCGCCCGGATTCGCGCCCACCCCTATCAATAAAGACGTTTGCGACCCAATCGGATTGCCGCCGATATCCAGCCCCTGGTTCAAATTATTGACGATGTTAGTAAGTCCGATGGAATCCACGTCAAACACGGCCGTCGCGTCCGGGTAAGTGCCCATGCGCGGCGGATCTCCCGTGATGCAGATCAAATTCCGGATGCCGGTGGCATGCGCGCCCAGCAGTTCCGATTGAATGCTCAGAATGTTGCGGTCGCGGCAGCAGAAATGCAGCACCGCCTCAATCTCCGCTTCTTCCTGAATAATCTGGCACGTCACCTGGGCGCTCAAGCGCGCGCTGGCACGCGGACCGTCCGGAATGTTAATGCAGTCAATGCCGTTCTTCCGGCAAAGAATCGCGCCCGCAATTTCTTTCGATGCGTCCAGCCCGCGTGGCGGCAAAATCTCGACAAACGTGACGAACCGCCCGGCCGCCAGCTTCGCGCCCAGAATCGATTTCTGCCCCACCGGAACCTTAGGCAGCCTCTTCGAAGCCTGCTCAGGTGTTTCCACCGTGACCGAAGCCGAGGCGCTCGGTTTCACCGGCTGCAGCGAGCGAACCTCGCTGAAAATCTGCCGAATATGTTCCGGCGTGGTGCCGCAGCATCCGCCAATCACCCGCACGCCCGCCTGCAGAAAACGCCGCGCATACTGCGCCATGTATTCCGGCGAACATAAGTAAATGTTGCGCCCCTCCACCGTCGCCGGCAAGCCCGCGTTCGGCATGGCGCTCAGCGGTTTCGACGTCAGCGCAATCATCCGCTCCACCGTGTCCAGCGCCACCTTCGGGCCGGCTGAGCAGTTAATGCCAATCACATCCACCGGCCACTGTTCCAGGCTCTTGGTGTAAGTGGCGATGTTGGTGCCGTCGCGCAGCGAACCATCGTCTTCGACAGTCAGTTGCGCAATGATGACCATCTCCTCGCCGGCGGCTTCACGGCAGGCAAAAATGGCCTCGCGCAGTTCATGCAGCTCATAGAACGTTTCCAGAACCAGCAGGTCCACACCGGCGTCAATCAGTGCATCCGCCTGCTCGCGGAAAATCGCCCGAGTCTCCTCATAAGAAATCGGACCCAGCGGCTCAATCTTCGCGCCCAGCGGCCCCAGCGCCCCAGCCACAAAAGCCTGCGTCCCGGCCGCTTCCCGCGCCAGCCGCACGCCGCTGTGGTTGATCACTTTCAGCTTCTCCGCGAACCCGAACGAAGCCAGCCGGATCCGGTTCGCGCCAAATGTGTTCGTTTCAATAAACTCGGAACCCGCCTTGACGTACTCCTGATGAATCTCTTTCACCAGTTGCGGCGCGGAAAGGTTCAGCTCGTCAAAGCACCGGTTGATGAAGATTCCCTTGGAATAGAGCATGGTGCCCATGGCGCCATCCGCGACAATAATCTTGGATTTCAGGCGGCTCCGAAACTCGGCCGCTTTGCTGATGACACTGGGTTCCGCGACGGTCATGGGTATCCTTTCATCCTACCTCCGACTGCTAAAATATGGATGACCACCTCCCTTGCTGTACTTCGATCACAATTCGACCACGCCAGTGGATTCGCGCGTCGCCGACATCCTGGACCGCGCATATCGCGAAGTTTTCGGCAACGCCTCCAGCATTCATATCGCCGGACAGACGGCAAAACAGATGCTGGAAAAATCGCGCCGTGGTCTGGCGCAATCTCTGGGCGTGAATGCATCGGAAATCGTCTTCACCAGCGGCGGCACCGAATCAAACAACCTAGCCATTCACGGCGTTCTGGGTGCCGGCATGCATGCGGTTACTACCGCGATTGAGCACCCGGCCGTACTGGAACCTCTGCGCCCTTTTGACGTGACCCATGTCCCAGTCGACTCGAGCGGCGTCGTCAGCGTCGATGCCATTGCCGCCGCCCTTCGCCCCAACACCGCGCTGGTCTCCGTGATGCTCGCCAATAACGAAACCGGCGCCATTCAGCCCTTAGCCGAAATCGCCCGCATGCTGCGCGGACGCGGAATTCTGCTCCATTCCGATGGCGTCCAAGCCGTTGGAAAAATCCCGCTCAATCTCGCCGACCTTGGTGTCGACCTTTTCTCCCTCAGCGGCCACAAATTTTACGCGCCCAAAGGCCTCGGCGCTCTCTGCGTACGGAAAGGCGTCAAGCTGAAGCCCATGCAACTGGGGGGAAGGCATGAACGCGGCCTCCGAGCAGGAACCGAAAACGTCGCCGGAGCCATGGCTCTCGATTGCGCGCTCGGCCTCTGCACAGATGGCGATTCCGCCTTGCGCGACGAATTCGAAAACCGCATCTTGAACGAAATTCCCGATGCCGTCGTCAACGCCGCCGACGCGCCGCGCCTGCCAAACACCAGCAATATTCTGTTCCCCGGCGTTTCCGGCGAAGCTCTCTTGATCGCGCTCGACATGGCCGGAATGTGCGTCTCCACCGGCTCCGCCTGCAGCAGCGGTTCCATTGAGCCGTCGCACGTGCTGCTGGAAATGGGCTTGTCGCCCAAGCAAGCCCGCAGTTGCATCCGCTTTTCTTTTGGCCGAGGCAACACGTTAGCAGACATCACCGCCCTGGTCGCTGCCGTCACCAAATCCGTCTCCAAAATGCGCGTGCGGGAGAAGCAGCTTGCCTGAAAAACCAATAGCCGTCGCCATGTCTGGAGGCGTCGACAGTTCCGTCGTCGCTGGTCTCTTAAAGCGCGAAGGTCACACCGTGGTCGGCATGACCATGCAGCTTTGGAACCAGCGCCGCCTGCCGCAACTCACGCCCGAAGGCGGCGCAACCGGTCGCTGCTGCTCGCTCGATGACGTCTACGACGCGCGCTACGTCGCCTCCATCCTGAACATCCCTTACTACGTAGTCAACTTCGAAGAGCGCTTCGAGCAATCAGTGGTCAAGCCCTTTGTGGACGATTATTTGGCAGGCCGCACGCCCATCCCCTGCACGCTCTGCAACAACTTCGTCAAGTTCGATCAGTTTCTGGAAATGGCGGACAGCGTCAGCGCCGATAAAATCGCCACCGGCCATTACGCGCGCCTCAGCTTCGACCAGCAAACTGGCCGCCATCAAATGCGCACCAGCGCCGACACATCCAAAGACCAGACTTACTTTCTCTTCGGCCTGACGCAGCCGCAGTTGGCGCGCACCCTGTTCCCGCTCGGCGGCATGGTCAAAAGCGACGTTCGCCTGCTGGCCAAAGACCTGGGCCTGCCCGTCGCGGACAAAAACGACAGCCAGGAAATCTGCTTCGTCCCCAACGGCGATTACGCCGCCTTCATCGACGCTTATTTTCAGGAGCAAGGCTTGAACCCCGCCGAAACTGAGGGCGAAATTGTCGACACAGAAGGCAAAGTCATCGGCCATCATGCCGGCACGCATCACTACACCGTCGGCCAGCGCAAAGGCCTGCGCATCGCCGCGGCCGAGCCGCTTTACGTCATCGCCACAGAACCAGCCTCCCAGCGAGTCATTGTGGGGAAGGGAACGGAACTGATGCAATCAAGCCTGCTGGCCAGCCGAGTGAATTGGGTTTCCATCGCGCCCATTGAAGCGCCCACCAAAGCGCAAGTCAAGATTCGCAACAAGCATCAAGCCGCCCCCGCCACGCTGCTGCCAAACGAAGACGAAACCCAAGTCCGCGTGATCTTCGACTTACCGCAGCGCGCCATCACGCCCGGCCAGGCAGCAGTCTTCTACGACGGCGACCTGGTGCTAGGCGGCGGGTGGATTGACTGAAAAAATTCAGTATGCGCTGGCTTATGCCCTTGTGCAACTCATGCAGTGGTTGCCGCTATCTCTGGCCAAGCAATTCTCCGAACTTGCCGCCCGCGCTCTGGATCTAGCCATCCCCAAACTCCGCCGGGCAGCCGAAACCAACCTTACCTTCGCCATGCCTGATCTCACCACAGATCAACGCAGCAAACTAATCAACGGCACCTTCCGAAGCGTGGCCCGCACACTTCTCGCTCTGGCCCGAGCACCCAGAATCACCCCCGCCAACGTGAACCAACTCATCTCCTACGAGGGACTGGAACACTACCAAGCCGCCAAAAAATCAGGCAAAGGCGTCCTGGTGGCAACCGCCCACTTAGGAAACTGGGAACTCAGCGCCTACACCCACGCGCTTATGACCGAATCAATGCACGTCATGGTCCGCCCCCTCGACAACCCCCTCATCGACGCCCTCATCGAAGGCCGCCGCGCCCTCTCCGGCAATCACCTGATCTACAAAAAAGACGCCGCACGCAACGTCCTAAAAGCCCTGCGAGCCAACAGCGCCGTCGGCATCCTGATCGATCAAAACGCCTTCACCACCGAAGGCGTCTTCATCGACTTCTTCGGCAAAAAAGCCTCCGCCAACTCCGCCTTTGTCAAATTCGCCTATCATTCTGGAGCCAAAGTCATTCCCGGTTTCGCCTTCTGGATTGAAAAAACCCAGCGCTACCTGCTGCGCTTCTACCCCGAAATCCCCATGACCGGCGACGTAGCCGAAGACACCCAGCGAATCCACACCTTTCTGGAGCAAGTCATCCGCCAATACCCCGACCAATGGATGTGGATTCACCGCCGCTGGAAAACCCGCCCCCCCGGCGAACCACCCATTTACTGAGCAAAAAAAGATAAGTTGGAAAGAGGCGGTGCGACGATGAATTCACCTAAAGAAGTAAACGCGGCAGACGACCTGAAAAAGGGTTATTCACTCACGAAATTCGACAAGATTGCCGCCGTGGTATTCCCCGTCCTGGCGTTACTGGTCACCCTCTATGCAAAGAGCAGTTCATCCGCTATCTGGAATCTGACCAAAACCTTGCTGGACCTGCAAGAGTGATTCAAAAAGAAGCGCCGGCATAGAAGCGCTGGCTTATATTACGCGTCATGCCCGCCTAGATCAAAGACTCTTCGAACTTCGTGATTAGTTCGATGTGCTGAGAAGTGCTCAGCGGCGCGCTAGAAAAGTATGTCTTTTCAAAGAATGGTGATTCAGCTCGACGTTCGATTACAAACTTCGCTGGAGCGACCTTGACCTGACTGACGTCGAAATTTACGACCACGCCGGTCGGCTCTACGACAAAATCTTGGCGTAGGTTGAACTTTAGTGTCGTTGCGATTTCGGAGGATATTTGAGTCAAGACTGGACTTAACTTGCCGAACTGCATCTCGCTCTTGAAAATCAACTGACTGACGAGATGTTTACGCTCGACTGAAACCTTTGATCCGAGAATGCTCCGAGCATATTCCAATATGTCTCCCCCAACTTTTTCGGAATCATGAGTATTAGACCTGGTGTCTACAACAATGCCGTCAGAATAGATCGTGAATTTTTCAATAGCGATGTTGTCTAAACGGCCCGCGAGGAACTCATACCCACCATCCGTTGACCTTTCATTTAACCCTTTGGGCGACTGACCAAAACCATAGCGTTGGCTCAAGTCCCTTAGAACTTCGGCCATCGTGAGTCGACCGATCGGATTTATAGCAGTCGTTTCAAAAAGGTTAACAGACCGCGCTAGCAATGTTGAGAGTAATTCCATTAAGCCTTCAAGCAGCCATGTTTGACGTGTGAACTGTGATGCCCAAAGGATGCCTGCCAATCGCACCTTGGCTATAATCGCTACCGACAATCGATGCCCGCAGCCCGCTGCTCACCGGTGGTTCAGCAGTGTGACTCAACTGCCTATCAATTAGCGCATTCAATTGCTCGTACGGGTCCCATCCGGCTGGACTGGCGACTGTAGGGCTCCACCAGACAGCGCCGTGTCTCAGCCATTCAGCCCGCAAGTCCTTAATAGTCGAATTTAAATCGTGGTGCCCGAATTCAGTACCACAGCAGGAGCAGATGTTGTAATCTCTCGGAGGAGCTTCCATTACGTACCCACAAACCGGACACATGTTTTCATTTATCACCGTCTGCACTCCGATCTGAAGTAAGTGAGGTTATCAACTTCGCTGTGACATTGACCCGCTCTTTTGACGGCGGCACGACTGGAAAGCGGAACTGAGGAGCACGGTACCGGCTTGTAAAACGTGCGAATTATGCCCCCGCTGCTAAGAACTCCAAATGCGTCCGTAAGTGGATCGAATCGCAAAATATCTCCGCTACTGGCTCTGGTACATTCAAGGACGTAAGGTGGCTTTATGCCCCCTAGAAACTGATCGGCAAGACGCTCGTAATCGTTAGCCGTTGTCACCCCAAAATCCCCGCCATGTGCGTGAAAATGATTAGCTAATTGAGCGCCAGTGCGAACAAATCCATTTGTATATGGCAAACCCAGCCACTCTCAAAGGTTATCAGAGATTGGAGAGATTGGAATGCTCTAACTTCCAAACCCCGCGCTAGACGAAGCCCCTGGCGAAAGCGCGCTCAGCAAAGCCACCGCATCCGGCGAACCCAGCCCGCTGCAAGCATCCCATCCCGGACCCGCGTTGTAATACCCCAGCCCCCCGTCATCATTGTTCCCCGAAGTAATATCGTGGAACACCCCCTCACCCAGCGCATAAATCTTAGGGTTCAAATACCCCACATTCGACCCCAGCTTCTCATTCAGCAAAGCCACCAGCGCCGCCCACAAAGGCGCCACCGCGCTCGTGCCGCCCACCACTTCGCTCTGCCCGTCCACCAGGATGCTGTAACCCGTCACCGGGTCCGCGTTTCCCGCCACATCCGGAACTCCGCGTCCCGCAAAACTGTTCGAAGCCAGCACCGGCACGCCCGCCGATTCCTGGTAACTCGGCAGCGCGAACACCGCGCTAATTCCCCCGCCCGTCGCGCCTTCATTGTTGGCGGTTTCGTTCCAAACCACTTCGCTCGTAATGCTGCTGCCGCTCCCCGCCAGCTTCGTCCCGCCGCAGGCCAAGGCATAAGGGCTGGACGCCGGAAAATCCACATGCAGCGCGCCCGCTTCGCCATCGGTCGATCCATTGTCTCCGGCCGCAATCGTCACGGTCACGCCCAGCGCCGCTGCGTCCTGAATCGCCGCGTTCATCGACGTTTGCGATTGCGCCGCCCAACTGTCTTCCGGCCCGCCCCAGCTAATGGAAATAATGGACACTTTGCGCGTTGTGTCGTGCGCTGCGTCGGTAATGGCATCGATAAAACCCTGATCCGTGTTCGGGGCAAAATAAACCGCGATATTGGCGCCCGGCGCGATTGACCCCACCACCTCAATATCCAGCATCACCTCGCCATCGGCATCGCCGCCCGGAGTGTTGGCCCCGCCATCCACCGAAACCGCCGTCACCGTCGGCGCAGTCACGCCCAGAGATCCGAAATAAGTGGCCAAATCGGTCGCTGAAAAACCGCCGCCCAGCTCAATAATGCCCACCGTCTGCCCGGCCCCGGTGACATCCGTCGGGAAACCATAAAGCGCCGCCACTTGCGGCGGATTGAACGTCACCGGCTGCGCGGCTGGCTTCTTCTTTTTCTTGTGGCTCCGCCGGATATGCGCGTGCGCAATAGCCCGCGTGTCCAGTCCCAGCACGCCCAGCACAACCCCTTCCAGTTCGGAGGCGATGGAAATGGAGCCGCTGCGCCCCCGGAACGTCAACCCAGTGCTGCTCTTGTAGCAATGCAGCTCCACGCCGAACGCCGCTTTCATGGCCTTGACCGTGCCGTTCAAAATCACCCGCCGCTTGGCCGCGCTCACCTCCACCACCGTCAAGCCCTTGTGGTAAGCGAACTGTTCCACCAGCGCAATATGCGCCGCGTCCGCCCCATAAGTTTCGGCGAAAGTCTCATAATCCATCGGCTCAGCCATTGCCTCTTCGGGAATCGGATTCTTGCGCGCCAGAATCACGCTGACGCTCATCACCTGCTGTTCATCCAGGCTGCCGTCGATGGTGGCGTTGGGCGGCGCGGGCTTATTGCTTCCGGCCAGGAGTACCGATGCTTCGAATGCCATGGCAATAGTCTACCGTAGGGTACCGGTACGGCTATTCCAGGCCCTTCGCACAAGCAAGGGCGGCGTCCGTCGCGCCGCCCTCTTGTGTCCTCCGCGGTTGGGTCTAGCTACTGATGTAAGCGCAAATTGCGGGCAAAATATGTCATGAATCCAAAAAAATCTTCAACTTCTGGGCCGCTGCCGTAAAATGGGCGATTGCCGGAATGACGCCAGACATAAGGATTGATCAGCTATCGAAGTTCGAGGAATTCGCCGAGATCGTCTCTCTGCAGAAGGAAATTTGGGGCTATGACGAAATTGAGCTTCTGCCCCAGCGTTTTTTCATCGTGGCCAACAAAATTGGCGGCCAGGTGCTGGGCGCTTTCGACGGAAAAAAAATGGTCGCCTTCTGCATTTGCATTCCCGGCCTCAAGGAGCACGGCAAGACCTATCTCCACAGCCACATGCTGGGCGTTCTTCCCGGCTACCGCAACACCGGCGTGGGCCGCCAGATGAAGCTCAAACAGCGCCAGTACGCCCTGGCCGAAGGCGTTCCGCTCATTGAATGGACCTTCGACCCGCTGGAAATTAAAAACGCCTTTTTCAATATCGAGCGCCTGGGCGCAATTATCCGCCGCTACGTGTACAACCAGTACGGCACCACCACCAGCCATTTGCACGGCGGCCTTCCCACCGACCGGCTGGTGCCCGAATGGTGGGTCGCCTCCGAGCGCGCCCAAGCCATCTGCGGCGGCCAGCCCTTCACTCGCCCCGAAACCCTGGCGCGCATCTCGCTGCCCTCCAACATTGCCGAAATCCGCCGTGAACGGCCCGAAGAAGCGCGCGCCCTCCAGACGGAGCTGGCCGAAAAATTTTCAGATCTCTTCCGCCAGAATCTGGCCGTCATCGGTTTTGAAAAAACAGAACAAGCAGGAACATACTTATTAGGCCAATGGGAATTAAAGTAGACCGCCTTATCTTGCGGCACATCCGCATGCCGCTGGTGCATTTTTTCGAGACCAGCTTTAGCCGCACCTTCGACCGCCACATCATTCTGGTGGAAGCCATCTCCGGCGACGTTTCCGGCTGGGGCGAAGTCACGGCCGGCGAAAATCCTTTTTACAACGAAGAGTGGACCGGCTCCGTCTGGCCCCTGCTCATCGATTACATCGGCCCCCGCGTCTTAGGGCACGAATTTGATTCGCCCGCCGACGTTCACCGCAGAACCTCGCATATCCGCGGCCACAAAATGGCGCGCGGCGGAGTCGAAACCGCCATCTGGGATCTCCAAGCCCGCCTGAACAACGAACCCCTCTACAAAACCATCGGCGGCGGTGCGCACAAGGAAATTGCCTGCGGCGTCTCCATCGGCATTCAGGATTCCGTTCCCGAACTGCTCGACAAAATTCAAACCGAAGTCGACGCCGGCTACCAGCGCATCAAAATAAAGATCAAGCCCGGCTGGGACGTCGATGTCATTCGCCAGGTGCGCGAGCGCTTCCCGAACATCAAGCTGATGGCCGACGCCAATTCCGCCTACACCCTGGCCGATCTGGACCGCCTCAAGCAGTTGGACGATTTCTACCTGATGATGGTGGAGCAGCCGCTGGCGCACGACGACATCATTGACCACATCCAGTTGCAGGCCAAACTGCAAACGCCCATCTGTCTGGACGAATGCATTCGCACCGTTCATCACGCCGAGCAAGCCATCGCTATGAAAGCCTGCGGCATTATCAACATCAAGCTGGGGCGCATGGGCGGCTTTGCCGAATCCAGGCGTCTGCATGACGTCTGCCAGTCGGCCGGCATCCCCGTCTGGTGCGGCGGCATGCTTGAATCCGGGATCGGTCGCGCGCACAATATCGCGCTTTCCACGCTGCCCAATTTCGTCCTGCCCGGGGATGTGTCGGCCAGCCAGCGCTACTGGAAACGCGACATCATTGTCCCGCCCGTGGAAGTAAGCCCGGCCGGAACCATCACCGTTTCCGAAAACCCTGGATTCGGCTACGAGATTGACCACGACTATCTGGAAAGCCTCATCGTCCGCAAAGAAATGCTGCGCCCCTAACCCAAAACCACCAGAGCGGGGACAGTCAGCCCGTTACACTAGTTTTAAAACTAGGTAAACGGGCTGACTGTCCCCAGGTTTTGAACCCAGTATGCTGAAGCCAAGTATCTTCCGCGAATACGACATCCGCGGCATCGCCGACGAAGATCTGCGCGATGACGATGTGGTGCTTCTGGGCAAGTCCCTGGCCACTCATCTCATTCGCCACAGCGGCCGCAACATTTGCCTGGGCCGCGATTGCCGTCTCAGCTCAGCGCGCATCCACGCCGCCCTCACCAATGGACTCCTCTCGGCGGGCGCGAACATTCTCGACATCGCCGTCGTCCCCACGCCCGTCCTCTATTACGCCGCCGTTCATTTCAAAACCGACGGCGCGGTGATGATCACCGGCAGCCATCACCCGCCCGAATACAACGGCCTGAAAACCGTTTGCGGCCCTGGCACTTTGCACGGCCACGAGATCCAGCAGATTCTCAAGCTGATTCAGGACAAAGACTTCGAAGAAGGCGCAGGCACGCTCAAGGAAGCCGACGCCGTCACCCCATACGTCGACGAAATCGCCGCCCAATTCCGTTTCGAACGCAAAGTGAAAGCTGTTTTCGATTCCGGCAACGGCACGGCCGGCCCGGTGCTCCACCGTCTCATCAAAAAACTGAACATCGAAGCCACCGAACTTTTTCGCGAAATGGACGGCGCATTTCCCAATCATCCCCCAGACCCGGCCGATCCGGAAAACCTGAAGCATTTGCAGGATGCGGTGAAGAAAAACAAGGCCGACCTGGGACTCGCCTTCGACGGCGATGCGGACCGTCTCGGTGTCCTGGACGAGCGCGGCCAAGTGCTCTTTGGCGATATGCTGCTGCTGATTTTCGGCCGCGAAATTCTGTCTCGCAAGCCCGGCTCCACGCTCATTGGCGACGTCAAATGTTCGCAGCTTGTCTACGACAAGCTGAAGGAATCAGGCGGCAATCCCGTGATGTACAAGACCGGCCACTCGCTGATCAAAGCGAAGATGAAGGAAGTGAACGCCGAACTGGCCGGAGAAATGTCGGGCCACCTATTCTTTGCCGACCGCTACTACGGCTACGACGACGCCATTTATGCCGCCTGCCGATTGCTCGAAATTCTGTCGAAATCCGGCCAGCCTCTCTCAGCCCAGTTCGCCGGGCTTCCCAAGCGCTTTTCCACGCCCGAATTGCGCGTCGATTGTCCCGATGATCAGAAATCTGCCGTGGTCGCCAGAACCGCCGCGTTGGTGGCGAAAGATTATTCAATCATCGACATAGACGGCGTCCGCGTGCCCTTTGAAGAAGGCTGCTGGGGATTGGTCCGCGCCTCCAACACTCAGCCAGTTCTCACCTTGCGCTTTGAAGCCACCAGCCAGGCGCTGCTGAACAAGTACCGCGCCTATCTGGAATCAATCGTCGAAAAAGCGATAGCCGCTACCACTGCGCCTGAGCCGAAAAAATAGGACCCTTCAAGTGCAAGGCCACGCCGTCGGCGTTGTCGCCCTTCTGGTGGACGTTGGCAAACATTTCGCGATAGCCCGCCAGCAAGCTAAACATCCGATACCGCAGCCCGCCACTCGCTCCGCCCTCAATAAAGTAGCCATACCCGCCCGCAGTAATGCCTCGCACCATCCCTTCTATCTCCACCAGCTTCATGTGAGGAATCGGAAACACCCGAAATTCCGTTCCAATCAGCGGAACCGGCGCTTGAAAGCTTTTCGTCTCGGTAATTCCGCTCTGCACCCCCACCAGCGTGCCCTGAACGCCTATATAAGCAACGCCCGCCTGGAATCCAAGATGGCCATACTGGCCGCTGAGCGGATCATACTGATAGCCGCCAAACGCATAGTTCACATTCGCGTTCGTGTCCACCGTCTGGCTGACGTTATAGGTCTTGTTCAAAAACACAAAACTCTGGCTAATCGTCTTGACGCCGGAAAAAGAAATGGGCGATCCTTCCACCACAATGCGCTGTTTGCGCGTCGGCTTGAAAACCAATTTTCCGTAAAAACGCGCTTTTTGCGCCCCCGCCCCCAAATCCGTGACAAAGTTGACGGGCGTGCCGCTGGCTTGAAGGTTTCCCGTGGGACCGGTGAGCCACGCGGAACCGGTGAACTCAATCCGGAAATCCTCCGGCCCCTCATGGCTCTGGGCAAACAGAGCGGATGAGATCAAGAAAGCAACGAGCAAAATGCAAAAGCGGCGCATGCTACTGACAAGTCGGATGCGCCGCGCTCTTCCTTTAGCCCTCTTTACTGATTCCCGCTAGGCGGCTGCTGCGTCAGCGCCCCCACATTCGTCTTGTCCACCACAAACGCCCCCGTGTCCACAAAAGTCGGCACTGGCGAGTAAATGCTCTTGCTAAAATCCTTGCCCAGCGCCGGTGGATGAAGATGAATATCCGCCAGCAATTTGGTCCCAAAATAAGCCATGGTCCAGGGCTTCTGCGCGATGGTGGCGGAAATCACTCCCTTATTGATCCATTCAATCGTTGCCGGATCGGTGTCCATCGCAATCACCACCACTTTGCCAGCCATATTCGCCCGGTTCACCACATCGGCCACAGCCGGGCAGGAAACCGCTTCCAGGCAAATAAACGCGTCCACTTTGGTCTTGGTGTCCAGCAGTTTCTTGGCGCTGTCAAAAGCCACGTCGGAATTGCCGTTGATGTCCACCACCTGCGAAATCTTGATATCGCTGCCGGCAAACGCAGCCTGATACCCTTGCAGCCGGTCTTTCAAGTTCGACTGGCCTGGCAGCGTAAACACCACCGCATTCCCTTTGCCGTTCAGCAGCTTGGCCGCCAGCTTGCCGCCCACGTTGCCGGCATTGTAATTGTCGGTGCCGATGAAGAACAGCCGCTTGCTGTTTTCCGCGTCGGCATCAATCGTAATCACCGGTATGCCCTGGTCCAAAGCCGAGTTGATATCCGGCGTCAGCAAATTCGGGTCCGACGCCGAAATCAGAATGCCGGACGGCTTTTCCGCCACCGCGTGCTTAAACGCATCATGCTCCGCCTGCGGATCGTGGCCATCGGGGCCAAGCACTTCCATTTTCACTTTCAGCTCGGCCGTGGCGTGGGCCAACCCTTGGGCAGCCGACTGCCAGTAAGAAATTTTGGTGTTGTCAGCGACCAGGATGTATTTTTCAGCCGGGTCGTGCGCGGACCCGGAACAGCCGGTAAGGAGCAGTAAGCCGCCAAAAAACGCGGGCGCAAATAGTAAAGATAACCTGTAGTTGCTGATAGTTGGACTCATTGGGGTACCTAGTGCGGGATGATATCACGACATCCGCATTAACCCTACTCACCCCTCGCAACGCTGCTTAAACCGGAAGAACGATAGCATCCTGCACGGACGCCTCTTCTTCCAGTTCCCGCGCCTTCATCATCGGCAGGGAAGGTTCGGCAATCTGGAAGGCCGTTTCCAGCAGAGCCGCCTGCAGGCTGACATCCACCGGCGGCCCGCCTTGCGCGGCACTTAGCAGCAGCCTCACTTGGTCGGCGGCCGCCACAAGCAGGCCGGGAAGCGGCTCCGTTACTGGCACAATCCCGTCGCGCATCTGCCCAAGCAGGTCATCCACGTAACCGGTGAACGTGGCTAAATCTTCAAAGCCAACGATGGAGGCCACATTATGAATGGCTTGAAACGCCCTGGCTATGCGGCGAATCGCCTCCAAATTGGATTCTCTCGGTCTTAAAGTCAGCGCGGCGGCTTGAATTTCCGCCAGCAAAGGGTCCAGCGTCATAGTGCTCGGTATTCCCAACAACACCACTAATCGGATTGCGAGACTACCGACTTTATAACACCGAAGATTTTTGCGTCAAAAAAAATCAATCAGCGACAAAATCCCGCGCAAAGGAATGCCCACCCACGCCGGCCGGTTGTTCAATTCGTATTGCACCTCATACAGAGCCTTCTGCAAGATAAATGCGTCCAGAAAGAACGTTCTCTGTTCCGGCGTGGAAGGAAGAAACGCCTGCCCTTCGGCTTCGGCAAAGTAAGCGTTCAGGTAAAGCTGAGAAACCCGCCGAAACCAAAAGTCCGCCTTTTCTGCGGAAGTTCCCGAGTACGCCGCATACTGGAACGACCGCACCATTCCAGCCACATCCCGCAGCGCCAGCGCCTTCGCCCGCCGTTCGCTTAATGGCCGCGCCGGTTCGCCCTCAAAATCGATAATCATGAAATCGGACCCCGTGTAAAGCACCTGGCCCAAATGATAATCGCCGTGATAGCGGATGCGTTTGGCATGCGTTTTAATCACCGCCAGCGCCGCGAACCGGTGCGTGATTCGCTCTTTCCGCTCCAAAACCTTCCGCGCCAATTCCTGATCGGCAGCCGAAAGCGCATCCAATTTGCTCTCCAGCAGCCCCAGCGCCGATTCCGCCTGCTTCTCAATTTCCCCCGCCAGCGCCTGCGCGTCTTCCGACGTGAACGGTTCAGGAGCGAAATTCGGGTCCGCCGCCGACGAAGCCAGCGCCGCATGCATCTGCGCCGTCCGAACTCCCAGCAGCTTCGCCGAATCCGCATAGCCGCCCACATCCGTTCCGTCAAATGCAGCCAGCGAACTCAGCGTGTACTTCCAGGCGTCCCCCTGGTTCGGCACAAACTCCTGCAGAATGGCGGCAAAAAAGCTCTCGTTCTCGTTCGGCCGATACTCCAGAGTCGCCAGCATCGCCGGCGTGTTCTTAAATCCCTTAGAAGTCAGAAAAGCGCCAATCTCGATATCCGGGTTAATTCCCGCTTCCAGCTTGCGGAAAAGCTTCAGAATGTATTGGTTGCCGTAAATAATGGAAGTATTGCTTTGCTCGGCTTTCGAAACAAAACTCTCCACAATTCCATCCTGCTCCGGAAGCGTAATGGAACTTTTCGCCATCAGCGCGCCGGACGAACTTCCAGCCGCAATTTCGCGCAGCAAAACAGTGCGGAAGAACGGCGACGCCAGCGCGTCATAAACCGCCTCCCCGGACGCAAAAGTCACAATCGGCTGCTCGTCCACCGGTTGGGACGTCACCGGCAGCAAATACAAGTCCCGCCCGCCCTGCGCGTACCAGATATCCAAGAACAGCAAAACAAACCCATCCAGCGGCAGGAACGATCCCACCTTCAACTCCGATATCGTCAGCGCCTTGGAGCGAAACCAGCGCCGCGTAACCAGATAATCCGGCAGAACCGTCTCGAGTTGCTGAATAGTCGTCAAGGAAATCATGAATAACGCTGCAAACGAATAATATGCGCGGGCAAACTGGCCGGGTTCAGTTCAATGTAATTTCTGCGTCCCTGCCAGCGATAGCTCGCCCCGGTCAGCAAATCATGCGCCTGGTAAGGCGCGTTCTCGTCAAGCTTCAAAACATCCAGCGGCAGTTCCACAAATCCCGATTGCACCCAATAAGGATCCAGATTGATCGCCACAAAAATCACGTTTGACGCATCCGCCGTCCGCTTGGTAAAGCACAGCAACTGCTCATTCTGAATCGGGTGAAACTGCAAGCCACGGTCGCTTTGCAGCGCCGGATTCTCGCGCCGGATGCGGTTCACCAGCTTGATCAATTCCCGCAGGCTGTCCGGCGAATCCAGATTCCAATGCCGCAACTGATACTTCTCTGAATCCAGATACTCCTCGCTGCCCTTCCGCACCGGACGCCCCTCCAGCAGCTCAAACGCCGGCCCATAAATGCCGTAATTCGCCCCCAGCGTCGCCGCCAGCAGATAGCGAATCATAAACGCCGACCGCATTCCAGACTGCAAAAACTCCGTCAAAATATCCGGCGTGTTCGTCCACTGGCTGGGCCGGAAAAACTCAGCCACCTTGGTCTGCGTCAGCTCCGTCAGATATTCCACAATCTCCCACTTCGCATTGCGCCACGGAAAGTAGGTATAGCTCTGGCTGAATCCCACTTTCGCCAGCCGGTACATCACCTTGGGCCGGGTAAACGCTTCCGACAGAAACAGCGCCTCTGGCGTCTTGGCTTTAATCTCGCTAATGCACCATTCCCAGAAAGGAAACGCCTTGGTGTGCGGATTATCCACGCGAAAGATGCGAATCCCCTGCTCAATCCAAAACTCGAAAACGCTCTTCAGTTCCTCCCACATTCCCGTCCAGTCTTCTGACTCAAAATCGAACGGATAAATATCCTGATACTTCTTCGGAGGATTTTCCGCGTACTGAATCGTCCCATCCGGCCGCTTCTTAAACCAGTTGGCATGCTCCTTCACATAGGGATGATCCGGCGCAGCCTGGAATGCGATATCCAGCGCAATCTGCAATCCCAGGTCCGCCGCCTTCTTCACCAAGCTTCGAAACTGCTCCAGCGTGCCCAATTCCGCCAAAATCGACTTATGCCCGCCCTCCGCGGCCCCAATCGCCCACGGACTGCCCACGTCTCCCGGCTCAGCCGTCGTCGTGTTGTTCTTGCCCTTGCGAAACTGAAACCCAATCGGATGAATCGGCGGAAAATACACCACGTCGAACCCCATATCGGCGACATAGGGAAGCCGCGCCTCGCAATCGGCAAACGTGCCGTGCTGGCCCGCCTCCGCCGCAGCCGACCGCGGAAAAAATTCGTACCACGCGCTAAAACGCGCCTGCACCGGGTCCACCACAATCTCCAGCGTGCGGTCGTATTTCGTCGCAAAGCGCCGGTCCGGATAGCGCAGCATCAACTCATTCAGCGCCGGCGCCAGCGCAATCTCGCGCATCGCCGCCGGGTTCAACTGGTCGCGCAAATTTTTGGCATTGTGCGCCAGCACCGCCAAACCGCCCGCGCGCTCGGCCGCCGCATCAATTAAATCCGCGCCAATCAAGTAATCCAGCGGAGCGTCCGTCTCAGCCTTGATCCGCTTTTCCAGATCGCGCCGCCACGTCACCCAATGATCCACCCACGCATGCACCGTGTAGCTGTATCGCCCCAGTTGCTGCACCGCAAATTCCGCGCTCCACCGGTCGTTCACCACCGGCTTCATGGCCGCTTCCTGCCAGGCCGTTTCCGACTTATGCTTGAACAGCAGAATGGCCGAAATGGAGTCGTGCCCGTCGGTAAAAATATCGGCTTCCACGTGAACCGTCTCGCCCACGCTGCGCTTGGCGGGAAAGCGCCCGCCGTCTATTTCTGGTTCAACGCCCTCAACAATGACGCGTGCGCGGCCTTCGGTTTGGGAAGTGCTTACGGGCAGCTCGGACATATAGATAAGGATGATCTCCGTGAAAGGTTGTTACAAACTCTGTTTGGGAATCAGGCTCTGGTAAAGCGCAATGGTTTGCGTGGCAATCGCTTCCCAGCTGAAAATATCTTCCACGCGTTTCCGGCCATTCGCGCCGAACGCGCGGCATTTTTCCGCATCTCCCAAAAGCAGCGAAATCTTCGCCGCCAAATCCCGCGCAAATTTTTCCGGATGCAGCGGAAAGCTGGTGGCCGGGTCCTGCTCAAACGGCACCAGGTAGCCGGTTTCCCCCTCCACCACCACTTCCAAAATGCCGCCCGTCGCGCTGGCCACCACCGGCGCATGGCACGCCATGGCTTCCAGATTGATAATGCCAAACGGCTCATACACCGAAGGGCAGCAAAACACCCGCGCGTTGCTGTAAAGCTGAATCGCTTCCGCCTTCGTCACCATTTTTTCAAGCCACAGAATATTCGGATTCTTCGCCCGCGCCTGGTCCACCTTCTGGCGCATTTCGGCCGCAATCTCCGGCGTGTCCGGAGCGCCCGCGCACAGCACCACTTGCGTGTCGGCCGGCAAATATTGAATCGCTTCCACCAGGTGCGTCACGCCCTTCTGGCGCGTAATCCGCCCCACAAACAGCACGTATGGTTTCGCCGCATCAACCCCGTACTTCACCAATGCCGATTGCTCGCTCGTCTTCTGATACTCAGCCAAATCAATGCCGTTATAGATCACGTGTACGCGCTCCGGCTTCACCTCCGGATACGCGCGCAAAATATCGGCCTTGGTGCCGTTCGACACCGCAATAATGGCGTCGGCATCCAGAATGGCCGTGCGCTCAATCCAGGAACTCATCGCATAGCCGCTGCCCAGTTGCTCCGCCTTCCACGCCCGCAATGGTTCCAGGCTATGCGTCGTCAAAACCGACGGCACGTTGTAAAGCTTCTTCGCCCAAAACCCCGCCATATTCGCGTACCAGGTATGCGTGTGAACAATGTCGATGCCCGCCAGCGCCTTCACCTGCGTCAGGTTCAAGCTGAGCGTTTCCAGCGCCGCCTTAAACTTGCCCGTCGTGTTCTGCGAAATATCAGCCCACGGCTGCTCGCCCGAAACATGAAGATTCGGTGAATCCAATTGCTGGTCGCCCCAGCAATGCACCTCCACATCAATTTTCTTCGCCAGTTCACGGCTCAAATATTCCACGTGGACTCCGGCGCCGCCATAAACATTGGGCGGGTATTCGCGGGTGAAAAGGGCTGCTCTCATGGGCTCAAATGCGCTCAATCAGAAGATAACAGGCGCGCCTTTGCGAGCCTGATTCTATCGGCCATAAAATCAAAACTCTATGCCGAAACCAGTTCTCCTGAAAGACATTGTCGATGCCCTCGAGATGCAGTTCGACGAAGTTTATTCCTTCCTCGATCTGGACACCGGCCAAGTGGAATTTATGTCTCATGATGAACTTCTCGCGGCCGAGCAGGACGACGACGATGACCCGGAAGGCGAACTAGCCACGCGGATAGCCTTTCTGGATCGTGTCGTGACGTTACCCACCAAGCGCGAAGTTCATGAATGGCAGATCATGAGCGACTTCGCCGACTCTGTCCAGCACCGCGACACGCAGGATGAACTTCTCGATGCCATCCACGGAGCGGGCGTTTTTCGAAACTTCAAGAACATCATTCGCCGGCGCGGAATCGAGAAGTCTTGGCACGAATTTCGCACCCGTGCCGTGACGGAAATAGCGGTCGAATGGTGCAGGCGGCACAAAATACCATGGTTATAACGCGTTCAAAACCTGAAGGCTCGGAACGCCCTCCACCAACTCCAGCAAGCTCACGGCCGCATACGGCTGCGCCAGACGAAACAAGCAATCCTCCGGCATCCGCAGCGCCCAAGCGATAATAATTCGATTCACTCCGCCATGGCTCACCAGCGCCACCGTCTCCCCCTCATGCCGCGCCAAAATCCCCCGGAATGCCTTCATCACTCGCTCCTGCATCTCCGCGAAACACTCGCCATTCGGAAACCGGACTTGAGTGGGCTTCTCCATCCACTGCCGGTATGTCTCCGGATAGCGCGCCGCTATCTCGTCATAGAGAAGGCCCTCGAAATCTCCGAAGTCAATCTCCGCTAGCTCCTCTATCTCGCACATCGGCCGACTCGTCGCCCTCGCCAAGATAGCCGCGCTCTCCGTCGCTCGTGAACGCGGACTGCAATAGATCGCGCCAAGTGGCCGCTTTGCAAAATAACCAGCCACACCCTCCATCTGCTCCCGACCCGCGTTCGAGAGCCCGATATCCAGCTTTCCATAACACCGGTTCCGAGCCCCGTCAGCCGGTTCGCCATGCCGAATCAGCCAGACCTGAGTTACTTTCAACTCCATAAGTAAACCAGCAAAGCCGCGCTCTCGCATAACTGCAAATTCGCACCCAGCGTGTCACCTGTAATCCCTTGAATCCGCCGTTTGCAATAAAAACCAAAGCACGCACTAACCAAGACCACCGCTGCCATCGCGATCCATCCCCGAACCGACATCCCCGCGCCCACTGCCCCCACCATCAGCACGCTTCCCAGCACCAGCGAACGTTTACCCATGCCCTGAATCGCCGAAGCAGCCGGCCGCGCGTAAGGCAAAACAGCAGCCAGCAGCAGAATGGACCAGCGCCCCAAAGCCGGTGTCAGGATCAATGCCGGCATCCAGTTGCCACGCATCAATATCTCCGAATAAGCCGCCACCTTGAGCGCCACCACCAAGACCAGCGCCACGCCGCCATAACTCCCAATCAAGTGATCTCGCATAATCCGCAGAACATCCTCGATAGTCCTGCCTCCGCCAAACCCATCCGCCGTGTCCGCCAGCCCGTCAAAATGCAAAGCGCCCGTCAGCATCACATCCAGCAAGACAATCAGCACGGCAATAACAACCGAAGGCAAATGATTCCTCAATAACTCGGCCGCCACACAATAAACACCGCCCAAAAAAAGCCCAGCCAAGGGAAACCATCCAGCCGACCTCGCGACATCATCGCCATCAAAACTGGCCGCGCCCGGCACCGGAATGCGAGTGAGAAACGCAAACGCCGCCAGCACCGCTCTCACTTATTGGAAACTCCAGCGCTGGCAAAAGTGGCCATCCCCATGAACGCCGCCACGGAAGCCTGCATCAGCTTCATAGCCAGCGCCGCGCCCGTCCCCTCGCCCAGCCGCAGGCCCAAATCCAGCAGCGGCTCCAGTTCCAGCATCTTCAGCAAATGCCCATGTCCAGGCTCAACCGAACGATGCGAGGCAAACAGAAACTCCGAAACAGCCGGGCGCATCCGAACCGCCAGCGCCGCCGCCGCCGTGGCAATGAATCCGTCCATAACTATAGGCAATCGCCGAGCCGCCGCCTCCAGGCAGAAACCGCACATAGCCGCAATCTCAAACCCGCCCACACTCATGAAAATGCCCTTCGCATCATTCAGCCGCGCCGCGTGCAGCGCAAGCCCGCGCCGAATCGCCGAACGCTTCCGGGCCATGCATTCCTCATCCGCGCCCGCGCCCGTGCCCACCACCGCTTCCACCGGCTGCCCAGTCAGCGCAACCGCAATCGCGCTGGCGGATGTCGTGTTTCCAATTCCCATTTCGCCAAAACCAACCAGGTCACACCCCGCGATAGCCGCGTCGCGCGCCAGCTCCACGCCCGCGTCCAATGCATCGTCAAACTCATCCAGAGTCATCGCTTGCGTCTTGCAAAAATTGCGGGTCCCCGGCGAGACGCGCCTGTCAATCAAGTCACTCGACTTCGGCAGCGGATTCGCCACCCCAACATCCACCACCTTCAAATCAAGCTGCAGCGCGCGCGCAAACGCGTTGATCGCCGCGCCCCCGCTCAGAAAGTTCGCCACCATCTGAGTCGTCACCGCCTGCGGATACATGCTCACGCCTTCTTCGCACACTCCATGATCGGCCGCAAACAAAACAATCCGGGGACGGCTCGCGCTGATAGCCAGAGTTTCTCTAATAGCCACACAGCGGTTCGCAATCTCCTCCAGACGCCCCAGACTCCCTGGAGGCTTCGTGAGTTCCAGTTGCCGCTGGGCCGCCAGCTCAATCCAGTCCAATGCCTTCATGTCTCAAAGCCTCCACCAGCCGCTCATTATCCGGCCGCGACCGAACCGCCATTCGAATATACCTCCCGCGCTCCAGACCCTCATAAGAATCGC
>Ga0209208_10000782_pt1 | contig 43147 bp, 33 predicted proteins | sample S1TSphfallax_3_FD_187694 | JGI IMG/M metagenome (GOLD analysis project Ga0209208, IMG submission 187694) | Host-associated microbial communities from peat moss isolated from Minnesota, USA - S1T2_Fd - Sphagnum fallax MG (SPAdes) (version 2) | ecosystem: Host-associated > Plants > Peat moss >...
TTTCTTTTTTGATGCCCTCTCTAATGTGTAGTCAAATTTGACTTAAATTATATACCCTAATCGGTGCCCTTGGCAATAGGGTGGGGCAAAAATGGTGACCAACAAATTTAAGAATCAAAATCATGTATAACCAATGAGAAGATGTAGCATGCACCTCATATGCTAGGATTTTTCTTTTTGGAGGGGGGAATGTGAATTTTTAAAAAAAATTTGGGTCATGATCAATGTTGGGCAATTCTTAAGTTTTAAAAGGAACTTCCAATTTTGGTTCCTAAACTTTTCAAGGGATTTAGCCCAATTTGATTCAGTTCTTTTACTTATTTTCAAGTTAGGTTGATTCCCATTACTGTTTCTACCAAAGTTGGAACCTTTGGTTTTGGATTTCAGCCAATTTCAATTCCAAAAGTCCAAAACATCAAAATTTTCAATGTGGAAAATCTAAACTTTTATTCCAAAGGAAAATAACATATATTACAAAGGTTTGACAATGTTAAAAACCATAGAAAGTAGCCTACTTTTAATTTCTAAACCACTTGCACTCATAGTCATTCAAAGATCAAGGAGAAACAAGAACAAGGATTTTAACATTTCAACTTGAGTTGAACATAATCTAAACAACAAGGAAGAAACAAAAATTAATAAATTTTACCTAGAGCCTATTGCCACTTTCATCGAATCCCAAAAGCTCCAACTTGTCAATTAGTTCTTCATTCTTTTCCATTAAGGCTTCTTCCATTTCCATGAATTGCCCCATCAATGCAAAACCACCAACTTGAACATCATTTAGCCAATTCTTATAAGTGTTTATAAACATTCAAGACTCTCCATGTGTAATTGAAAGCATCGAAGGTTTGTGCAAATACATGCAATATTGAAAACTCTTTGTACTTCAAATTGAGAACTAACAATCTTCAAATTTTGGTAGGCACAAATTCAACAAAAGAAAATTGTTTTTCATGCATTCTCCACCATGCTAGGGGATCTTTGCACTCCTCTTTAATGACCTTATTGATCTTGAAAAGGTTCAATTGTTCTTTCACCATTGACAATGCCATGTCCTCATTAGTTTCCATGTGGTCATATAAATTTGTAAATTGATAAATTTGTGATGCAACACTAGGAACTCTTTCATTTGCATTAGTTGGGTTCAAAAACTTGTATCCACAAAAAAAAAAAGGAAACAATATTTGTCTATCATTTTCAACTATAATTTAAAACATTATATCTTTGCCAACATATTGAATGACCACCCCAAACCCCTTATAGCATGTCTAACATCATAACCAACATGGTGTGAACCTTGTGGTGTGAAAACAAAACGTAAACGGAAAGAAGGGATCCAAAACTTGTATGACTTGTTTTTGCATGTGTTGTTTGAATATTTGAAACCTACCATCAAACTTTAGGGCTTCATTGAAATATGGTGTCATAAAGTCCACTCACATTTGATGTAGAGTTGATATTGTCACAACAAAAACATCAAAAAATAACAAGTGGCCTTGACTTTGGTTCAACACACATTGTTTGACCATGGGCCCCAAAGTATTAAAACTATTAGGGTAATTGCCCAAACTTGCAAACTTGGCACACAACCTTGAAGCGTCAATGATTGTTGTCTTCCATAGTAAAAGGCAATGACATGCTTGAATTCAAGAGTCTTTTGGAATATGATGATTTTTGAAGTAAATTTAATCTTCATGAGAGTTTTGAGCTTGCATGAAAGCACCCCCACATTTGAACATGCCTTTTGCCACTTTTGCCATCCCTTACCACTTTTTTTGGTCCATGCAATGGTCCTTTGAAAAATGGATTATGCTTCCTTAATCAAGATTGATGTCAAACTAGCACATACTTTTGTGGCATGTTGACAACACTTGGACATGGCATGGCCCCAACAAGATCCTACAAAAGGTGCCAACAATGCCAAAACTTCACAAGACACAATAGAAATCAAAATGGAGGCTACAGTGGAAAGATTATTTCACTCATATTTGACATATGCAACAACATGAGCATTAACCTTGGGTTTTTCACTCATTGCAAAGCCATGGCATTTCCAAATCTTTCTATAGTTTAAAAAATGATTTTATTACCAAAGACACAAAAAAAATTGCCAAGGGTTGGGCCAAACCTTTTTTTTACCAAATGTCTCTCTATTTCAAACCCTTTGCTTTTTCATTCAATCCACTCCAACCAAAGTTGCCAATTATTGCCTTCCAAATGTTTTTAAAGAAAAAAGGATATTTTTTGTAAAACAATAATTTATCACACCTTTTTTTTGTTTTACAAGTGGAGTACTTGAATAACAAATAACACATTTCAATTGTTCCACTTGGTTTAGATTTGAACTTAAAGTTACCTCAAATGGTGGAAAGGGAGAAAACTAATAGGCACATTAAATGTTCAAGTTGTGGAATTTTTTTGGTTTTATTTATATAAATTTTGATTCTTTATCAAAAACAAATCACAAGATTGTAACATTTACACTTGAAGAATTTTCCTTGGTTGTAGTAATAGGGGTAGCATTAGAAATTGACACAAAACCGCAATAGTCTACGTCCAAATGAAGCTCGATAAGATACATAACCTTTTTAAGAAGAAACTTTTGATCTTCCATGCATGTTAATTTCCAACCTTAAATCCTAAAAAACATGACAACATAAGGAAAGTTAAGGACAACAAGAAACAAAAAAATATCAATTATCAACAAGAATAATGTGACCAATAGTAGGACCAATACAAGAAGAGGGGAGAAGATGGCCAATAACAAGAACAACACGAGAAGAATAAGAAGAAAGCAACTAACAACAAGACCAACAACAAGATGAACATAAGAAGAAGAGGGTAAGCATTAGGATGAACATATGAAGAGGATGAGGGTGACCAACCACATGAACAACACAAAAGAGGAAAAAGGCAACAACAAGAACAACATGAGAAGAGGAAGAGGGCAACCAACAACAAGATGAACACAAGAAGAGGAAGAAGGTGATTAGTAACAAGACTAACATGAGAAGAAGAAAGTGACCAATAGTAAGATGAAAACAAGAAAAAGAAAAATGTCACAAATAGTAAAAAAAACTTTTAAAAAAAGGAAGAGGGCAATCAATAGTAGGGACAACATAAGAAAGGTTGCCAATAACATGAAGAACACAAGAAGATAAATAATAGAACTGGGAACAAGAATAACACGAGAATAAAAGGGTGACTAGTAATAGAGTGAACACAAGAAAGGAAGAAGGTGACCAACACTAGGAACAACATGAGAAAAAGAAAAGGGTGACTAATAGCAAAATAAACATGAGAAGAAGAAGGGGGTCACTAGTCGTAAGAACAACATAAGAAGAGGAAGAGGGAAACCGACATCACAAACAACATGAGAAAAGGAAGAAAACAACCAACAACACAAACAACAACAAAAAGAAAAAGAGGACAACTCACAACAAAAACAACATGAAAAGAGGAAGATAAAAGAGGAGGACAAGAAAAGAACAACAAAAACTTACTTGAATATTGAAAATTTGTGTGACCCCCACCTGTTCCTCATCATCAAGCATTACAATCACCACCAAAGCAACAACACAACAATACAAAGTTGCTTAACATTCAAGAAGAAAAGGACAACTAATAGCAAGAACGACACAACAACAAGAAAAGGACAAATGAAAATTAGTTTAACAATGTGCCTTAAAGAAAATTACTTGGAGAAGATTTTGAAGAGTGAAAAAGAAACAAGAAACACAAAAAAAAGTTGAGTTTTGAACCTTGAGGTTTAAACGTGAAAAGAAAACACAAAGGCTTGTGTGAAAAGTGAGAAGAACTAACAAACTTAACAAACTAACCTTAAAAGATGCAATCTAATTGCCCTAAGCCCCCTAAACCTACTACACCCACCCTATGCCCTAACCCTAAAATCGAATCACATTTTAAAAAAATTGGTGTGGTTTTGGTTCCCAACATGTGTTGGAATTCTACCTAGTTTTCAACACACTTGGAATCAAAACCGAACCCAATTATAGAAAATGTGAAAATCAAAGGGCCAATTTTGGGCTAATTTTAGAATGGAGACCCTTTCATTTGGTTTCATTTCCACACGATTTTGGATTTAGGGGCCAATTTCAGGTAAGTCCCCGATATTTGAATCCGGAACTGCTGGGTCGTATTCAACAATTCAAGTACCCACCCAACATTGGTCATGACATAGTTTTGTTTTGGTTTAGTTTGCAAGGTGGTTGTGAAGGTTCAAAAGTAGTTCTATTCTCTTCATTTACATGGGTCAGCCACATGGAGAGAACACAATAGGCAAATTTTTATTTTGGTTTAGTTTGCAAGGTGGTTGTGAAGGTCCAAAAAGAGTTATATTCTTTTCAATTGTATGAGTTGGCCATGTGGACAAAACATTAGATGTAAACTTTTGTTTTGATTTAGTTTGCAAAGTGGTTGTGGAGGTCCAAAGAAGTTTTATTCTTTTCACTTACATGTACAAAAAATTGAAGCTTTTCTTTTTCCTAATTTTATCAACCATTTTCATGAATTCATTGTTTTCCTTTCATGTCATTTTGTTCTTATTTGTCCTCTTATTACTTTTTCTTTGTGCCAGGGAGAGACAAGAAAGTTGCATGCTTAGTTTAAATAGAACTTGTCTTTTGCATGGAGATTTTTTAAAAGTTCAGTTTTTTCACTTAGATCAATGCCAATTAGTGAGCTATAAGAACAATTTTTATGTTAGGAGTGTGTCAATCAGTCAGGATTGAGTTTTTTCGTTTTGGGTGATAACCAATCACAGAGGTTTATTATTAATAAAAGAAAAAATTGTCAAGGTTGTCCCCCCCACAAACTAATTAATACGAATCACAATATATCTTGTGGAAGATTGCCAACCCACATACTAATCACAAAACTGGAAAAAAGTCCTGTAATGCAATGACTTAAAATCTATTATTTATTGATCTTATTACTCTCTTGGAGTTTAAAGCTGCAAAAGAAGCACATAATTTCGCATAAAAGATTAGTAGAGTTTTTTTTAGGGGAGATTTGTTGAGTTTTGAAATGTTGGGTGCATTGTTTCAACTTCTAAAATTAGGAACATGGGTGCATTTTTTTTGGGGTGCTTATAAATTTATGCAAAGTTGATGGTTTTCCATTCTCATACAATTGATGAATGAATTTGTAATAATTATCATCAGAAAATACCCACAGATTGTGTGGATGAATCATCCAAACAATCAAAGTGACCTCCAATAAGAAGTTATAATATAGGTCAGACTTGCAAACTTTAGTCAATGTATATAAACTAAGTAGGATTCTTTTTACAAAATTGAACTGTCATGCTGACCTCTAGTCAAATTTGGCTCATTCATCTTTTAGTAACTATGATTGGCGGTGGACCTACTTCACAAAGTTGAAAGGAAAAACCTTGATCATGCATGATGCTTTTTACCAAAATTCCATTTGAGGAGGTCAAATGTTCAAATATGTAAAGTAGTTTAGATTTTCAATTCACCATTGGAAGGAGGTTGATCAATTTTATGAAGTATATACACTCATGGTCTAAGGCAATCTTGTCGAGTCACTACTAGAAATAATAGCAAGGTATGTGTCACACTCTGGCCTTGCCATTTACATCATCAAAAACTATCTTAAGGCAAAAGGAGAATTATGGAAACTCAAATATTTCACCAATTCTAAAATATAATTTTCAAAAACTCCTCTAAAAGAAACCAAAATGCTTCAATACATTATAGCTTTGTAACTAATCCCAAGTTTCAACACAAGCCAAAATATATATCATCTTTCAAAAATCCTCATATAAAAATAGACCTATTATTTATTACCTAGGGGTCAAAATCCATTAAGCTACTATACTCTATAATGAATCTAAACACAATATCCTTGACTAGGCTCCCCCATGTGGGATGCTAAACCCAGGGTTATTAGGTCATTCTGACCTGGACCTGGACAGACATCTTTTTGGTGGAATTGGCACAAAGAACTGGACCGTGGAACTAACTTTTTTGGTAGAACAGAAATTAAAAACCTCTTTTGAAAAATAGATTTGAATATAAGTTCTAGTTCTTTAGGTGACCAAGCTGAGCTTTTTGGAAAAGCTGATCAGTAGGTTGAATTTCATAGATAATTCATCGACTTTTATTCACTTGTAAAACTTCATACATATAGGCTTACAATCCTCAATTTGAATTTGTTGAAAATTACTTCATGCTTAAATCATCTCCTATCTTGAGAAGTGTTTCATGTATAAATGGATAGCAGACCAGGCTTTTGAAGATTCTTGAATTTGAAACCTCAATTGCAGGGTTTAAAATTTTAAAGAACCAAAGCTCATTCAAGCTTGCACCAAGAGAAGCCACCAAATGTTGTGTGTGTGAAAACCAAGACTGGAGGTTCTCTTAAAAAGGAAGAACCAGCTCACACTGATTTGTCCTGGATTTTTATAACGTGCCTAACCCTTCTTCTCACTCCAAGTGCTAAAAAAGGGTTTATATTGTGCTATTGTTGTGGTGTTTTTGCTGTGGCAATGAACTTCTTTGGTTGAATTGATAGAAATAGTTATGGCTGACTAATTTTCATTGGTCAATCAAATGCGTAGGCACAAAACACCCTTCCATTTGGCTACTACTGTAGTACCTTGGCCATTTCAACACATGTCCATTGAATAATTAATTAATTTTGAAACATTCATTTCAACAAATGGAATATTCCAAAATATCCACTATTTTCCTTCACAATGTTTTTTGATTTGGAAGAAATTATTTTTGAAAGTTTCAACATTTCTCAAAATAATATAATTAGTGTTGACCTGGCCAGGGCATTCTCATTATGGCCAATTTTTTAATTGATCACAAACGGCTTTTGCATATTGCATCCCACAAAGATTTGACAAATGCATATTTGTGATAAGACTTGCGAAATACTTCAAAAACCATGGTCAATTATTATTGGGAGAATTGGTATCCAAAAGTTTGTTTATAGTTTACACCATTCCATATTTCAAAGCTTGGATCTTAATCCCAAATAGTAACACCATCATCCCCCTTGCCCCAAACCTCATAATAATCATTTAAAAGTCATAAGCCTAATCTTTGTTTTGTAGTGGTGGCAACTTTCTCCATCTCCCATTCTTCCAAGGTCCCAGTTGATTATGCACTTCCTCGGGACTTGGGATTACAAGGAGGTCGAATTGGTCAAGCACTTGTCGACGTGTTGCAAACGTGTTACAACAATTGTTAATTGTCGGGGGTGGTGGCTCCTCCTCCTCTTAGTGTAAATCTCACATCTGTCTTTAGTATGTTCGTACATAGGCCCCATTCTTTAGTTGTCATGTTTCACCCCATGTGACCCAAAATCATCATTCCTTTTGGTTTTGCATAAGTGAATATATTTTTAAAATGACCATATGATATATACAACCCTCATGGAAAGATGATTTATTTATTTATTCCCTTGAACTTTAAAGCTTCCCCAAGGCAAAATGAAAGAAACAAAAACCCTATGAGCCGTACTAAAAAACACCCATACATAATAGCTAACCCACATTCTTGGAGTGGGGTAGCTAATAGTGTGGAAGGAAATTGGGGAGGAAATGGTAAGGGAGAAAGAAATCCTTGGAGTCAATGAGACAAAGCAACAGGTAGCCAAGAGGCTGGCCTGGTGAGGATTGTTTCTTCTTAAGAGCCAGAGGAGGAGAGCCTTAGCCAGGCTGCATGCAGGATGGATGGTGTGTTGACAGGAAACACTTTTCCGTTGTATTCCTGTCCAATAGCTAACCATCTTGCTGACTAATCCACATGCATCTCCCGACCTTTATATTAGGCCACCAAGTGCGTGGCCTGGCCTGGCCTGGGCTGGCCTGGCACACCGAATGACAGGAAAATGAAAATTTGTCATAAACTAACTTTCAATTAGGTACCATGTACTTACTAATGTTCGGCCCATAACAACTCTCTTCAAACTTCACACAATAGCCCCACATTAACCAGCCCCACCTTCACGGATTATTGCTCTGCCACTTTCACACCGGTCAAAGTGGTTGAAGAGCATCCGACAACTCCTGCCTTGGCCATTTTTATTTATTTACTTATTTATGTATTTATTCCTTCCTTTTGGGAATGGGTTTGGGGGCATCCTTTCACACTAGGACTCTCGCTATCTCCACAATACATGAATACGTTCAGATTACGACTCTCTCTATCTCCACAATACTTGGATCCTTTCACACCAGTTGGGACTTTGTGTATCTCTTAACATGTTCATTTTGAGTCCTTCTTCGCTACTTTGCTTATTTTCTTTGCCTTCCCATTTGCAATTAGGAAGGGAGTCGAATTCTTTGTTGGGTTAGGGTTTAACGTGTTGTGTAATTTGTATTAAGGGTTTTATGCAAATTTTAACAAGACTTAAGGGACGGTCAATTTGTGCAAACTAATTTAAAGGTTTGGCCTTTGTTGGCAATTCTTGAATCGAACTTGTACAAAATAAAGGGATTCAATTCCCTTAAAATCACGTCTAAGTCTAATTCTTGAATATTGAGTGCAATGTTTTATGGAGGTGATTTTTGATATGTTGAACATAAATGTCAATTATGTTTGTTATTAATTTTATGAAATCAGTAACCTTTTGCCACTACCAATTTGGTAGTTTGTTGTTATCAATGTTTAGTTGTGATTATTTATCATATGTTTCAAGAATGAATTTCATTCTACATTTATTTTTATCTTGTTCAAACCCTATAGTTTACAAGTGGCCTTAACAATCAACTCCAAACAAGAAATGTAGATTGCACACAACATAATAGAGCTTCTAAGATTTATGCAAAATTGCTAGAATTTGAAACCTAAAAAATAATATTGTACTGGGTCTTCATGTCCTTCCAAGTAGCTATGGCTTAATACAAGAAAAACATTTAATGTTGTAAAAAATCTTGTGAAAACATTTCACACATAGGTCAAGATGGGCAATCAAATGGTTATGGAGTTTTCCCTTCATGAAATACAAAGTGTTGAAATAATGTTCATTTTCAGTAGACCTCAAAACTTGGTACATAACAAGCTTGGGAAGCTTCACATATGCATATGGCTTGGGTGAATACTCAAGAACTTGATATAAGCAACCACATATGCTTTAAATGGTTACATCTTTGTCATCCTTTTTCAAAACTTTAAAGACATTTGTGGAACATAGTTGTTTTAAAAAGAAAAGCTTCATACTCAAGTTTCAACTTGTCAAGTGGAGCAACCATCAACAATTCAAAAGCCCAATGCGACACATAGTATAAAGATATGATTACCTGCAAATGAAGAGGGAATGATGTTTCAACATTTGTAACAACCCATGAATGTTGATGGACCACCCCCAAAATATTCATCAACTCTTGGCTTGGGAACCAATGGCAATCCAATTTTTTAATACATCAAAAAGTTATTTCAAAGCATTAAAACTAAACAAAACCACAAATTGTAGAAAACAAGGTAGGGTTCATCAGCAAAGTAGTCATAATGGCTTGTTCCCCAAAATGAACCAAAGCAATGTGGCCATTAAAATTTGTATTAAATACTGAGCACACCTATCACAACCTTAGCCTTGGGTTCATAACCAAGGTAAGGGCATGGAAAGGTGTGGGCTTGGAATGCAATTCAGGAGTCACATACACCCTCCCGGGAATATAAGAGAATGTGAGGGAATGAGCCCACACATTCTCAAATGGACTCTCACTTTGAAAGGTGAAGTTTCAATGGACTCTTGAATTTTCATAAAGCAATTTGAGAGGCCAAAATTCATTGAATTGAATGATTAAAAATGTCTTAAGACATAGATGTTTCAAATGGGCTCACATTATCCATTTGAGTACTTACGACACAAGTTATGATTGAAAGAAAAGTTGGGAATCAAAATGTCAATTTGACCCTTGACCACTAAAAGTCAAGAATCATCTTGAGTTACGTGAATGTAGGAGGCGTGCCACATATTTTTGGAAAATTTCCATAAGAGCTACAAAAAAATTTTAAACATCACCTCAATTGAAGCTTTTCACAAGAAATTATGGATGTCCAAAGTGATGAGAATCCCAATGAGGGAATTATGAGACTCCCAACTTGGGAGTCTCAAGAAAAACGCCATTTGGGTGTAACCCCTATGGTGAACCACAAAGAATACTATAAGAGGGAAGGTGGTGGCTTCCCTCAAGTTTGGAACATGGTGAGTCTTGTGAATCTATGTATGTTTATGGCTCGTTCGTGCACCAAAAAATGTTTCAACTATGTAATAACCAACTTGTTGTTTGGTTTGTGCAAATTGATATGAATAATTAACATGTTTATCATTTGTCCTAATCCCTATCCTAGAGCTCCAACACACCTTTCTTACCCTATAAATGTTGTAAGCTAAAGAGTGTGCCCCAATTCCTTCTTCTTCCATTGTTTTCAATTTGGGACTTGCATTTGAATCTTTCGAGGAGTTTGGGGGGGTGTCAACACCAATTGTTATCAATGGTGGGAAATTTAATGAAAACCAAAAGCAACCCATCATGTTTTTTAACCAAGGGGCTATGGAATGCATTAAAAACCTCATCCTTGAACGTGCATTCAATATCAATGTAAAGTACAAAATTTAGATATTGCACATCTTTGATAGCTTCAACAAAATTAAATATGTATACATCCCTCCCTTGGGCATATTTGATCAATGTGTGAACCAATTCAAGAAGTGGCAAAATGCAATGAAGATTAATAATCAACTCCACGTTGAACATCTTTTGCAATCAAATCTTGCAACTTTATTTTCAATTTGATCTTCCAACATCTTCACAATTAAGATCTTGTATTTAGCCATAACCCACTTGGATGGAAATAATGTGCATGGAAATTTAATGGGTTTTAACATTCCACAAATTTTTGTTACCTTTGGTGTTGTGGAAAGTTGTAATTTTTTGCAATTCAAGGACTTTCTTAAGACTTCTTGCAAAGTAGGAGTGGAAAGGTTCCAACAAGTTTTCTAGATGTTGCATCATGCAAAAAGAAGAAAAGGCTTGAATGGCCAAGTTGGTGCAAAGAGCACAACAATGCATTGCCACCAAATAAAGAGCTAGTTTCTTCTTTAATTACACTTAAACTCGAGTCCTACACCCAACATACACAAATCCACAATTTGCTCCAATAGAAACCAAGTTCTTTCCAATTTTAGTTTATGTAAAACACCTTTGAACCAACAAAGTTTTTAGCATCACACTATATATGTTTTCAACAATAACATTGTCCGTGACCCCCTCCAAGTTCAAGAAAATAAAAATCTACTATCAATTTTCAAGAACATACCCATGGATGGAAATCTAATACTCATTGTCAAAGGTAGTGACTTTATTAACAAAAAAAGGAATGAAAATAAATTCTTTGATCACCTATTTCATGCATTGCAATACCACATCATGCATATTCTTTGCCATGTCCCAACCCAAGTTATTAAACCAATGATTCCTAAACATGTTCTTGAATTTGATAAAGCAAAATAGATCCTTGATGGTTTCATAATTTGTCATAGGATGACCTTCCTTCAACAAGTAAAACATGACAACAATTATATATATTTTTCCTCCCCAATCTTACCTATAAACAATTGGTGAGCCACATCATTACAAAGATTGGCAACATACAATGTTTTTTTTTCTAATGCACATAATTCTTATAGTAATAAATTATGCCCTTTGCCATGATGGGTGTGTTTGCTTTGGCCTTATTATGCCCAACATGCTTGTACAAAAAGTCCAACGTCATTGTAAATGATTTCTTCTTGCTTTCGATGGGTGTGGACACTTTACATGCACTTGGTCAACAATGTTGTCACTTCTTGCAACTAATTTAGCCCACATAAGCTTTGTGGACCAAACATCTTACAAGGCTTGATGAATCTCATAATGCTTCCTTTTCAAAAAAAAAAAATTACTAAAAAACTTGTATTGGAGGCAATGTAACAAGTTGAACATTGACAAATATGATCTTGTCAAAAAAAAGATGCAAGATTAAAGCTTTCAAGGACTAAAGCTCCCCAAAAAAACTTAAATTTAAATTTAAGGGGTGGGGGTTGCAAAGGAACCGTGGATGATGAAAAATACACACAATCAAAAATTACAATGCACATTACAATTGCTCAATAATCATAAGGTGGTTGCAAGGTAACGGGGATCACTTTTTGCATCATAATCTAGTTTTATGCATAGTGGTGTGCATTTAAATGCTATTAACATGCCATAAAAACAATCATTTCCCAAATTTGTGGCTAAATTTAGATTTTCATCTTGAAGAAGAAAACATCTATAAAAGGAATTGCAACATATATACACCAAATATATAGTAATGAACTTTTGAAGTTGAAAATTATGGATTGGTTTGTTGTTTGTGCCTCTATATACATGCATTTTTTTGTATTAATTTAATTTGGGATATCTTATAGGGACTCAATATATGATATATTAAAACAAAAAGAACATATGTGCAAAAAAATTATTAGAAAAAATTTAGCCAAAAAAAAGTTATGGACTTTTGAATGGCCTAAAATAAGCCATATTTTTATAAGTCCATATCATATTCATTTTTTGGTGGATTTTATTTTTTATTTTCTTTACAAGTACATTAATTTATTTTTTACAATGGTTATTCTTCATATGGAATTTCTAGTTCATTAACCACCATATAATTCCCCACTAAATTAATGATATCAAAACAAACTTTCATTTTAACTATTGTAAGGACTTTTAGGGTGTGGAACATTTGTCAAAATTGAGCCACCCTAGCTTGCAACCACCCCATAACTTGTAAAAGTTCAATGACCAACTTGCTAGTGAAAACTTCTATTAGTGAATGTTGATTTGAGAGCAAAGGAAACATGATGAGTGTTTGTGTTGAGAGCAATGGAAAAGTGGTGAAAATGTTTAAAGAGGAAATTATAAACAATGACCACTTATGACAACACTTGTGTTTTATGGAAAGGATTTACATCCACCATTAGATGTGACAATTGATTAATCTTATTAACAATTGTTAAGGTAGTATATATCATGTTAATTATCTTTAGCAATCCAAACACAAACACAACACAAGTGTACACTAGCGTTGTGCATGTATATAGTTTAGGACTTACACTTTGTGTAAAATGTTTTCCAAAAAACATTTACACACTAGACAAGTGTAAGTGTAGCAACCAACATTGACATTTACACTTACACAACATGTTGAAAAAACAACAAATTAACAAGAACAAAAAAACCAAACTATACCATAAAAAAAACCCAAAAATGAAAAAAATAAGGAAAAAATCAGAATGTCATGTAAAGAAGATGTCAAATCATGCAAACTTTGATAAAAATCACAAAAGCCCAATGTCCAATGTGATCATAGATTTAACACCTTCATAAAAGTCACAAAATGAAGTAGGAGCTTAATCAAAACAAATAAGGTTCAATGTGTGAAATGAATTAAACATTATCACAAATCATGGAAACATGTCCCAATTTTGAACACATTCTTCCACATAACCTTCAACCTCATTAGGAAATTTAACATGTATCAAATCTAATACCTCTTTTTCAGCCTCACCAAACTTGTCCACATCTTTCAATGGTCCTCCCATAACTTCAAATCCAATTGTAGGATCATCATGCCAATTCTTGACCAGAAGAACCAAAAGATCTAAGTTCTTTGGACCAAGGTGAAGACTTGTGAGAATACTTGTAGTTGAGAATACTCTATGTTTCTACTTGGCTACCTAGAATGCCTATAATCATTCTAGCCAACTTGCCGACTATTGAAAATACTCCTTCATGTTTTGACCACCAAAGAAGAGGGTGTTTTGCCTCTTCCAAAGGCACATCAAATGTTTGAAAATAGGACAACTCTTGTTGAACCTAAATTTAGACAAATAAGTTGTAACACAAGTTAGTTTCAATGTGCAAACAAGAACAAATGAATTCAAAGTGTTTTCCAAAGAAGTAAAAGAAATAACACTTATTTGTTCAAAACAAGTCTCCTCCTTAGACATTCTCACTTTAAAAACAACATTAGGATTGTGCGCATGTGTTTTGCACAACAATGGAAGAGATGTTAGATTGTCCATGGTGTTTTTCGTACAAAATCTTCAAGGTAGGAAGGAAAAACTCTATGTCATATGCAATAGCAATCTTGATTGTAAAAGAATGGCCAACACAATTGACCATTAAGCTCAAATCCTCGAATCGAGGATCCAACATAAGAATAACCATATTATGAGCTTTAGTGGGATTGAAAGAAATACATGAAATCAAGGAAGGGCCTCAAAACAATAGTTACTTGCCTTTGCATGTTAACGTTAAATTGTTTCACCTTCATGTGCATGTCCATTTTCAATGGCATCAATTTTTCCTTAGAAAGATTCACATACAACTTGATTGCAAAAGTTAGGGCATTCGACAATAACCAATAGCCACAACATTGATTGATTACACATGTAGACACAATAGGAAAAAATAACAATATCACAAATTGTTTTAGCAATTGTCAAAGTTTATGTTGAAAGGATCATGTTAACTAAAACCTCTATCTGACAACCATAGCACATGATAATTGCCTTTTGGTAGGCCAAACATTGTTGAAACATTCCAACTTTTGATGCAAACTGAGTCTTCATTAGAGTAATTAGTTTGCGTTCATGCAAACTATATTTGATGCATGTTCACCTCCGTTCTTTTGCTCCTTCACCTACAATGCAAAATGACAAAAAAAATCAATTTTGTTGTACTTTCCATGATAAGAAATTGCTTGAATTGCAGAATAATTAGATTAGATTAACATACTTGATTTCTTTTGCCAAATGATCTATGTTTTGAGAGATGTTTATGTAGACTTCACATTAATTGGTACCAATTTTTTAAAAATCTTACTGTCATTGGTTGCATCTTGAACTACCTTGTTCATAACATGTCCAAAACATGATCCATCAAAATGTTGAGGCAAACTTAAAACTTCACATGAAATCTTTGACTTGAGGGTAACAATCATGCTTGCAAAGTTAGTGCCCACATCTTTCATATAGCACAACATCTTGGATGTGAGACCAAATTTCTCCAAAATGTCTTTTAATTGTCTTGCCAACCCCATTATTGTGGTGTCATTGGCCTCGAAAAGGCCAATTGTGACATGATGAAACTTCTAATCAACTAATAGAAAGTTTACAACAAGGGTGAAAATATCTTATTAGCCTTTACTCCTCCACAAATCAAAAGTAGCCATGACTATAGGCGTAGCATCAAATTGAGTTTGAACATATAGATCTACACAATGTGTAACCATGGATGGAAGAATTATCGCTTTGGACAATGTCCTTCAAGACGGGAAAACAAGTTTTGGATTCAACCTCAATCCCAACCTTTGCATGCAATTATTTTTGCGTGTACCCAAAGGAAAGAACCTTTTTCCTATTAGCAAGATTAAGTCTTTTAAAAATAGTTTTTGAACCTCATCCAACTTCTTGTAAAGAGTTTTGCTCCCCAAAAAATTGAAATTACACTTGGAGCTACTTTGGAACGTTTTTTGGCATGATGCATGGCCCTACATCCCCCACTAACACCCGTTGTTTGTGATTTTGAGTTGATGTCTATAACAACAACGACTTCTTCAGCAAAGGTAGTTAAAAGCTCAAGATGTTCACTTGTCCCCAAAAAGGTGTTGTATGTGATAATGTCCTTCTTTCCTCTTCTTTTCTCCTAATCAAAGACACAACACAACATGGGGAAAGCAAATGCTACATCTCAATTGTTGAACTTTTTCACAATTGGGAAGATCTCCATTGTTTACAACAAAAAAATCCCATGGAACATATTTGCAATTATAACTAGCCCAAAATTTGGCTTGTTTGTGTAAAATCCACAAACTTTAAGCTCTATCTTTTTCTCTATTGGTTGAATTTGAGGCACTATTCATAAAAACACTTGTAAATGAAGAGGTTTTTCCCTTAAGTGGAGTACTAAAAGGGTTTTCATTAACTAATGATGCTTGTAGATGATCTCCTTGATCAAGCAATGAACTTGAAAGCATGTCCAACCTCACATGGTCTTCTTGTTGTCTTGCCATACCTCAAGACATTTTTTTTTTAACTCAGATTTTTGTAAACATATCTATGATTGTTTTCATTCAAATGTAAACATAATTGTGAGAAAATAATTCAAAGAGTTTATTTGAATTTTTTTGCTTATACAATTAATTGATTTGTTATTGCTGCTATTGGAAATTGCAATTTTGTTGGAGTTATAGCCTACATGAAATTGTTATGTTTTTGGAGTTGTCTGTGCAAAATTGTTGTTGTTACATGTGAGAAGTTATTGTGTTATTAAAGTTGCTATTTGTACAAAATTATTTTGATGTTGGAACTGTTGCACATGGGAATTAAAATTTGTTGTTGTTGTTAGCTCAACCTCCATGTTCCACCCTACACACATGAAATGGCGAAGGGGAGCAAGACAAACATGGGAGCTAGCTTCTACAATGGTGTAAAATACCACAACAACAACAACAACAATGATTAAGACAAGTTGACCATGAAGGGGAATAAATAATCAAGGGGCTAGGTCCAAAGTCTTGCTCACCTAAAAGCAAGGTGAGGAAGTTGAGGCAATCACAACTCCGCAAGTTGTGACATTGGTGAATGTTGTGCATGCAACTGCAATGTTGGTGAATGTTGAGCGTTGCAATTGTGGCATTGGAGAATGTTGCACATGTAGTTATTGTGTGTCGTGTGCAAATTTTAGCACATGCATGTAGGTGTAACACAAGGGGGGAGTAAGACCAAAGGAGTTGTGACAATGGCACATAATTAAAACCACAACAACAACAGACCGTAAATTAAAAGACCATGAACAAGACCACAAGAGTTGCGGTGACGGTGTTGAATACCACAATAATGACCATGAGCAAGAGAAAAAGAGCTATAGTAATGGCATTGAAGACCACAACAACAAAAGAATGACCATGACTAGGAGTAAACAATTAAGGGGGGGGTGGGGGGTTCAAGGTCTTGGTCATTTGAAGGTGAGGTAAGGTGGTTGAAGTTTGAAGTAATGGCAAACATTGCACACAATCTTGCATGTCCTGCATCGCTTACAAGTTCCAATACTTGCACAAAAGGGAAAACAAAGGGGAACAAGACCAATAAATGAACTTTAGCATTTGCACATAATTGAAAACAAGGGTGGGAACAAGATTAGAGGAGCTTTGGTGATTGCGACGACCATGTGATAGGGGAGGGGTTTTGAGGTCTTGTTCACCTTCATGAACAAGTTGTGCAATGGTGATTGTTACACATAAGACTTCTAACCGAATCCTATAAGAGGGGGTGAAAGGTCTTGCTCACCTTAGAAGGAGCTCATAAAAAAAGGAGCTATTGTAACTTTTTGGCTATGGCATTCTTTTGCTGAATTGCTACTACAGCTATGGTTAAAACTATGTGGCAACCACGTTGTAACTCATGGCAAGTTGTGTGAACTTCAATGCCTAAAAAAATGAAAAAAAAGGGTGGGGACCAAGGAGTTTGGTGATGGTGGGAATCACATAACAATAGAAACACATAGGGTTGAGTTTTTTTCAAGGTTTGAAAGCAAGCACAAAAAAAATGGGGGGTTGGGGGGGGGGGCGTGGGAAAGGTCTTTCTCACCTTTGTGAGCAAGAAACTCATTGACAACTGCAAGCTTACACTGTGAGCTCCTTGCTTGAACTCCTGCACCTACAAACAATGAGAAAAAAAGGAGCAAGACCAAAGGAACTTGACAATGGCATAAAAGAATGTCAAAACAAGAACAACAATAAAAAAAAAAACCATGTTGATAGGGATGGGTAGGTACTACTCACCTAAAGTTGAAACGATAACAATGAAGGAATTGTTGCAGCTCCTTGGCAATGGGAAGCAATTGCACCAAGCAACCAACCTCCATGCCTCCTAAACCCTAATACATGACACTTACACGACTCCATATATTTACATGGGGCCATGTAAATATAATTTGAATTTTTTATAATTTGAAAAAATCCATGTATGTGTGAATGATTTACACTTACATGAATTATACACACCACATATACAACTATATATACACTTACATGTACAACATTAGTGTACACACTCACAAATATATATGCACACACACACACACACACACACACACACAATTTTTTTTGGGTAGAAAATGAACCTGAAGAATGCATTTAGTACAAGAGTCTTATGTTTAGCCACTTTAGTAATCAGAGTGACACAATGAATCACATGTCAAAATTGAAAGTGCTAAATGCACCACAGTCCTTGCCGAACAGACTCCACTCCCCTAGGTTAGGGTCTAGGGGAGAGGAGGCCAACTCCGGTCATCATCCATCCTGTTCCAGAGGATGATGAATGTCCCTTTGTCCAACTGCAAACAGTGCACGCCCCAAAAAGTTTTCAATGAATGCAAGAAGGAAAAGGAGGCAGAGCCTGGCCTGGAATGGATTTGTACATATTAACTGTATGTACAAGTCCTTTTTCCAGGCATGGCAGATGACTAAAGTAGGTGCAAGGAATTAAATGTGACACTGAGCTCAATGCTGGTTAGAGTACAAGGTAGGTAGATGGTCAACAGGGAAATTTTTTTCTCTTGAACATCTGTCCATGGAAAGGATGATATATGGGTAAGGGGGGGAGAAAAGGCATATGCATGTTTGGAATATGAGATGGGTAAACTAAACCCATTATTATGCATTGTGATAAGGAGGAAGAAAGTGTCCAGCTTTGGGCAGTGGGTAACTCAGGTTAGGACCTCAGGGTCCAGGGAGGAGGGAGGAGGAGAGATAGTGGCAAGGACTGTCAGTGCAATCAGGAAGTTCATTTTTGCAGTTGCATTTGAAAGAAGAGGGAATTCCATTTTTTCTTATTTTTTGAAAACTTATGTAGCATAATGAGGATGGTAACTGACTTGCAAAGATCTTCATGGGCAGCTGCTACAAGAGGGAATTTGGTTTTTTCCCCAGACCTTAGATTTATAGCAAATGCTTTGCCCAAAGTTCAACTCTCATGTATAGAAGCTGAAAAGATGGAAATTAGGTGGAGAGCACATTTGTTTCTATTTTGTGACTGGGGTTCAAAGAGGTGTCCAATTTTCCAAAAAAAATCGGTGATGGGCCAATCAATGTGACTCCTTCGTTAAAAAAGAAAAAAGAAAAGTGTGCGTGCACGCATGAACTAATTATTATAAATCACACTCTGTACTCTCACTTCTTCCCACACTAAGTAACTTGCCAAGATCTTCATTGGCATCTACAAGAGTAAAACAAAAGTTTGCAAACTTAATTGGGATGTTAAGTACGTGTGTGTGAAGATCTTGGCTCTCCCTTGTGAAGATTATGGTGCAATAGGAACATTAAATGGGTTGTTTGAATCAATTCAACATTTGCATACTTTTATGTTTAATTGTTTATTCTATTATCTAAACTCTAACATTAGGACCAAATGCAAATTTTCATCTTATGTGGCTTGGGTCTTATACTAAGAGGCTCCGGCATTGGAGCATTTGATGGAAAAAAGACATATGCACGTTGTGGATGGGGGGAAGATCTGAATGGGAATGTGTGCTATCTTTGGTCTTCATGACATGTGAAACTGATGGCAAGGAGAAAATGGGTGGTAATGAATTTGAGGTTAATTACAAAGTCCATGGCAAGAAAGAAAGAACCAAGCAATCTACTTTAAAGGGAAGAATAGTTTGCACTTGATTAAGAAAACATTTAACATGAGTGGAAATTTAACTCATTGCATGTCTGGCTTGAACTCCCATTACTTTCCGGACCTTCTTCCTCCCATGTTTTGATTTCTGTTAATTTTTCACTTGTACTCTTCAATGGTAGCAATTTGCCCACCTCACTTTTCATGAATTTTCTCAATAGCTTGTGTTTACTTCTCTTCTCCCCCCTACGTGGGCTGCAGAATCTCTTGAAATTTTGGGGCGTTAGAAAGATGGAAGTGCAATTCTATACATTAAAACAAGAAAATCTTGCCTTGAGTGTGTGGCGTAAGTTGAAGGCAAAATAAAATGTCTTGTGATTGGGGGAATAAAATGACCTAAACTTCACAAAGTCAGTTGTCAAAAGAGTGAGCACCCTTTTGGATATGCGAAATGCCACAACTAGAATATAGAATGCAAATGCAGTAGTAAAAGGGAAGCTTGAACACATGTCTGTTGAGAAATTAATTAATGTTGAAGATTTTCAGTTGGAAAATAAAATAATCCTAATATTCCAAAATATTCTCTATTTTCCTTCACAAATTCCTTGTCTTTGAAAAAACATTTTATTTGAAAAACTTAAACATTTCCACAAATAATATAATTAGTGTCAAAGCTACCAAGGTATTACGGTATATGTGTATGATTTCTTAGGGTGATCATATACATTTCTGAGCTTCAGGCTTGGTTGGACTCTGGAGTTCAAAGCATATGCAAAAAGATCCCAATTTTTGTAAGACCAAAGAAAAGGAAATGTTCTCTCTCCCTGTGCCCTTTTTTTTTCCACATAACAATACCTTACCCTATGGTCAGTTTTGTCATGAAATAATCCCTAAAATAATGACATGAAATTTTGTGAAAATATGACGTTAACATGTTGAAAATCATCATAATTATCGTGGGCTTACACCCTGAATAATTTCACTAGGTACTCATATCACAATAGCATAGTAGGTGATGAAAAAAATTATAGTTTCAAAATTTTAAAAGGAATTCATTATTTGAAAAAAATGAATGATTCATTTTGTCAATGTGGAAACTGAACGCAGGCTACAGTATTGTATTGTAAATGATGAACTCTTTATCTCAAAGGATTGAAGATGATGTTGGTGATAGTGGAAAGGGTGAGAGGGCAGGGGTAACTGTCAAACCACCAACTGAATGTACTGGAAAAAGGGTGATTCGGCTTTTTCCCCTTGAGAGAGGAAGAAGAAGACGAGGAGTGATGGGGCTGGGCACATGTTCATGCTCCGCGTCTGGTGACTTGCAACTCTATTTCTGACAAATTATGAAGAAAAGTCTCATTCTTGTAACACTCTATTTCTGACATATTTTGAAGACCAGTCTCACTCTACTACCACCATCTGTCTGTCTGTTGTCACCTGGTTGTTTCCTTCCCGTTCTGTTTTCCTCCCTGTCAGGCACCAACTGGTTGCTGGCACCGCGTTTGTTTGACACAAAATTGAATTCATGAAGGTTTTTAGACTACCGTAATATCATGTCATGTAGGGACTGGAGAGGCATGTCCAAAGCATTTGCCTTTTCAAGGCATTATTATAGAGCTATAAAATCTGATTTTTTAAATTTATTTTTTTGCTTCAGCAGGAGCCCTGGTGTGTGGGTTTAACCTTAGCCTACTTGTGTATGGAGCAAGGGCTTTCCTTTTGCTGGAAACAACACTAGAAGCACGATCCCTTTGCATGAGAAAGAGAGAAGATGAAAGGGATATGTAGTAAGTACCAGTGTCGGGTGCTTCTTTACTTTTATGAAGAACCTCTGGCTCCAATTGAAAAAATAATTTAGAATGGTTTTGGTTATGGTTTCACACATAAATGAAATCAAAGAATGTAGTTCTGAGTTCAATTTTTCAAAAAAAATTCTGAATTTGAGAATCACCCAGTTCTGAGCAATTGGGTGGGACTAGAATCAATGGTTAATTGCTAATTAACCTCTGATTAGCCCCTAGTTCTAAATTTTTATTTTAATTTTTTTCAAAATTCTTGTTTCTGGGTCCCCTTCCCATTCCACACATAAATGGAACACTGAGAATTTGGTTTGAGGTCCAACTCTAAAATAAAATATTAAAATTCTCAATTCCTGGTTCCAGAAAACAGACCCAGTTTATTTGAAATTAAAAATTGGGTTTGTTTTAGACTCATCAGGTTACAATCTGTAGTATGTCCAAGTAGTCATCAGTTATGGGCAAGTGAAATCTCATCCGTCCAGTCACCGGTTATGTCTCGTACCACGGTTTGAGCAGCCCAGTTACTGGAAAAAAAAACTCACCACTCCTGTGGCTTTTTTTTTTTCCCGGTAACCGGGCTGCTCCTGCTGGTTATGTAGTCCATAATAGTAAACTGTCCAAAACTGATTTAAGAAAAAACTGTTTACCGAATAATATTTAAAAAACATGACAAGGACCCCAATTGTTACTGTCAATTTTCAAAATAAAAAATTATGTGAAAGTTTTGTTTACCATTTTTTCCCACCCTTTCACCCAACCCTCCCAATGTAGGAAAAATCTCTCTCTCTTTGATCATGTATTCCACCCGACATTGTGGGGAGGCTTTCCCAATTCCACGGTTCACAATTGTTTTTTAATCAGATGTATGTATGACTTCTGACGCTCTCTTCCCCAAAGAATTATTAAGTCATCCCCCAAATTTCTTTTTTTGGAGAGGCTGGGTTGGAGGGGAGTTGAAGATGACGGGGAAAACAAGTCTGTTCGAGCTTTGACCACCAGCATGGTCCCTGTACATTAGAGGTGACTCCCCCCAGAATAATAATAGTGCCGAAATATTTGACAAAATATTCAAGGGTTTGGCTGACAAATGGGTCCTTGCTTCTAGCATGTACCACTAATAATAAGGGAAGGGCTCATGCCCCGCCCACCCCCGGCCCCCCAAGTAACCACATTCAGACTTGGCTTTCATCTTTGGTTCACAACAAAGGGGATTTCCTTGTGACGCATTCAGATGGGATCTTAAAATCAACATTGTAGATTCAAAGAAGGAACAAGAATGGATTTATTATGGAAGAATGATGGCACTTTTACACACTCTCCATGCCCAGAAACTCTCTCGCCCAATTAAGAATGCTCACAAAAGAGATGGTGTCAGACCATTCAAGGGCTAAGATTGTGAAAAATAAATAAATAAAAATAAACGATTTAAAATATTAGGCCAAAAGCTAAGCCCAATATGAAGAAGTTTGAGTGTTTTCTAAAATTATAAGGTTAATCTATAGGATTTCCTTTTTCATAAAAAACCCAGCAAAGAATTTGGCGTCCATGAAACTGCCATGTAGGCAGCCACCTCATCTTGGCTTGGGCTGTATTGTGAAAACTGATAATGCTCAAACCTGTGAATTTTGTCTTTCTCTTGGCCGCTGGGGGTTGGATCCCCCCCCCCCCCCCCCCCCCCCACCGGGCCCCTTCTTCTCTCTCCCTGTTCTGATTCGTTTCTCTGCAATGGATTTTGTCCGTTTGTGTCCGAGGAGAAAAATAAAAAAAAGCCTTTAAAGTTTTTTTTGTTCTAATGTGAAAACGTTTCTTTTAGGTATGCTCAAGCTTTCAACTTTCTGTTTTAATGTGAAAAACTGGTAGGTAGGTGCTCAACTTAATTTTTCTTACTTTATTTCATTTTGACACAAAGGTAATCAACTTTGAGTTTTTTTTAAATTAAAATTAAAATTAATTAATTAATTGAACCGGGTCCCATATTTGAAAGAAAAAAAGACTGGAACTGAACTAGGATTTATCCAGCCCTTCAAAAATGTTAGGAATTGGAACGGAGAGGTTTCCCTAGAACTGGGGAACTGGCCAACCCTGGTAAAAAAACCCTCCTATAGGTACTCAACTTTGAAATTTGGTTCTAATGGAGTTTTCAAGCAATAAGAATACTGAGAAAAGGGTGCCCCTGGGGGTGCGCTAGGGAATTAAGGGGAAAATTCCCCCGTCCCCGACGACCCCCCCCCCCACCCCCCAACTCCTTTTGTTTGTGTTTTTGTATTATTTTAAAATTGTTTTTCTGGGTCATGGAATTAGTGCAGCTTTCAAAGTTTGACTGTGTTGTTGCACACAAGTCTTTCCTCTTTTCTCTTCTCTTGTGTTTGCTTTGCTGCTCAACAAGCTCCCGGCTTCTTCCCCATCTTCTGCCCATCTCCTTCTGCTTCTTCGCTCTCGTTCTGCTTGTTGTTTTTTTTCTGTTGCAGAGAGTTGTATTTCTTGTCCAAATTTTAGCTTCTATAACTCACCTTACAAGAAAGAAGGGGATAACAAGCCAAAGAGAGTTGTTACAACAAAAGGTAGCGATGGTGGCCCCAGTTACAGAGCCTGGCTGCTGCTACAACAAACGGTAGAGATAGTCTAGGCTTCTTGCTGCTCCTGTTGTATTCAAGGACTTAGGGAGGTGGAGAGAAGTAGCTTGCAAGAAAGAAAGCATGAAAATGCAGTGAGTGCCGGAGCGGAGCTAGAGCGAAAACAAGAGTGAGCGACAGACAGGTGGTCAGTGTGCTTGTTTGGAGTGCAAGAGTTGCTGATTTGTGTGTGCAGAATGTTTTTGGGAATCAAGCCTGGACACGAGAGACTTGGTTTTGCAGTGGACTGCGGCTCGATCAGCAGCAGAAGCAGAAGAAACAGTTACTACTACTACTACTACTACTACTACTCCCAGCTTCTTCAACTAGGTTCAGAGGCAAGAACGAAAGTTGTTGCAGGAGAAATTTTGGAGGAAGCCAAAACACTGAAGACGTCCAGGATTAATACGCTTTGAAGAAAGCCCATCGAGAGTTCATTGGGATTCCCAACAACAAGAGAACCGCCGCAGAAAGGAAGGAAACAGAAGAAGAAAGGAGTGTTGTTGTAGGAGGTTCCATGGCCAAGCTGTTGCGCGTCTTCGAGAATTGCAACCAGATTTTTGTCGTAACGTTGGTATTGCTCTTGGGAAGCTGTTACTTGTTGTCTGGAGCTTCTTCTTCTTCTTCTTCTTCTTCCAGTTTCTGTCCAGGAGGAGATTGTGGGAAAGCAGCGATCAAGAGTGTAGGTAGCAGTAGCCGCAGTAGGAGGAGCAGCGAGGGCGTCGTCTTCAGAAGAGCTTTGGCAACTGGAAACAACAACGACCCAACGGGGGGTGTGGTGCTCACCCAGAGCTTGTTAGAAGATGGAGAGAGCTTGCTGGAGTTCAAGGCAGCGATAACAAGCGACCCAACAGAAGCGCTGCGATACTGGAAGAGGCAAGGGAAGAGACAAGTCTTAAACGCATGCAGATGGCCAGGAGTCACTTGCAAGCACAGGCGAGTGTTTGCAGTTAATCTCTTCAACAAACAGCTGCAAGGCACCATCCCTTCTTCCTCACTGGGACAACTGGCTCTTCTCTCCAGCTTGAACCTCAGTGGCAATGTCCTGTCTGGACCTATCACCACCATGCTGCAGCAGACTGGCTCTTTCCCATCTCTGGTGTCTTTGGATCTCAGCAACAACCACCTCACTGGAGCTTTACCAGATTCTTCTTCTCTTGCTTCTTTGCACAATCTTTCCTTCTTTGATGCTTCCAACAACGATCTCCGTGGTCCCATTCCTTCTCAGCTTTTCTCGTTGCCGGCTCTGCAAAGCTTGGATCTTTCACACAACAGCTTCAATGGGTCCATCCCAACAGCATTGAATCTGTCGTCGAGTTCACAGCTGCAGAATTTGGATCTGAGTGACAACCAGTTGAGTGGAAACATCTCTGCAGACTTCTTGGCCAATCTCACATCTTTGGTTTCTTTGGATGTCTCAAGGAACCCACTGGGAGGAGTGATCCCTGCAACGGTTGGGCAGCTGATCCATCTCCAGAGCTTGCAGCTGACGAGCTGCAATTTGATAGGCTCCATCCCACAAGAGCTCGCTGCTCTTGTAGAGCTGCGAGAACTGAAGCTCAATGAGAACTCTCTTCAAGGTGACATCCCTCCTTCTCTAGGAGCTTTGCCACAACTGAGTTCTCTAGACCTGAGCTCCAATTTGCTGGAAGGAGATTTCTTGAGCTTCATAGCCAATACTTCCATCTTGCAAGAGCTGTTGCTCTCAGACAATCGCCTCAATGGTGTGATTCCTTCCTATGTGGGCACAAGTCTGCAGAAGCTGACACACTCTCTCTCTCTCTCTCACAACCAACTCTCAGGTCCCATACCTGAGCAATTGGGTGATCTGGTCCTTGTCCAAAACCTTGACTTCTCTTTCAACAGTCTGTCAGGGAGCATCCCAGAATCCATTGGCAATTGTAGCAGTTTGCTTTCTCTCATTATCTCACACAACAGACTTGAGGGGTCCATTCCACCTCAGTTGGGCAACCTTACCAAGCTCACTCAACTGGATCTCTCAGACAATGATCTGTCAGGTTCCATTCCTGCATCTCTCACCAACATCTCCATGCTCTCTTTCCTGAACGTCTCTTACAACAATCTCCAAGGACTCATTCCCAACTTCACCCACCAGAGCAGCAATAATAACATCACAGCTTTAAGCTTTCTCGATAATCCAGGGTTGTGTGGTGTGATCATCAACAAAGAATGCCATTCAAGCAGCCATGACACTCGCAACAAGATCCTCCTAGGAGCCATTGTGGGAGGTTTTGGGCTGCTTTTGCTGCTCTTGCTTGTGGTCAGCTGCTGCTGCTGCTACTGTAGACGGAAGAGTAGAGGATCTTCTAAAAGTGGTAGCAAGTTTTCAGCTAGTGTTTCAGATGAGCTTCAGCTTCGACTGTCAGCTGAAGAGATCTTGCTTGCAACTGGAGGGTTTGGTGAAGCAAACATCATTGGAAGAGGACTCACCAGCACCATTTACAGAGGTGTCTACAATGATGTTGATGTTGCTGTGAAAAGGCTCACAATTTTTCCTAGTCCTCCTCTGCAACAACAACAAAGTCCTGATGTGAGTGAAGCTGGACCTGCTGATGCTGCTGCAGTGGTGGATATTGCTCCTGCTGCAGTGGATGTTGCTGTTGAACCTGACACCAAGCTTGAAACACTTGCCAGTGTTCGGCACAATAGCCTTGTGAGGGTTGTTGGGTACTGTTCAAGCCCTGAGATCAAAGCTCTGGTTCTTGAGTACATGCCAAATGGAAGCCTGGAGAAGCTGTTGCATCCATCTCCAGGTGCAGAGCTCGTGCAAACATTCAACTGGAATGCGAGGCTCAATGTTGCAATTGGAGTTGCACAGGGACTGGCTTACCTTCACCACGAGCGTGCAGCAACAACTCCCCTTGTCCATGGCAATGTGAAACCCAGCAACATCCTTTTCGATGCCAAATGGAGGGCCAGAATCAGCGACTTTGGAATGTCAACAATTCTTGCTCCTGGTGCTGGTGCCAGTGGAGGAGCATCTGGTTACATTCCTCCAGGTAAGAAAGAGCCAATCTTAACCATCTCTGTTATCCCACCTTCTTGTTGTTGCCAGTCTTCTTCCAAGAACTGTATCACCATTCAAACTTTCTTCACCAAGGCTCTGTGTTTTCACAAGAATGAATGTCAATGTGTTCTGATGATTGTGTTATCTGTCCATGGAATTTGCAGAAGCAATGGCATCTGGAGCAACAGCAGCAACAGTGAAGTGGGATGTGTACAGCTATGGAATTGTGCTACTGGAGATGCTGTCAGGGAGACGACCTGATGACAGAGTGAAGGTGACACCAAATCTTCCAGCATGGATAAGAAAAACAGTGTCAGAATCAAAAAGTCTGCAACAAGTGCTAGATCCTCTACTTTTACCAGACCTGCCTTCTCATCAGCAACGGATTGCCATGGTTATGGGACTGGCTTTGATGTGCACTCGAGACATCCCCGATGAGAGACCCACCATGAAGGATGTGTTGAAGAAGCTTATGGAAATCAAGAACCGGTTTCAAAACAAAAGCCAAAGATCATCCAGAGATTCTCGTCAGTCTTCGAAACAACGAACACTACCACATACTCCTTCTCTTTCTCACTGGAGTGGAACTGCTCCAGCAACAAATGTATAACAGATTTTAACTTTAGAAGAACATTTCTTCACCCTTGCCAGGATGCCACTGAGCAGCTCTTCACAACAAGAAAATCGACTACTTGAACCTGTGCATCTATCTGAAGCATCCTACTAGGTCTTTTACAACTTTCCACACAACTCTCGATGACAGAGTCTGTTCTCAGGCACCCATTTCTTTTTGCATCTCAGGGCACAGAACCAAAAGGTGTGCGTTTCAATACTTGTGTGACCCATGTGAAATCAAGGGACGAAACAACTTCTGTGATTTCCAGCCAGCTTGAAAAGCCATCCAACGCTCCGAAGTTAAGGCAACAAATAGCTCAAGCTCTCGGTTGTAGACCAAATGGAAGAAGGAAAAGGCTCCAAATTTGACAAATTTCTAACTATTGCAATCCACTGCCACAGAAACCAAAAAAAATTACACCAATCAGTGCTGTGTTGCCAGCCAGTCAACCTACCCATCATATAATATTCTTTAGGATTTTGGATGTTTCTGAGGGTTGCAGGCAGAGTTTGACATGAATTGGAGTGGCATCTTTCTAACATGTTTTGAAGCTTAGCAGCAGCTTGTGAGTTTGGAAGTGCCACTGCAATCAGTTCAGGTTTACAAGGATTACAAAAGTCTAGCTCTTCTCAGAGATTTGAGTTGTAAAGTAGTTACTCCTGTCAATAACACTCACTCCACAAAGTCTTGTGCTCCCCATTTTATTAAAGAAGCTGTCAAGGACAGAAAGCATCAGTGAGAAAGCATATATTGCCTCCTACTCTTGTCCTTCCATGCATCAAATCCCAGTTCTGCTTCAAGAACTGCAGTAGAGAGAACTTGATAACAGGGACTTACAAGATGCCCATTTTTTTTTTTGATCAGATGAAGTCAGTCAAGGAGCATGCCAGAAACTTGTTTATCCAAATTTTCAAAGATTTTGAAGGTGAATTTCAGAAATGTCTGCACCTCTCTCACAAACGCAGTCTTTTGAATGATATTCTTCTATGAGAAGCAGCATCAAGATCAATGCTGTAATTGAAATTCAATTTAATGAGATAATAATGCACAATCAAGACAAAACTCAACAATCTTCAACAAAACTGTTGTGATTGATTGATGACTGAAGGCAAACATTATCAGAACATAGCATACGTACATTACATTACATAACATAATAAGCCAAGTGCAAGCCTGATTCTGGTAATGCCCTCAACTAAGGGCTTTACCTGGCATAAAGATCTGTCAAAAAATGTCTTTGGCAGTAGGTAGATTTTACAAGACACAACACCAAAATTGTAAAACCCACTGAAATTGTAAAGCTTGCTCTGCTGCTGGCGGTGGAAAAACTATGTGTTATACTGTGTTATCCAAATGCACTAGCCAATTTCTGGTGGACCTTTATGTGTCTTTGCAATGCTGTTATGTTTGGAGGTGAGGGCTTTTATGTGTCTTTGCAGTGCTGTTATCTTGGGAGGTCACCCATCAAGACGATTGTCAAGCATGCTTAACTTTTAGAGATCATATGGGACCTGATGTGTGCTGTTTGTTATCTTTAGAGGTTTACGCATCATCCATAATGAACTTGCATGCGGGTATTGTGTTTTGTAAATTGCCCTGAGACCACCATAGGTGATGAACCTGCTGGCCCTTATGTATAAGAGAAAGGTAGTCTTGTTGTTGGTACAAGGCTAATACTAATATTGCTTGAGGTCATACTAGCCTACTAGAGTCCTTGATATATCAGTGTTGATACTTGAAAGCTATCCCACCATGGCGAAATACCAGACCAAAACTGGTTTCCATGTAACTTTTCGAGTTTTGAATCATGGTATGAATGTTTTTATAACTTTCAAAATTCGGCTATACATATGTAAGGAATATTTTTAGTTGCATGTGACATATGTAGTTGCATGACACAAGTTGCAAAAGACATTTTTTCTACTAGTGATTGAACATAATTTTTACTTGACAAATACAAGCCAATATTGCAAAACTTTTTGAAGCTTCTGGTTTTATCTGTTTTTTCAAAATGACAGACCTTTTATATCCACTTTAAAATTCCCAATATCAACACTGATATCCAGGACCCTACCAATTTTGGAATGAGCTGAAGCAATACCAACTTTATACCGATACCAGTGTCGTAGTTACTTGAGGTAAAATCACCCTTCTACCAATCTTAAGATCAGGTTAGTATATATATCAGTGTTGTGTAGGTATGTTGTTTTTGATATATTTGTGGGTAAAGATATAATTGTCTTTCAATTTAGTTACCCATTGAGTAAGGGTATTATATTAGCATGGGTATGCACTTCATTAAGGTATATTGATTTTGAGAATAGAATAAATGATATACCCTATCCACCTAATGGATATATGGAAGTAAAAAATATACCTACACAACATTGGTATATACATCCTTCATAGCATCCAATAATTAGTATTAGATCCAATACCAAGACCAAATTAATATGTTCCAAATCCAATACTAGTGTTGAGTGGTTATTACTTTTTTAGAGAATAGAAGGTTTTTGTTCTTACAAGAGTTTAAAAGAACCAACCTAGTTCTTGAACAAATTGTTTTTTCCAAATTTTCATACATGCCTCAATTTTTAGAATGTCCTTAGATAAGAAGATGTTGATTTTCAAGTAAGATTATTTTTTACCTTTTTGAGATTGGTATGTCCAAAAGTCAAGACTAGATCAACAATATTCAATACTAGTGTTGTGTGTTTTTTATTTCAAAAGGAGCCTTTAGTCCCAATTCTAACTCTTTGTTTGTTTTTTATGAAACCTTTAGTTTGATCTTGAAACTAGTTCTTTGGATTCCTAAAACTTATGGTTTTAGTCATTTTCTTAAAAAACTTAGAGCCAGTCCCCTTAAAGACAACACTAGAAGAAACCTTGTGCATTTTGGCCCTATGTTTGCGACTAATGTCCAAATTAAATCATTTTATGATTGCACTTTTGACAATTTTACATGTCACCATAGTTGTATGCTTGCAATCACATATGTGACCACATTACGATGAACCCATATTTTGATTGTACATGCAATTTCAATTTGTGACTACCACCAATATAAATGAAAATTATGATATAAAGAACATATATCATCTACTATTGGTGGCATCCATCAATGGTTGACAACCAAGTTGCTTTTGAAATTGTATTTACAACCATATATAGATAGTCATACGACACATGACATTTTTGCTATTGCAATTCAAAATTTACAACTTCATTTATTAGCTAGTAAGTAAGCCTAGTAGACTAAGTTAGATTAAGTAGGCTAAATAGGTAGGTAAGTAGGTAAGTTTTTTACTTAGGGTGAAGGGTGATTAGTTTTTTACTTTAATTAGGGGTTAATTTAACTAGAAGGACAACTTCATAACTTCTAAAGTTTAGTAATGGATTTATCCATTGTCTCCACTAATGGTAGAAATGATGTCTATTAGTTTAACTAATCTCTAAAAAAGGGTAGGCAGAAAGTCAACATCCTAGTCTTTTTGAAGGGGTCATTAGTTAACTAGTTGCCCCATTAGTGGGAGCTAATTTAAGGGGGTAAATTTGGAGAGAGGAGAATTAGTTAAATTTTTGGGCAAAGAAGCAAGAGATGAAGGAAGACTTGAGAGATGTAAGGAGGTTGTGTGGCCCTTCTAAGTTTTTCTCTTTTTATAACTGAATTTTTATTAAAAATCTCTATTCCATTCTCACTTTCTACTTTATCCTCTTTGGACTTTCTCATTCATTATTCTTCCAATATACTACCACAAGTATGACAAGTATTTCTTTTGGCCATGAAGGCATAATTGAATAAAAGGGTTTTATAAGGATTTCCATGCCTATTTACATTTAAATAAATAGGTAAGTAGGTACGCCATTTACCTACTTATGTATCTGCCTACCTATATATGATGTACATTCATAATTACCCACATATAATTAAATGTATGTAATAAATGTGAAATAAATAAACTAGCAAAAATTATGACCATATAATTGTGTGGTGCAATGGTTAAGAATTTAATTTATTCATGTGAAGTTGAAGGGTTCAAGTCCTTGTACTTGCACCATAAAGACTAATTTAGATTCACCTAGGTAGGTTAGATTAGCTTAAGGTAAGCTAAGCACATATCAAATATTTACCTATTATTTTACTTTGGTAGGTAGGCATTCTAAAGGCTAAGCTACATTAGGCTACATTAGGTTAGTTCTAGCAAGTTAAGGTAAGCACATAGTCCTTACTTACCTATTATTTTACCTAGAAAGGTAGGTAGATAGGTAGGTAATTGGTCTAGGATCAGTAACTAAGACATTTCACATAAAACAATTGCAAAGTCAAGTTCCACATAGGCTACTTGGGGTCTGCATTATGAGATTGATGAATGTCCATGAAATTGGACGAAAAAATGGGTTTGTGACTATAAATGCAACTTTCATGTCACATGGTGTCTTTTGCAACTAGTTGTTCGATGGCACTTGTCTTAAGCAACTAAAGCTTTTTGTAGTCACAAATGTATGTTATAACTAAATTTCAATTATAAATTGAATTGTTAATTTCTCAATTTCTTTTATTGTAAAGTCTAGTTCCATTTCCATTAAACACATTTTAAAATAATAAATTGTAGTATTAGTTTGTTCAACTAATGCACACAATTCAAGATAAATTATGTAAAATTAATTATGTATAACTAATTAGTTTTGCTTAAAATGTACAATGATGCCCAAAGGCATTTTGGGTAGAATATTCCTAAACCATTATTGCCTTCCACTGTATGACCACTTTGGTGAGTTTTTAGTGATATTTGCCCATTGATCAACAAAATCATGAGTGGTTTGTCATGTAAAGACCACTCAAAATTGAATTGGTGGTTGGTTGTAATGGTTTGTCCATGCATTCTCTCATAATGTTTCATGATTATAGTGGATTGGTGTATGACTATAACTAGAATGATGTCCTTTTGAGTCCTTTAAAATAATTTGAATCCTTGTTTTAGTTATAATTTTCATCTTAAAGGAATTTTTAAAAAAAAAAACAATGCAATTCACTTCAAAAAAAATTCATGGATAAGTTATGCATACATCTATGTTTGACAATGTTCATATAATGCATTTGATTAAATAATATACAATACAAGAATTTTGAAGGTTACATAATCCATTTTGAAATGGCTGCAACGAAAATGATTCATTTTTTTTGCCATTTGGTTGATTTTTTATATTCATTAGGCTTAGAATTTGTGGCCCCAACTGTCAGCAACATGTGTAAGAATTTTTCATGCTAAAAAACATGTTAAGTTGTATATTAAAGCTTATGTACTCATTTCCAAATTTCCAAATTTTTACCAAAATATTTATGCATAAGTACATACACATGTAAAAAACCACCACCACCATGCAAATGATCATAAATTTGAACTATTCAATTTTTTCACTTCAATTCTATTCCATGTAAATTTTATATTTGGAAGATAACAAAAACAAAGTCCTTGAGTCTTGTGTCCAAAAAGGGGCACCCAATTGTGAATATGCCCACATGACCTTTATTTACATCCTTCACAAACAAAAATTCTTTCCTTCTTGATTATCTATAAGTTGAAGACCTTCCACTATTTGATTTTTTTTTTAATAGTAAAATTATAATCATCAATTAATGGTTTGTTTCTTTATATAAACATTTAACACAATTCAAAACAAAAAACACCAAATACTTTGCATTCCTTGGCTTTATTGGAATAGCAAAGTTATCCCCAACTTGTAATTTAAATGCAAGTTGGTTGTTGTTTAAAACAACCGCCTCCCAATCTGTTTCATCATCACAAGCTTCCACCAATAAAATTGTACTAGAACATGGCACCAATCTTATTGCCTTCCAAGGATTTACATGAGCTTGATTAGGACATATTCCAACCACATCATCAACATAGTCCATGCATGAGCAAATATAGTCTCATACTTGAAGCATGACATTGTTTGAGTGGTTAATTGAATGAAAATATATATTTTATGATGTAGGAACTATCTTGCAATTGAATAGTTGTTGCCTATCCACTTCACCTACTTGAATCTCAATAAAATTTATGGCCATTTCTAGTCTAACCCTTGGATAACAACTTGTGAAACATTCATTGCAATGTGTAAAACTTCATCACATCAAAAAAATTATGTAGCTATTAAACTGCAATTGTTCAATCATGATGCATTTTTTAGGCAAGCCTTAGCACCATCATGGGGTCCCTTCCCATGACTATTGCTCCAATAATGCCAATCAAATGGGCACCCATGCAAAAGTTTAGGGTCAATAGTGAGAGAATGGTATCTCATAGTATAAAGCCATGAACAAGATCCTTTGAAGTGGGTAGCACACCCATTGCTCCAAACAATGTGGTGCTTGGGATATATTTTTTGTTCACAAAGATGGGCCCAATGAAAACTTCGGCATTTTTGTGTAAAACGTAATATCGTGTTTATGATCATCACTAGTATAATAAAAATATTTAGTTCATAAGTGATGGCTTTATTTATGCTAAGGTTTTAATCAAGGTTCAATGTGTACATAATATGGATTAGGATTGTTGATTGGAAATTAAACCAATTTTCCTCTTGCATTTCATTCTAACCCTTGAATGAGTATTCTATGAAATCAATCAAAGACATAAGCTCACCCTCTATAAACTATTTTAGATATAACTTGTATTGGTTATCCTTGCATGATTGTGAAGGACAAGGTTACAAATTTTGAATGTAACATGTATTTTGAATGTGTTAAAACGAGGTGATTACAAGGTAGGGTGGTTCACCTTTTGTGTCATAATGGATTTTTTTGTAGAATATCATGCATTTACATGTTATTAACATGTCATAAAATTAATAATATGCCAAATTTATGATTAGATTAAAATTTTCAACTTGAATAAGAAGACATCTATATTAAAAATATTATAACATACATGCACCAAATGTATAGTAATGAACTTTTGAAGTTGAAAAAATGGAAATCTTGAGTTTTTTGTATATGCCTCTCTATACATGTGCATTTTCGTGCATGGTTTTTATTTGGGAAATCTTATAAGGATTCAATATATGATATATTAAAAAAATAACAACATAGATGCTAAAAATTTGCTAAAAAAAACCCTAATAAATAAAAATCTATGGGTTTTTAAATGGCCTAAAATGGGCCATATTTTCATCAATCCTTATCATAATCAGTTTTTGGTGGATTTGAATTTTTCCCTCTTAACACATATGTTAAAAAATAAAATCTAAAATGGTTTATCTTCATATGGTTTTATCAATTTATTAATGCAACTCCCCATTTAACCAATGATAACATAATAAATTGTTATTTTAACACTATTGTATGGACTTTTAGGGACTGGTGTATCCATAAAACTTGAGTCACCCTAACTTGCAACCACCCAACATTTTAAGGTTAATTTTGTTATGATCCAAAGAATGACTTCTTTCAATTCACCATCTTTGGTTTTTCATCCATCACTTTTTCAAACCTTTTCCAAGAAATCAACCTACTATTTGCAAGGCTCAATTCTCTATCACAAAGAGGAATCCTATGGAGAGTACAAGGGTGCATTCACCTTTCACATAAATAAATTTAACCCTAGGACTACCTAGGGGTGTTGGCCAAAGAAATTGCAACCATAGGTTCATGCTCCTCTTGAATACATGGTGGATACCTTGATAAACAAAAATACCTTGTACCATGGAATTTTTGATTGGCCTAGGTGCACATTGAATCACATTGATAACCACATGAAGGAATGTTTTCACCATGGTGAGCAAAAATTAATCTCATGTTGTTGAAATTGTCTTTAATCTTAACCATTTTTTAGTGATACTTATAGTGGCAAATATTGAAGTCTTTTAACCCTTTCACTTCAATTTAACAAATGATTCAAGTTCTATTTGTAAATCCTTATGACTTGCATTGAAGTGGGAAAAAACATCAACTTGATTATAAAAATCAAAGGTGCAAAGAACTATTAGATATCTCACATGTAATTCACATGTAATAGAATTGATAAGGTTCCAAATTGAAATAGACCTAGTTGGACTCATTGTCAAATTCAAGACACAAGAGCACACAAAAATCAAGATTTCATCACTTAGGAATCCAAAAAATTTATGCATGTACAACTTCATTCTAGGAATCAACACATGTAGGACTATATTACCCAAGATTAATTTACTATATTACAATCCAAAAGTCAACCCAATTATGTAGGAATACAATATGGTGCAAGATTAGCCAATCAAAGACATAATTACTTAGGACTTCATATTCCAAAATCAAATCCAATTGCAGGATTGAATCATCATGCAATATTATATTAGGACTCACATACAAATGAGTACATGACTAACTCACATGGTCTTGATTCTAAAAGAAACGAAGGTTAAACCTTAAGGATATGGCTAAGGAAGTGAATGTACTCATTCACATGACACAAAAGCTACATAGTTCAAAACAAGTCCTACCAAAAGGTGCAAATGACCCAACAAAAGACAATGAGAAAGAAATAAAAATTGAAAGGTTAACAAACATAATGAATTATAAACCTCATTCTCATATAAATAATGTTTTGCATGCATTTCTCTCACATTTTCAAAATGAGGCATGTAACATCTTTTTTGTTTGGGGACATCTTTGTTTCATTTGTCCACCAATTTGGAACAACAACAACATTGTTTTCTAGGAGAGCACATTCATGCAATGTTTTACAATTGAAAACACATTTTAGCATCAAACTAGTAAGGAATGGGCACATACCATTTTTTAAAACATTGATTTGGGGATCATTTCACCTATGTAACTTGTATGTGCATGGGACATGGTGAATCTTCTTCACATATAATGTAGTAGTTGTATCTATGCTAGGACCATCATCTTCAACATCTTGTTGAAAATCCTTTGGAACTTGTTGGAATGCTCATTTTCTTTCCTTCACCCTCAATCTAATGTTCTTATGTTTCAATGTAAAGCAAGACCTATTTGTAGCTTCAAATGCACGTCAATTCCTTATTCCTTCCCCCTTTCAATGTAATTGCACACATTGCCATCTCAAGTAGATGGACCCTTAGATTCCAACTAACTAGAGGCAACCAAACCATTCAAATGTCTTGAGACCCCTTGAAGCCCGTATGCAATGTAAGAAGGGCAAACCAATGTGTCAAATGCATATGTTTTGAGTGAACCAAGAAGGTGGCCTTTAATGCTTTCAATCTAAATACACATTTTCCATTGTTTTGAGATGAGCTACTATGGCCATTGATAATGTTGTGATAACTACTTTTGTGCTATGCAACATCAAGTATGCAAAACTTGAAATATTGTGCAAAGTTTATATAAGCATAAAAAAAGTTGATTTTCTTGAATTGCCTTTTAGAAAGTCCAGTCTTAAACCTTTTTTTTAACATAGTGGCCCCAAGTCAGACTTTCAAAAAAATCGTTTTTTTGGATGGAAGTCACATGGTCGGTCAATTTTGAGCCATGTCAAAATACATTAGATATAGATTTTCAAAGAATTTTCGACTACTGTTTTTGGTGCACCCTAGTGTGCTCTCACCTTCTCCAATTTCTTTGATTTGGTATTGATGCCTATGTCTTGATGTTCTTCCATTCCCCTCCATGTTTCTAGGTGGTTTGGTTTGGTTTGCAATACCTTCTACCACGTGATTCGTTCTTTAGCATCTGCTAGCATCTGCTTGCTGTAGTGTTTCCATTCATGCTTCTCCATGATTTGATCCAATTGATTTTTAATGTTCTTTTCAGCAACTCTGTACATCTCATTGCTTTGGCAACACTTGTGCTAGCTATTTAATTCTTGGTTTATGAATACTTAGATCACAACCTAGAGCAATAATAAAAAAATAGAAAATATTACCACTTTTGTTCCTATGATTGAAACACACAATTAATTGTTGAAAGAAAAGGAAAACTAGCCAGTTCCCATCAATCCGGGTAGGGTAGACCTGTTCTATCCAACAAACTCAAGACTGTTAAAGATTGCTTATCAAAGAAGACTTCAAAGTTTATAGGACAAACATGGGAGAGATGGAGACTGGTTAGGTAACAGACTCTCAATGCCCTGGGGTTGCTATCATAAACCCACACCAACTTGACAGAACTAGCAGACCAAGGGAGGCCAGAGACAGAAAACCAAGAAATACCATTTAACAGAGGAAGAGGTGGGAAAATGCTACATTGGTGACTTATGCCCTCACAAAGCTTGTAAGCAATGCAGCACTCTTGACCTTTAGAAGACAATAAGGCCCCAGTAGTAAAGACTGCATACTCTGTCTGGAAAAAAGTGTGTGCATGAAAATGTTATGTATACCTAGAATTTGCAACTTGTCTTTGATATCTACAGGGTTCATAACCATGTTGGGCAGGTATTAGAAATGACATCAAACCCATTTGGTTCTCAGGGGGGTTCTTTGATTTCTTGACCATGATTGTAAAACAAAAATCAAGGACCAGTTGGTTCTGATATATGTTAACCACGGTTTTGGGAAAATAAAAACTAATCTATATAACTACCAGTTGGTTTCCATTCTTTCATCAAAATCTTCAATCCTTTGAAGGGTTTGAAATAAGCAGAGCAGAGGGTTCTTTGATTCTGTCATCAAAAATAACTCGAACCGAAACTGGCCTAGAAGTAAGTTGTCAATATAATTGAATTCCTGCTCCCAACACTGGTTCATAGGTAGTCTCAAGAATGGCACTAATTATCTGCCAGCATGAAGCATACGTTCCAAGGTATAAAACAAAACATGAAAGATAAATACAAAGTTAATCTGAGACGTGAGAGCTAGGGTACCTTTCAATGCAGAAAAAACACATAAACCTTTGGGAAGAACAAAATTGGAAAAATTGGGTTAGCCTGTAAAGGGGGGGGGGGAAACAAAAAGAAGAAAAAAAACCCCTCTTCTGCTGCCTCTGTCTGACACTAAAAAGCTTTGGCAGAGATACTTTACAGGGAGTGAGTATCTGCAGTTGAAATAACAGGCACAAAATATTTTCAAGTGCTACTCATGGGAGTGGTAAAGTTGCATGAACGTGGAAGAAATTTTCAACCACACTCCTTTTCTGAGAATTCTAGTTCTTGTGGTTTCTAGTGTGCAATTTGGACATATTCATAAATCTTGTTTGCAATGCCTAACCCATGAGCCCAAAAATAATGTACCCACATGTGTAAAAACAAACACTATAATCACCATTACAATGAGAGAGAAATAGCACCAAACATAAGAGGTTGATACATATGTGTTTATTTCAAGGAACAGCACACTCTTAAGCTGCAATCACACATGATGCTAACTCAGTCTCAACTCAATTTTAAATGAGACAATTTCATTGATGGATTCAAACCAAGAATGTTAACTTACATAAAATTTGATGAGTAAACCCAACATTGCATGTGATGTTTACTAGGCTTTGAAGATGCCCAAAAACTTACAAACCCATCTGCAAATTCATCATTGTTGCAGCACAAATTCCAGACTTCAAAGATTAGTGAGCATACACTGAAAAAGGGCTCCTGCAGTTGCAAAGAACAAACAAACAAAGGAACAAATAATGAAGGAGAATGAAGTCCAAGGAGAAGAAAGTTGCATTATTTTGTGAAATGGGATTAAACCATCACTTCACCTGTTGTGAGAAATCAAAACTAACCTTGATTACAGCCTTCACAAAGCTGATGACAAGACAGGAGATCCTCTGGAGAGAGAAGGGGAATATTAATTGTAGGGCAAAATAAATCTGAAGGAAATCTGTTGCCAATGAGGCAGGTTATTAAGCTAGATTTGCATTGAATGTGAAGCAAATAAGCCACTTGCCAGGGTGTTTTATGGCTTTGGGCAACAAATTATGAGGCTTAACTCCAAAACAAAAGGATGTCTAACAATATTTGACAGCAAAATCTCACACCCCACAATCACAACAAGAGAGATTGTGATCCAGAATGAGATAACAAGATTCTTTCTTTCCAGACATGAAGAAAGAAGGAATTTCACACGGCTTTCTTTCTTTAGATCCAACATCTTTGCAAGGAAATTCAGCCTTTGAGAACCTGAAGAATGCAAGAATGGGCTAGTACCCAGGTTGCACTACTAGTGCTGCTGCCTGCCAGCCAGCCACTGGCAACAACTTGCAAGTGGACCAAAGTAACTTATCTGTAGAGAAATTTGTGCTCTAACTTATAACTGCTGGAAAATGAAGAACCTACATCCACTCCAAAAAAAATGAAAAATCCTATGTCCACTGAGGAAAAAACAAAACCCTACATCATCATCGAAGTTCCAAAACTGGAGGAGGCAAGCATCAAGGATTAGATGATGATAAATAATATCCAGAACAATGTTAGGGATTTCAAGGCCATGTAGGAAATCATGGCACCTTGGTTCACAAACTGTGAACCGGCCACCAGGTGTTGTCAATGATGATGATATCGGGCTGGCTGAAGAATAGATCTCTAGAGGTTTCTAAAGGTGGGCACCTTCACTGGTAACAGATCAATGCAATCTGTCCAAGGGTTATGCATGCTAGGGCGCTTCACAGTGCGCAAAGCTCGCCACACAGCACTGTTGCATTTGAATCCAGAGCCAAAAGCGATTTGCCAAACTGTATCCCCTTGTTTCACTCTGCCCTTGGCTTCAGTGTAAGCAAGCTCATACCAAGTGGAGCTGCTGGAAGTGTTGCCAAATCTGTAGAGTGTCATGCGTGAGGGTTCCATGTGCCATTCAGAGAGCTGCAGGTTTTTCTCTATCTCGTCAAGCACAGCTCTGCCACCAGCATGGATGCAGAAATGGTTGAATGCAAGCTTGAAATCTGGGATGTAGGGTTTTATCTTCTTCATATTGAAAACCTTGCGACCCACAAGAGTGGCAAAGAACAAAATCTGTTCAGAGAGTGGAAGGACAAGAGGACCCAGAGTGGTGATGTTTGCTTTCAATGCATCACCAGCAACACCCATAAGATCTCTGGAGAGTGAAACTCCAAGTCTGCTGTTCTCATCTTCTTCTTGGAACACACAACTGAAGCACTTGTCATCAGCTCCCTTATGAGTTCTCACCACATGCACAAGCTCATACTTGGCTCTCCTCCTCTCACTCCTCTTGTTGGAGAGAAGGATTGCAGCACCACCCATGCGGAAGATGCAGTTGGAAACAAGCTTGGATCTGTCATTACCCAAGTACCAGTTCAAAGTGATATTCTCCATGGAAACCACAACTGCATAGGAGTTTCTGTAGACTTGAAGCAAATCCTTTGCAAGGTTGATGGCTATGACACCAGCACTGCAACCCATGCCTCCCAGGTTCATGCTCACGATGTTTCCTCGCATCTTGTAGTGGTTGACAATCATGCTGGAAAGAGAGGGAGTAGGAGTGAACAAGCTGCAATTCACCACCAGGATACCGATGTCTTTTGCTTTCAATCCGGTCTTCAGAAAGAGTTCGTCTAAGGCCCCGAACATCACCATCTCCGCTTCCAGTCGAGCTTCTTTCAAGCAAGGATTGGGGGGCTGGCTCTGGATTGCTGGTGGCAAGTAAGTCTCGTCGCCCAGACCACATCGCTCCAGTATCTTCCTCTGAAACTCTACACTCGTCTTGTTGAAAGCGCCTGTCCTTTCCGTTGTATCCATGAACATCTGCATCGACATCTTTCGCTCGTCATCCGGCTTGAAGCAAGCGAAATCCACCAGGTACACAGGCCGTGGCCTGGACATGAAGTAAAGAGTACCCACGAACACCAATGCTGCTGAACACACTAAGATGCTCACCAGATTGAACTGCAAATGCTCCCATAGCTGAGAGATGTCCTCTTGGCCGAGTCTTCCAATCTCAGCTGCAATAGCTAGCATCAAAGGAATCATGAGAAGAAACAAACCATGCGAGATCACATAGTGATACCCAAGTTTCACGTACTTCAGATTCACAGACTGAAGAAAGTCGGGCATGATTCTCATCTTCCCAGCTACACTAGTAGCTGCCTGGCTGCTGCTGCTGTTCCCGTTGCCTGCAGCTGCTACGGCCCCATGCATGACCTGCTGCTGATCTTGGAGACTTGCCATGGTCTCTTCTCCTTATTTTCAAAGCTGCTTGCAGCAACACGCTGGGTCTCTGATCTCAAAGCTGCTGATCAGTTGTGGTATTTCTCACTAGACTGCATCTGAAGCTGCAGCGAGCTCAGAGAATGTTCACGCCTTTGCTGGCGAGCGAGTCTAAAGTTGCGCAATGCAGTGGTCGAAAGCTAGCTATTGAGTAGCTCAAGTGTTATAAGGCTGGAGGAGCTGCTGCAGCTCAGGTGGTGATAGCAGCAGCAGCAGCAGGAGGGTCTCGCTATTATAATATTAAAGCTGCAAGCAACTCCTGCTGATTTTTCAACTCGCCAGAGACACCCACAATCTCCTCAGTCCTCTCCTGATGAGGATGTCGATCTCGCGGGACAAGACCCAACGCAATATGTTCAAGCTGCGTACTATGAAAATGTCAGAAACTACTCCTCCGGCAGGACTTTGTGCCAAATGGGGCAATGGAACAAAACCGAGCAGCACGTGAAGAGAGACAATGAGACGGAACTCGCCCTGTGTGTGTGTGTGTGTGGTATACTGGAGGAAGGACCACATGAAGAAGCTGGAGAGTTCAAACGAACATCCCCGTGTTTGAAACAGCAAAGGCAAACTGAACACTGGACCAAAACAGCTTAAATTTCTTGTGAAGAAAGCACACAGAGCAGCACTACAGTCATTATAGCAACTGCGTGCATACACATTCAATCATTCGGACGAGAAAAACAGGCGAGGTAATGACGAGTGGCACAGCCAAACAAAGCTTCTGGACCGCAGAAGGAGAACAGCAGCGGCGGCGTCGTTGCAAAGCGTCGCGAGCGAGCGAGCGAGCGCGCGCTTCACTGCGAGTGAAAAAGAGGAAGAAGGGGCGTGTGTAGTCTGTACCCTGCCCTTTAACTGCGGTTAATTTCTGAACTCTCTGTTGTAGTCAGAAAGAGGAACCACGCCACTGTTTCTGACAAGTGGCTGGAAAGAAATGACGAAAATTAAATGCCCTTTTTGTTTTTTCCTCACAACTTCACAGCGTTTTCATGACAAAATTAAAATCCCATTTTTGTTTTCTTTTTCCTCCTCCTAAGTTCTCTACGATTTAATTGATGAAACCCTGCCAATAAAAAATAAACCAAAGCACCCAAAAAAGGGAGAAAACAAGGAACAAAAATTCTTCAATTCATTAATTGCTTCTTTAAAGGCCTAATCTGCCACCTTTCTTTTACAATAAAAATTGCACTGCACACACATTATTGCAAAATAACATACGGTACCTGACAAGGGGTTTTTTTTTTTCATTAAAGAAT